>Ga0134093_1002066_pt1 | contig 17174 bp, 19 predicted proteins | sample 4_1taG_FD_94452 | JGI IMG/M metagenome (GOLD analysis project Ga0134093, IMG submission 94452) | Switchgrass degrading microbial communities from high solid loading bioreactors in New Hampshire, USA - 4_13_20_68_A1 metaG | ecosystem: Engineered > Bioreactor > Semi-continuous > Anaerobic >...
GAAAGATTACCGGGGTTCCAAAACAACTGGTTATCAATGCCGAAAGAGGCTTTTTCGATTCCCAGCTCCGAAACCGCAGGCACTACCGCATTATTGACGGCAAACGCCGGCGCAAGCCCGATCACCAGCATAGCGGCAGACAGTATTCCCATTGCGAGATGCGGTCTTGCCGATTTACCTTCAGTAACTTTAACTTCGTCAGGCTTGCGAAGAAACATAAGGTAATACAGCTTCGTAAACGATGCGGCTGTACCGACGCCCACGAGCAAAAACAGCCGTTCCGCCCAGACAGCCCACAATTTTCCCGTCTCGGCGGCATGACTTACCGCGTGATGCAGAAGTGTCTTGCTGGCATATCCATTCAGACCCGGGACTCCCGTTATGCCGAATACAGCCGGAAGCATAAGAACGGCGGTTACAGGCAGGCGCCGCCAGAGCCCGCCGAGTTTGTACAGGTTAATCTCCTTCGTTTGGACGTATACAGTGCCTACACCGATGAACAGCGCTGATTTGAACAAAGCATGATTGACAATATGGCACACGGCGCCGAGAATGCCCAGACTCCCTTCAGCTCCGAGATACAGACCGAGACCGATCCCGAGAATAATATAGCCCATCTGGCTGATACTATGGTACGCCAGAAGCCGTTTCGCGTTGCTTTGAAACAATGCCATAGCGACACCGGCCAGCATTGTCACGATTCCTGTAACCGCAAGAACGGGCCCGAGCCAGTCAACTCCGATTCCTGATTCGGCACCCAGGCCTGCAATTTCGCCTATGCGTATCAGGCCGTATGCGCCGACCTTGATAAGCATACCCGACAACAATGCGCTGCCCGGGGCCGGCGCTATGGAATGGGCATGGGGAAGCCATAGATGAAAAGGCACGATACCGGCCTTTATGCCGAAACCAATTACGAAAACTATTATGCTGGCAGCAAATACGCGCGGGTTTACCACAGACGCGGGATCTGCCCCGATAGAAGGCAGTCCGTCCGCTGCCGCACCCATAAGCACAATTCCGAGCGCTATAAGAAGCCCTCCGATGATACTGTAGAACAGGTAGAAATATCCGGCCCTGACTGCTTCCTTATTCCATTCGTGAACAACCCAGAAATATGATGCAATGGTCATTATTTCGAAAAAAAGCAGCATCGTTAACAGGTCCCCTGCCAGGAAGACACCTGAAACCGCTGCCAGGGTAAATAACGAGCTAAGCTCAAATCTCCGTTTTCCACCTTCATATTTCATATAAAAAGGCGTATATACGGATACGGCGAGCCATACAAACGCGGTCAGCATAACAAAGACGGAAGATACGGGATCGATATGAAACACCGGCGCAAAAGGACCAAAAAACGGCAGCCTGAAGGTTAACGATCCTCCGGCCAGTACATTTCTTAACCCGAAGCCTCCAAGGATCAGGACCAATAAACTTGCTGTAAAAGGTATGTTTACAATCCGGATTCTTTTTCCCGCGAGAAGCAGTACAAGCGCCCCAAGAAGCGGGACAGCCGGAATAATTACAGGCAGCATAGTCCAACCTCATTTCTTTAGAAATAACAATTCACAACAGCCTCAACACCGGGCCAGACTATCCCCGGATAAAGACCGATGATAATCGCAAACACAACCAAAATCACGATCGGAGCAAGCATCAGGACAGCCCGGGCTCCCCGTTCGGATTGCGGCCGGACCTTTTCTCCACTGAACGCATTCACAACAATTGGTATGAAACAGGCAGCATTTATGATTCCGCTTGCGATAAATACCAAAGCAAGAATCCAATTCCCTGCCGCCACACTGCCTTTCATAAGGTAGTACTTGCTCCAAAACGTATTCAGGGGCAGCATGCCAATCATACCAAGAACCGCGGCGAAAAACATCGACATTGTTACAGGCAGTGACGGACCTACTCCTTTCATCTTGCTGATCCTGGTCTCGCCGGCCAGTTCAGAGATGATCCCCGCACAGAAAAAGAGCGTGATTTTGAGAGTGGAGTAACAGATCATATGCATTACCGCGCCCGCCAGCCCCCATTCCTGCAGTATGAACGCACCCAGAAGGCTATACGAGAGATGGCTTACCGTTTGATAAGCCAAACGCTGTTTTAAAATATCCTTCCGGGCGGCAATAATAATTCCGGCCAGGATTGTAAAAGCCGCAATCCAGGGAAGAACAGCGCTGATTCTCAACTGACCGGCCAATTCGTGGCCGAACACGGAATATATTACCCTTAAAACACCGAATACGCCCGAATTGACCACAGCCACCGCATGCAAAAGCGCGCTTACCGGAGTCGGGGCAACCATTGCAGCGGGAAGCCACCGGTGCAACGGCATTATCGCGGCTTTAACTCCGAATCCGACAATAAACAAAGCCAACAGCCAGTTAAGCCCGCCTGCTGATAAACCCGCAAGAATAGGCCCCCCTGTAAAATCGAGTTTCCCGGCCAGGCTGTAAGTCTCAATAATCGCTATTAAAATAGCGCCCGCCCCGGAAAGGTTATAGATGATATATTTCGCGCCCGCCTTCATTGCGTCGGGACCGCGCTCATGAATTACGAGAGGATACGTCGAAAAAGTAAGCATCTCGTAAAACAGGTATAACGCTAAAAGGTTGCCCGAGAAAGCAACTCCGACGGTCATACCGAGGGACAGCAGGAAAAATGCATAAAATGTCCGCTGCTTATGTTTTCCGGCCATATAACCGAAAGAGTACACGGACGTAAACAGCCATAACGTAGACGCAATAAGCCCGAAAACCGCTCCAAGCGGATCGGGTTTAATGTATAGGTTTAAGCTTCCCAATTCAATCGAAAGCTCGACACTTTCTCCCGAAAAAACGAAAGCGGCGACGCGCCAGCAAAAAAACGCGCCAAGCGCCGAAAAAATCAAAACGATATATTTCCGCATGCGGTTTTTGTCTTTGGGTATTGCCGCTACGAGAAGACCTCCGATTATTCCGCTTGATATAGCCAATACAAGATAAAACATCCGCAAGATTCCCCCTCCGCTTATTTGAGCGCCAGTAACTCTTCCGCGGCTCTTCCCGCGAGCTCAAGAAAAGGATCCGGTAGAATTCCCAAAACCAAAACAGCCGACGCAAGAACAATAAGTGCAATTTTCTGCGCTAAACCGGGATCCTTCCAGTTTTCATCCGGCGCCGGTTCGAAGTAGGCAACCCGTACTACGGAAAACAGGTAAGCGGCGCAGAGTATGCTGCCCGCGATAATGACAACCGCCGGAAAGAAACTGCCAGATTCCAGGCTTCCAAGAATAAGGTACCATTTTCCTACGAACCCGGAAAACAGCGGTATGCCTGTCAGGCCGAGGCTTCCTACAGTGAAAGCGGCCATAGTTACAGGCATTTTCCTGCCTATGCCAGCAAGTTCGCTGATTTTTTTCCTTCCGGAAGCGGAAATCATTGCGCCGGCGGCAAGAAAAAGGACGGCTTTGGCTACGGCGTGACCGGCCAGGTAAAACAGTGTCCCCGATAAACCCTTTGTATTCATAATTCCTATACCCATTATGATATAGCCAATCTGCGAAACCGTCGAAAAAGCAAGCCTGCGCTTTAATTCGGTCTGCATTAGGGCAAGAACGGCTCCGGCTATAATCGCGATTGAACCTGCCAATACCAGTATCGTGTTTATCGCAAATGCCCGCATCAATGTATAACCAAAAACATTGTAAAGTATCTTGAGAAGGCAGATAAGATATCCTTTAACGGCAATCCCCGACAAAATGGCGCTGGCAGGAGACGGAGCCGTAGAATGGGCATCCGGAAGCCAGACATGCAGCGGGAAAAGAGCCGATTTAACTCCGAATCCGACAAGCATAAAGCTGAAAGACGTCCATACGACATGCGGCTCGCTCTGCCATATCCTGTTCAGTTCGTCGTGGACGAATCCCATATTTAAATGCCCCGTAATAATATATATAAAACCAATTCCGCCGAGTATAAGAGTTGAGCCAAGCGTTGCCAGTATCAAATACGTGAAGGCGGCTTCGGCGGCCCGCGGGCGGTTTCGTGAGCTCACGAGACCGCAGCAGCTTAATGTGGCTACTTCCACGAGAACAAAGACATTGAACAGATCGTTCGTAACCGCCATTCCATACATTGCGCCGCACAGCAGCAAATACAGGACATAAAACCGTGCCGTGCGTTCTTTTCCGCCCACTTCATCCGACAGGTTATTGACGGAAAACAAGGACACAGGCACACTGACAAAGGACGCGACAAGCAGGAAAAACACGCCGACACTGCCCGCTTTCAGTTCGATTCCCCACGGAGCCGGCCATCCGCCGATCTGGTATATTAATGCGGTTTCTTTGTTAAAAACATCGGCCGCAAGAAATCCCGAGCCTATAAGCACAAGAATTCCGGTAAAAACAACAAGCCCTTCAACGAGTCGAATTCGCCGGGCTAATGTTGTCAGAACAAAGGCAGTAAACAAAGGGGCGATTACAACGAGCACGGGCATATTTGCCGCAGCGGACGACATCACTTGTCCGTCACCTCATTTCTTAATTCGGCAATCCGGTCGGCGTCGGTTGTTCCATACGTTTTGTACAGCCGCATAATAAGAGCCAGGGCAAAAGCGTTAACGCTTACGCTTACAACAATTCCGGTCAGCATCAGCGCTGACGGCAGCGGGTTTATATAAACAGCCCCGGTATTGTGTCCATTCAGGATTGGTTCGGTTCCGCCCCGTATATTGCCCGCCGCTATGAACATAATGAAAACGGCGGACTCCATAATACTGATCCCGAACAGCTTTTTAAAAAGGCTTGAGCGGGTCAGCACGGTAAGAGCGCCTATTACTAATAAAATAACGGCGAAAAAATACGGATAGTTAATGGTAAGTTTCTCCAGCATCGTGCTCATGATTCGTCCTCCACTAAAGCAAAAAACAAAGTCACCATAGTACTTGCTACCCTTATGCCGACACCGACGCTTATCAGCAGGATAAGCCCTCCTGAAAAAAGCGTTCCCGGTTCTCCAACGTTAACACCTGCGAGCTTGTTTGCCAAAAAAGGAACCCCTTTAAAAACTCCAACCAATCCCATGATTACATACCACAATGTACCGTAACTCTCTATCAATACAAGTACTTTTTCAGGCAGCCTGGCCCGTGCTTTTTCCATTCCGTAAACTGTAGCAAAGGCAATCAGGCTGAGGCCCACGATAATACCCCCGGCAAAGGAGCCTCCGGGAGAGATATGTCCGTGGAGAATAACATAAAAACCGTATATGCAAATAAATGGCAGTATTACAGCGGAGATACGCTTTAAAATAAAGTCTTTCACTTAACGGTCACCTGCCCTGTTCCAGGATTTTAACGTTATAACGGCAGCAAGAGCCGCGGTGAACAGCACAATTGTCTCGAACATCGTGTCATAAGCCCTGTAGTCAAGAACAACCGCTGTAACCGTATTCGGAACTCCCGTATCTTCCAGAGCATTATTGACATAACGCTCATAGACCTCGTTGTGGATTGGGTTGTCAGGCCTCCCGTAAGGAGGGAGCTCAGCTACCGTAATGAGTATTCCATAGCCTGCGATCAGGACTAAAATCAAAATCACCACATTTTTTATTTTCACTTTTTCCTCACCTTCCGGTTTGGGTCCGTTCGCATAATGACAACCATTATCATTACCGTCGTGCATATGCCTGCAGCGGCTTCTGTTATCGCAAGGTCGGGCGTATTCATCGTAAGCCATACGAGAACCATAGTCACGCTGTACGCACCGAAAACAATTGCCGCGTGCATCAGATTTTTCAGAAAATACATCGCTAAAGCCGCCACGACAAGAATTGTCAATAGAGCCATGAGCCAATAATCGGACGCTTCCAAATACATACTCTTACTCCTTTATCACTTTTGTTCCTTCCGTCGGCTTCGTTCCATGAATCAAGCCGGATTTCGCTATCAGATGCGTCATTGTCGGATTAATCACCCAGAAAAGGAACAGGCAAACAATTATTTTTATCCTTATAATCCAGTCCGGGCTGATTAAAAGCAGTCCAAGCCCGGCAAACCCGACACCAAGCGTATCGCCGATTCCCATCCCGTGCAATCGCGAATACGGATCAGGAAGTTTATACAATCCGAGCGTTCCGAGGGCAAAAGCTATTAATGAGCAAACAAAGCATATATTTGCTATTATTTTAATCATCTTAATCGGTTTCCTCCTTATCGCCTTCGAAACCCTTAAGGCCCGGAATCCTAAGCCGCCAGTCGCCGTGAGTGAGCACTCTGAGTATCCAAATTCCTCCCGCAAACGCGCAAATCATAAAAACGAAAGCTATGTCAATAAGACCATAATCCCCGCTTCTGTATGACATTAACAGGATAATCATGCTTACCATGCTTGTAATGCCGTTAATCGAAATCAGGCGATCAATGGATGTCGGACCTATAATCCCGCGCAAAAGAACCAAAAGAATCAATACCAGCAGTCCTGTCATTATCCACAGCATGCTCATTCCCCCTTAGCACACATTTCAATCTTGTGAATTACACTAATGAGCCGCCAGTGCAGCAAATCAATCCCTGTCTGTTCCGTGAGGGCATGCACAATGAACCTGCCTGTCTCGGGATCAACATCAACACTCACCGTACCGGGGGTAATGGTTATACACGTTGCAAGAAGCACCCTGCCCCAATGACTATCGACAGACGGTTCAAGGATCATAAAAACGGGCTTTGCGGGCGGATCTGAAAACAGCAGCGTTTTAGCCGCGGAAATATTGGCCTGAATAATATATCCGACCAGCAGCAGGATAAAATGCCCCAGGCGTAATAACTCCTTTATATTAGGCGTACCGGGAAGCCTTGAAAAGAGATCTTCTCTCCAAAACAGAACTATAAGCAGCGAGAGAAGCGCTCCGGATAAAATGTGCTGAAAATCAGCCTCCCCGGAAATCACGATCCAAAATATCAGCAGAAACCCAAACAAAACTATTGATCTTTTAATAATAAGTCACCCCCGTTAAGCGGCTCTAATGGTTAAAATGCGTATTTTTTTTTAAAAAATCACCACATTAGTATAAGTGGCACTTTAAAATTCCCGCTTCCATTTCATGACAATCGGGTCGTGTCTTTTTTCAATAAAAAAAAGCGTATGTTCCGCTTAACCACTGAAACATAACACTTGGACTACTCCCCATTAAGCATTCCAAAAACAAACCGTTAAATTTTTTTACATCCCAACCATTTCCTTGAATTTATTTAAGGTTACATATCATATAATATAGCACAAAAATTAATGAAGTCAATTGGTAAGTTTCAATAATTCTTTGACTTGTCCGGGCATTCGTTTATGTTTTTATTTTTCAGCAACCGGTACCCGCAACTCGTGTTTGATTTTATGACCCGGTCCAGGATAATGCTCTAAAGCGTACCCTGCAAACCATGCCTGAAAATGCAGGGTTGTCAAAGGCTGTTAAATGTATTCTAGACATACTTATAGTGCCCTTCCGGTTTTAAGTCCGGCAGTTTTAGTCCCAGCTCCAAAACCAGGTAGTTCCTGATATCATAGCACAGATCGCATTTTCCGGCATACTCAGCTTTAGGTACGTACCCATATTCTCTCTTTGCGAGTTTGACCAAACCTCTTATGCCGGTGGACTCCAAACTGTAAAATATCCGGTATTTATCAGGATCAGCCCCATGCGCCAGTTCCCTTAACGGAATTGAAAATCCTGGGCACGACTGCGGAATAAAGCTGCCGTACAAGTCAACATGAAAGTGATAAATACCCGACAGCAGTCCGCAGGACCTTGATTTCTCCAATATCCGTTCAAAAGGCTGCTTCTTCATCACAGGTTTATATGTCTCCAGGGCACGGCCTTTTAAATTAAGCCCATACCTGTTTACCAGCTTCAACAAATAATCCTGCCCAAAAATCCGTATGTACTCATCGAGGGAATGTGGGATACGATCATCCATTGCATTGAGATCACTCCAAAATTCAACCTGCCAGGGGAACACTTTCACGTTCGCTTTAGAACAGGCCTGAATTAATTCCTTTACCTTCCAAAACGGTATATACTCGTTGTGGTATGGATCTATCGATATAAGCAGCGTGTGTACTCCATGACTTTTCAGTTCAGTAAGAACAGCCTTTGCCGACTCTTCACCCGTATACCAGGATGCATTGGTTTCAATATATTCAATGCTGATATTGTTTCTTCGGGCAGCATCAAGAACATCCATAATTTTATCGGGTTTTAGAAGCGGTTCGCCGCCGCCGATATGAACGGAATGACATCCCAGGCTCTTAAGAACGGAAAAAATCTCATCGGCGATGTGAGGCGTCATGTAGTCGTCGGGCCACTTTGGAGAACTGGAATAGCTGCAGTGCCTGCACTTCGACGAACATTTATAGTTTGTAATTATCCCTCCGGACGCAAGGTAGCTGATTTTAAGCACAATTGGACCTCCCGCGTTTCCATCTCAATGTATATCTTTCCTGTACACTATTTTCCATATTTCATTTCAAAGTAAACATTAATGTAATTGCCTTCCCTAATTCACTCTGTCTCAATCTCCCCGTTGATTGGGCTCAATAAAATGTAATACTTGTTTTTCGCCGGCATATAGGTATGCATATGAATTCACCTAACTATCTCTTTTGTTTTTACATTGTATAAATACCGGCCGCTGAATTCATCTCCGTTCGCTTTGGTCCAGCGAAAATCCACAACTGCCGTTTCAGAATTTTCCCATCCGCTGATTTCGAAATACGGATCAGGCCGGTCTTCCTGCGGCTTTACATCTTCGCCATAGAATGAAGCGATTTCTTCAAGTTTTGGCAGCGATATTTGCTGCTTTTTTTCTATATCGACAACAATGCTTTCTCCCCAGATCCGCCCGGTATAATAAATTCCGACGCATTTGCCATCAGGCGACCATATAAAACTCACCGTATAGCCTCCGGGTTCCATTTCCCAGAGTACTTCATTTCTTTCAATATCATATATCCTGATGCCTTCATACGGGTAAAACCCGCCAGCTGTTATTGTAGTAACCGTGCCATATGCTTCAGCACGATACTTCCCATCGGGAGAAAGAGATGTTATTGTTTCGTTTTCCCTAATTATGACATCCGTCGATACGGAATCCAATTTGGCAGTATCTGCCGGAACTGTATCCGTTGCAGGTACATTTGCCGCAATTGTATCCGTTTCTTTTAAGCAGCCTGCCATTAACAGAACAGTCAGAAATATGAATATAAAAATAACGATTTCGCGTGCATTTCTCATATAAATCAGTACCGGAATATCTCCTTTCCATGGTTTACAAAAAATCCGTACTGTTACAATAGGGATTATTTCAGCGTGTAGGTTTGCCGGTTACTTCTGCCAAACTGATAAATATCTCCAAAAAAGCTTGCGTTTAACCTTTGCAGTCGGTATATACTCAGCTGCTAATGCTCTTATATCTTTAATCGTCATATATATATCTTGGAAAAATACTATATTCCATAGTGAATTAAATACTTATTTTCAATAATTGCATCAGATACCTTTATAATAAGCAATTTAAGTTCCTGCGATTGATAATGGCTGTTTGCTTTTATAACAAAAACCACGGTTAAGAGGCATTTTTCCATGCTGCCAAACCGTGATTTTATGATAGAACTCTATTTCAAATATTTAAGCTATATATCAGGAATATTAGCCGAGCTTCCGTTCGATGAGTAAAGCAAGCTCTTCCGCTTTCTTTGTAATAAAATCCTGATCCTTGCCTTCTATCATAACCCTTACCAAAGGTTCCGTCCCGGATGGCCTTATTAACACCCTGCCTTCACCTTTGAAAAGTTCCTCAAGTTTACGGCATTCCTGCGCGATTTCCGGATCATCCATATAATTATGTTTATTTTCGTTCTTCACTTTCGCGTTTCTTAAAACCTGCGGATATACATTCATTACGGAAGCAAGCTCGGACAGGCTTTTCCCCGTTTTCTTCATTATCCGCGCAATCTGCAGCGCGGTTACCTGGCCATCGCCGGTAGTGTTAAAGTCGAGCATTATTATATGGCCGGATTGTTCACCACCCAGTATATGGCCTTTCTCAAGCATGCGTTCAAGCACATAGCGGTCTCCGACCTTCGTTTTTTCAAGCACAATATCATTCTCTTTAGCCATTATGTCAAACCCGATATTGCTCATTACCGTAGTCACTATCGTATTATTTGCAAGTCTGCCGCGTGATTTCAGTTCAAGCCCTATAATTGCCATAATCTTATCGCCGTCAACAATCCTGCCACTCTCGTCAACCGCAAGGACCCTGTCTGCATCACCGTCAAAAGCGAATCCCAGGTGACATTTATTGTTCACGACATATCCGGTCAGCATTTCCATATGCGTTGAACCGCAGTTTTTATTGATATTAAGGCCGTCCGGTTTGTTATTGATAACGAGAACCTCCGCTCCCAAATCACCGAATACGCGCGGGGCCGTTTCATATGCCGCTCCGTTTGCGCAGTCCAGCGCAATTTTAAATCCTTCTAAAGTGGTGTCAACGGTCCTTTTGAGGAATGAAACATAGTCTTCCTTCGCGTCCGGTTTGTCAGTTACACTGCCGACTCCGTCCCCCGGAATAACCGGCAGTGTTTCGGCATTGTCAAGTATTATTCTTTCTATGCGTTCCTCGATCTCATCGGGCAACTTATACCCACCCGAATTAAAAATCTTTATGCCGTTAAATTCGGCGGGATTATGTGACGCTGAAATAACAACACCGGCATCTGCCGAGTATTCACGTACCAGGTATGCCACGGCGGGAGTAGATATAACCCCGACGCAAATGGCTTCCGCCCCTTCGGAGCATATTCCGGCGGCAATTGCATTTTCAAGCATATCACAGGACTTTCTTGTATCTTTTCCTATAATTATCCGGGGCGTATGTTTTGCCTCTTCGGAAAGCACATAAGCCGCCGCTTTCCCCAAACTAAAAGCAAGCTCGCATGTCAATTCGGTGTTTGCAACACCACGGACACCGTCAGTTCCAAATAATCTTCCCACAACAGACCTCCCAAAATCAATTTAATAATCCGGATATTCCTGCTCTTTTCATACGGCTGAATTTTTTTCAAAACATTCTTATGCTATGTGTATGAACATCTTTCCGGATTGATAACCGTATAGCAAAGCCGGAATAACCATCTCTAAGCATGCACGTTTTCTCTGCCGCTGTAATGAGCGGAAAGCTTGTGATGAATATCATCCATTACCGACTCGGCAATATTCTTGCAGTTGTCGGTCATGCGCTCCAACGTATGAATGAGCTCAACATAGGTAATAGCGGTATTCGGGTTGCACTCTCCTTTGTTAAGCCGTTCAAGATGTCTTTCCCTCAAAGTTTTTTCAATGTTGTCCATGCTGTTTTCTTCTGAAAGAACATTTCTTGCTGTGTTTTCGTCGTTGTTTTCAAAAGCTTCAACTGTTTTTTGAATTACATTCTCGATTTTTTCAAATACCTCTTTTAACTCGATCAAAGCGCTTTCGGAGTATTGCAGCTTATTCTCAATATTGCTAGCTCCAAGCATTGTTGAACTGTCACAGTGATCGCCGATTCTTTCAAAATCGTGGATCATGCGCATATACCCCGTTAACCTCACCGACTGTCCTTCTGTCAATGCGCTCTGAGACAGTATTTTTGAAAGGTAGTTAAGTATCTCATGCTGGAGCATATCGACCGTATCTTCCATTTTCTCCACTTCAGGTATAAGAGAGGCTTTTTGCTCCAGGATGACTTCCTTTGTATAGTTAACCATTTTCTGTACTATTTTCGCCATCCTGAGCATTTCTTTTTTAGCCATTTCCATCGCAACGGTAGGTGAAGATATCTTGTCACCGATATATATAAGCGTTTTTTCGGTAAGTTCATCTCTGCCTTTATACAAAGTCACTAGTTTTACGAGGAGCTGCGTAAGCGGTAAAAACAGTATCGTAATAGAAATGTTGAAGACGGTGTGCGATATCGCAATCGCGGTGTCCATACTGGCCGGAGAAGAAAGATTGCCCATTATCAGGTTAACAAGCTGGTTAAGCGGTCCTATCAGCCAGATAAAAATAAAAGCGCCTATAATTTTTATAACCGAATGCGCTATCGCGGCACGTTTTGCGTTCGTGCTCGCTCCTATCGAAGCAAGCAATGCCGTTATTGTAGTCCCGATATTACAGCCATACATTATCGGAATCGCGGCTTCAAGTGACATAAGGGCTTCTCCCGCTGCCGTCGTCTGGCTTGCAAGTTTCTGTAAAATCGCAATCGTAGCGCTGCTGCTCTGAATAACAGCCGTAGCAACAGTACCAATCAACACGCCAAGCCATTTATTCCCGCCCACCTGAAGCATTGCATACTCTACTTCCCGGGATTTGGACAGCGGCGCCATAATATCGCCCATAATATTCAAACCAAAAAAAAGCAGGCCGAAAGCAAAAATTATCTGGCCTACATATTTGATCCTCCTGTTTTTAACGAAAAAAAACAATATAAAACCGAGCGCGATAAGCGGCAACGCATAGTCTCCTATATCAATAGTTACAAGCCATGCGGTAATGGTTGTGCCTATATTAGCTCCCATTATAACACCCATGGCCTGCTTTAAAGTCATCAGCCCTGCGCTTACAAAACCGACGACCATAACAGTCGTCGCGCTGCTGCTTTGAATAAGCGCTGTAACCACCATTCCGACCAGAATCCCCATAAACGGATTGGTTGTCAAAAGACCGATTATATACCTGAGCCGTTCACCTGCGACCTTCTGGAGGCCTTCGCCCAACAAAAACATACCATATAAAAATATGGCGATACCGCCTAATAAACCCGGCAACAAACGCAGTATTTCTTTTGTGTCCATATCTACCTCCAATAGTAATAAACCACCGTTGATATTTTAGCATATGGATGATATGTAAACAAGAAAAAAGATTATTGGAGGTTTCTATATTTTCAACTAAATTGTTATGTATTCTCGTTCGAAGGAGGCTCTATCGCATGTTCTTCATCAAGTGCCTCCTCGCCGGGCTGCGGAGCTGGCGTCGGTTCCGATTCGTCCATTTCCTCATCCAGTACCACGATTTCGGATTCTACCGTAACTATGACATTTCCGTCTATGTAAATTCCGGAAGGCAGGGATACCTGCACATCAAACGTTCCCTTACCCTCGTTCAGTTCGGAAACATTTACAAACCCTTTAATAGTTTTTGCATCGACAGTGTTAAGTATTTCAGCCGGGCCTTTTATTACAAATGATATTTCATCTTCATCAATCCTGTACCTGACCTTGCCCGTTACATCACCGCCGAATATTGTAATCGACGATTTCGGTATTGAGACCGTTTTATATGAGTATCGCTCTATATTAACCTGCGCGGATATTACGCTGTTGCTGTTATAAAGCTGCACGTTTTCGGGGATCTTAAGTTCAAGCTCCCTGCTGAAGGAGCTTTCCACCCCGTTCACATCAAGCTGTTCAGCGTTAATTACGTTAATATCTTTAATAACATCGTAACTACCGATTATCTGCACCGTGTTCCGGGACAACTTGTAATCCTTGACATAGAAATTTTCTTTTGGTTTTCCCGTAACAGTTGTAGCGACGGGAACCGTTTTTGCGATATTGTAACTTATGCTTGTCTGAAAATTTCCGTCAATTGCAGGAATTACTTTGCCGTCTTTGTCGTATGCTTCAATACGCCTGTTTAATGAACCTCCTTTAAAAAGCTGATCCCGCTCTATAGTAACGGCAACATTGTCAATACTGTTAATAACGCTTTCAAGGTCCTGCAGAACCACCGAGTCGGGACTAAGTTTTACATTAACGGCTTCATACCCTTCCGGGAACGAGCCCGACCATTTTATATTTATCGGAAATTCCTTGCGTACTATTCTTTCCAGCGAAATCCTGACAGTTTTCGGATAGACATCCGAAATAATGATGTCCTGGTCCCCGCTGTACTGCGGGATAGGTATATTCATCGATGTCTGTCCGGTATTTTCAATTCCGCTGAAATCGAGAAACGCATGAAAATCACTGACGGAAACCTTATCAAGTCTTTGTTTCCTGCCCTTTATCACTACATTCACATTATCGGGGATCGTTGAAGAAACAAGGCTTATATTTTTAGCTGCAAGCACTTCCTTATTTGTGCGCAGCGGAACTGAAATCGTGTGCTCGCTCATAGGATTCTGCTGGTCAAGAACCACGAACCAGATTAAAATTCCAATCAGCACCGATATAATCTTAAGAACCAAATCATTTTCCAAAATAGTGTTTAAGCTTATGCGCCTATTCTTCATCATCCTTGGCCTTTCTGAATAAAAAGCGTACTTTCTTTGCAGAACTCTTATCAAGAAGGAAGCGATACAAAGCTTTACGCAGTGTATCGGGTGTTAAATTCCGCGTTAATCCGCCGTTATGCGCAAAAGATATTTTCCCTGATTCTTCGGAAACCACAATAGCTATCGCATCCGATACTTCAGTAATTCCAAGAGCGGCTCTGTGGCGCGTTCCAAGCTCACTGCTGAGGCTTGGGTTTTCCGTTAACGGGAGATAGCACGCCGCCGCTTTAATCTTGTTGTCTCTGATAATAACCGCACCGTCATGCAGCGGTGCATTCGGTGTGAAAATATTGGTAAGAAGCTCATAAGATATAAGGGAATCCATTTGAGTTCCCGTGTTAATTATTTCGCCGATTTTTGTATTCCTTTCAAATACGATAAGCGCTCCGATATATTCTTCGGAAAAGTGCTTGCAGCATTTGACAATCTCCTCGATTGACGCCGTAGTACGAAGCTGATCGGCATCTTCGTCAAACAACAGGAAATTGCGGAAGCCGCTGTTGCCTATTTTCTCCAGCCCACGCCTGAGTTCCGGCTGAAAAAGCACAATGAGAGAAAATCCGAGCAGGGAGATTGCGCCTTCAAGTATATAAGCCATAGTTCTCAGCCCAATTAACTGCGCTACCTTCAATCCTATGACAATAAACAGTATTCCTTTGACAAGCTGCATCGCGCGGGTTTCACGGACTAATTGTATAACCTTATATACAATAAACGAAATGATGCTTATATCAACGAGCATTAAAAAAATATCAAGAGGCCCGTTCAAACCAAGGAAATTCCCTATTACTGTAAAAAATTCCTTTATATTGCTTACACCTGCCACAAAAGCTCCCCCAACGGAAAATAATTATATGGCAATCAAAACCCATACAGCCAACCCGTTTCGATACTATTTTATAACAGATATACCTTATACTCAAGACGGGTTTGTCTTAATTCAATCCAAAATTGCCTGTTATTTTTCGGATCTTCAACCGGCTGCTACTGCAATTATATCCTGTTCCGGGCCATATTTGTACTGTTTACAACGCTTTGTAATAAAAATGCAAAAATACGGTCACATACCTGCAGACATCGGTGCGGAAAAAACACGGAAAGCTGAATATCCGGTCAAAAACAAAAGAGCAATACCTTTTCGGTACTGCTTCTTTCTTTTTCCATTTTTCTATTCCGGTATCGACATTTCAGCCTTTCACCTTTTCAACAAGCTTTGCGAAACCTGCCGCATCGTTTACCGCCATATCGGCCAGGACTTTTCTGTTAAGCGTTATTCCGGACTTTTTCAGACCGTTCATAAAACGGCTGTAAGACATCCCGTTCATTCTTGCCGCAGCGTTTATCCTTGTGATCCACAATTTTCTGAAATCCCTTTTTCTCGCTTTCCTGTCGCGGTATGAATATACCAGGGATTTCATAACCGCTTGATTAGCAATTCTGTATAATTTGCTTTTTGCGCCAAAATAACCTTTAGCGAGCTTTAATACCCTTTTCCGTCTTGCTCTCGTTGCAACTGAACCCTTTACTCTTGCCATTTCCTACACCTCTTTCCTATCACTTGTAAGGCAGCATTGCTTTAATGATTGCTGCGTTTGCATCTGATGCTACAGCAGGTTTACGTAAATTACGTTTGCGTTTTGTGGTTTTCTTGGTAAGAATATGGGTTTTATATGCTTTATTTCGCTTAACCTTACCAGTACCGGTTATAATAAATCTTTTCTTAGAAGCGCTGTGGCTCTTTAACTTTGGCATGGACAAAACCTCCTCAAATATAATAATAGCGCTGTAAATGGCCTGTGAAACAGCAATGGAAAACACAGGCCAAAACAACAAGAAAGTGTTTTTGCAAAGCTTACGGTAAAGCGCGCCTGCAAAACACCATACCGTTGATGCATGCCGTAACAATTACTGCAACGTACACTTAATATACTTCGGTCCTATTGTTTTTCCTTAATCGGAGCAAATACGACCGTCATACTTCTACCTTCCAAAACAGGGCTCTTTTCCATTTTGCCGTAGTCTTTCAGCATTTCGGCAAACCTGTTTATCACCTGGTAAGCTATGGAGGTGTATTGTACTTCCCTGCCCCTGAAACGTATGGATACTTTTACCTTGTCGCCGTCCTTAAGGAACCTTACCGCATTTTTCAGCTTGAATGAAAAGTCATGTTCTTCTATTTTTGCCGATAACCTTATTTCTTTAACCGATATGTTTGTCTGCTTCTTCTTTGCTTCTTTTTCCTTTTTCGACAGTTCATAAAGATATTTGCCGTAATCCATTATCTTGCAGACAGGGGGATTGGCATTAGGTGAAATCTTTACCAGGTCCAAATCCCTTTCGTTGGCCTTTAGCTGGGCTTCCTTCGCGGACACAATTCCTATCATTGTGCCGTCTACGTCAATAAGCCTTACTTCCTTATCCCTGATCTGGCTATTCACCTGTATTTGAGTTTTCTTAATAAAAAACACCTCCGCTAAATTTTGAACCCCACAATAATCATATATAAATATATGATTATTTGTTTTTTTCATACAAAAAAGCAGGTTCCACTTCACCTGCTTTAACCACAGCAAATACTGCTCTGATTAACCCTGAAATCAAGATGACACAGGGTGAGAAGTGGATACTTCTACTTGTTTGACAATTAAGAATATACAATATTCCGCTTCCTTTGTCAAGCACCGGGCGCAATATTTTTCCGGCTAGACGTATATATCCGAAAACTCGACCTGCAGACATTCCACGCGGTTATTATCGTACTTGTTTGTGTTTTTTTCATTAACTCCGTCAGGGAGCTTGTAATTCCGGAGAAA
>Ga0134093_1002077_pt1 | contig 17117 bp, 18 predicted proteins | sample 4_1taG_FD_94452 | JGI IMG/M metagenome (GOLD analysis project Ga0134093, IMG submission 94452) | Switchgrass degrading microbial communities from high solid loading bioreactors in New Hampshire, USA - 4_13_20_68_A1 metaG | ecosystem: Engineered > Bioreactor > Semi-continuous > Anaerobic >...
ACGTATCTTTTTTTCGTGTTATCTTACACTTAGGCGTTTCCATTTGTAGGTTTTTCCCTTTTTTAAACCTACCAGAGGCCTTTCAGGTCTCATTTCTTTCATACTAAGTTAACAAAGCCTTAATCTAATACCATTTTATTGACAAGTCCTGTTTTTGGTTACAGATAATTGCCTGTCATATCTTGTTTATTCATGAGAATTCCTGTAAAATAATATTGAAATGTCTGTCGCACAAATGATAAATTAATATCGGAGGAAAGACATGAAGTTCAAAAATGTTGCCATTGCCATATGGGGCGTAATTATATTATTGGTAATACTCGTTCCAATGCCCACGGTGCTAATGGACGTGTTCTTTATAGTCAACATAACAATTTCCCTTCTGATATTGTTAAACGCAATATACGCCAAAGACGCACTGTCAATGTCTTCTTTTCCGACATTACTGCTGTTTACAACATTATACAGGCTTGCTTTGAACGTTGCGGCGACAAGGCTGATAATAGGCCAGGGCGATGCCGGCAGGGTTGTTGAAAGTTTCGGAGAGTTTGTCGGCGGTAATGACGTTGTAGTCGGTGCTATTATATTTCTTACCATAATGCTGGTCCAGTTTCTTGTAATTACCAAGGGCGCCGAGCGTGTGTCCGAGGTTGCCGCAAGGTTTACCCTTGATGCAATGCCAGGAAAACAAATGGCAGTGGACGCAGATTTGAACGCAGGTTTGATTAACGAAGCAGAAGCAAAGCAGAGACGTAAAAACATTCAAAGAGAAGCCGATTTCTACGGCTCCATGGACGGTGCCAGCAAGTTTGTAAAAAATGATGCCATTTTCGGATTTGTAACTGTAGCGCTGAACGTAATTGGCGGTTTTATAATGGGAATGATACAGAACAGCGGCGCTTCGGTGGAAGATATACTTGAAAAGTATACCAAGCTGACAATCGGTAACGGGCTTGCGGTACAGATACCTGCGCTGCTGATTTCGGTTGCGACGGGAATAATAGTTACAAGGGCGGCATCGGATGAAGAACTCAGCGAGGAAATCATCTCCCAGTTGTTTACAAGCGCAAGGACGATGTTTATAGCGGCCGGGGCATGCTTTGTCATGTCTTTTATTATTGGCCGTTTTTTTATGATCCTGGTTGCCGTTTTACTGTTACTGCTCGGTCTTAAAATGCAGAGCAGCGAAAAGCAGAAGATTAAACAGGATGAAACCGAAATAGAGGAACGGACCGTGGAGGAGATCCGCAGGCCGGAGAATGTAGTATCGCTTTTGCATGTGGATCCCATTGAACTTGAATTTGGTTACGGCATTATTCCGCTGGCTGATGTAAACCAGGGCGGGGATCTTCTGGACAGGGTGGTTATGATCCGCAGGCAGCTTGCCCTTGAGCTTGGCATGATTGTACCGGTTATTCGCCTGCGCGATAATATCCAGCTGAACCCGAACCAGTACGTGATAAAGATTAAAGGCGTCGAGGTATCCAGCGGCGAGCTTCTGATGGATCATTTCATGGCAATGAATCCGGGAACTGCGGAAGACGAAATAGAGGGGATACCCACCACGGAGCCTGCTTTCGGCCTTCCGGCGCTGTGGATTACCGAGAGCCAGCGAGACCGTGCGGAAATGCTGGGTTATACCGTTGTTGATCCGCCGTCGATTATTTCCACCCATATGACCGAAGTAATAAAAAGGCATGCCCATGAACTGCTGAGCAGGCAGGATGTTCAAACCCTGCTGGACAGCGTAAAGAGCAATTACCCTGCTATTGTTGAGGACCTGGTACCCAAGCAGCTCAGCCTTGGCGAGGTTCAGAAGGTTTTATGCAACCTTCTTCGTGAGGGTGTGTCGATAAGGGACCTGGTTACAATACTTGAAGCACTGTCTGATTATGCTTCTGTAACAAGGGATACAGACATGCTGACAGAATATGTGAGACAGGCTCTCGGAAGAGCAATAACAAAGTCCTTTATTACTCCCGATAATTCGGATGTTATAACTCTTGATCCCCAACTGGAGCAGCTGATTCTTGATTCTGTCCAGAAAACCGAGGTGGGGTCATATCTGGCTATTGAACCGTCGGTTACAAACAGGATTATGCAGAACCTTCTGAACCTCGTTGAGAAGGTTGTGCAGCTGGGCAAGCAGCCTATTGTGCTTGCATCACCAATGGTCAGGTTGTATTTCAAGAGGCTGACAGAGCAATCCATTCCGGGGCTGGTTGTGTTGTCCTATAATGAACTGGATCCGTCGGCCAAGGTAAGATCAATCGGAATGGTGAAGTATTCGTGATCATGTTTTATTTGATAATATATAATATAAAGATTTTGTGGAGGAAATATGCGGATTCGTCGGTATACTGGCAAGGATATTCAGGAAGCAATGCTTAAGGTTAAAATGGATCTGGGCGGTGAGGCTGTTATACTCAACACCCGAAAAATCCGGAGAAAAGGATTGAAAGGGTTGTTTTCAAAGCCCCTTACCGAAATCCTGGCAGCTGTTGATGATGATATCGGGCAGAAGAGGAAAGCAGCGGAAACAGAAAAACCAAAAAACGTGAATTACGAAAAGGCCAGGATTGATCTGCTTGAAACCCGGATCAGTCAGATGGAATCCATGCTGAAAAGCATTTACAATAATACCCGGAATAAGGAAGAACAGAAAGTAACCGAGCCTTTGGAGGAGTTTGAAAGCGCAAAAACCGAAAACGCCAGTCTTCCGCTATCCAATGAAAACAGTGTGAAACCTGCAGAGAATCCTTTTTCATTTATCGTAAAAAGACTTGAAGAAAACGAAATAGAGCCCGAGGTTATCGATGTACTTGTACAGAATATAAAACAGTATGCCGGAAACTCTGAAAGCTATAATGAAATTATGACTGTTGCGGAAAAAACAGTTAGGGATATGCTGGGCCAGCCCCAGACGATTAACCTGCGTGATGACGGAAAGCCTACGGTCGTGCTGTTTTTGGGGCCTACCGGTGTGGGGAAAACAACCACGCTTGCGAAAATTGCCGCGGAGTATTCCCTGAACCAGAATAAAAAAATAGCTTTTATTTCTGCAGACACATATAGGATTGCTGCTGTTGAACAACTTAAGACTTATGCCGAAATATTAAATATACCGGTTTCTGTTATCTATACACCGCAGGAAATAAAGGAAGCCATTGACTGCTACCGGGACATGGACCTTATCCTGGTGGATACGGCAGGCCGGAGCCATAATGATGAATTGCAGTTTGCGGAGCTGAAGGCGCTTGTGAACACTGCAGAAGCAGATGAAATATACCTGTTGTTAAGCTGTGGAGTCAGCCGCAGCGCCTGCAGGGATATTTTGAAGCATTACAGTTTTTTGAAGGATTTTAAGCTGCTGTTTACGAAATTTGATGAAGTGCATGTACCGGGAATTATCCTGAATGTGAGATATGCCACGGGAAAGCCGCTTTCTTATATAACGGTGGGGCAAAGTGTGCCCGACGACATTGAGGTTGTGAATGTTGATAGTATTGCCAGAAGCATTCTGTAGAAAAAGAAATATTAGTGTTCGTATTTTTGATATAAAGTCCGGGGGTCTTGCTAATGAGCGATCAGGCTGACAAACTTCGAAGGATAGTCGAGCGGTTAACGAATACTGAAGAACCTAAAAAAAGCGAGCAGAAAAAAGAGGCCGCGAGAGTAATAACCGTTACCAGCGGAAAGGGTGGTGTCGGTAAAACCAATATCACTGTTAATCTTGCTATTGTTTTAAGCAAAATGGGATATAAAGTGGCAATACTGGACGTGGATTTCGGGTTTGCAAATGTGGATGTAATGCTGGGTATATCCACCAAGTATACGCTTTTGGAGCTGATTCGCGGGGAACGCACGATATTCGAGGTTTTAACCGACGGCCCGAACAATATCCAGTTCTTATCCGGCGGTTCGGGTGTGGAAGAGTTGATTCAGCTGGACAGAAGGCAGATAGGAAAGTTTATATCCAGTATATCGCTTTTGGACAAGCTGTATGATGTGATTCTGATTGATACGGGCGCGGGTCTTTCAAAAAACGTTATGAGCTTTATTCTTGCGGCAGACGAGGTACTTCTTGTAACAACTCCCGAACCAACCGCAATAACGGATGCGTATGCGATGATAAAAATGATATCAAAAAAAGATAAACATAAAGTGGTTAAAGTTGTTGTTAACAAGGCCGAATCCTATAAAGAAGCGAATGACATTCTGGATAAACTGTTTATGGTTTCGGACAGGTTTTTATCCTTCAAACTTCAGAAAACAGGATATATCCTGGAGGATGACTGCATTCCGAAAGCCGTTAAACAGCAGAAACCGTTCTGCCTGAGTTATCCGAAAAGTCACGCTTCCCACCAGATAACCGAACTGGCAATGAACCTTTTTCAAAATAATGACGGTATTAACAAGTCAAATGTATACGGAAAGGGAATGAGGGGCTTTTTCAACAGGCTTTTAAGCAATTACGGCCTGCAGCATTAATCAATAAACAGATATTGTTTGTTTTGGGAGGTTAATATGAAGTATCGTCAGATTGGAATAGGCACAAAGATAGAGCTGGAACTGTATAATGAAAAAGGCGATAAGATCAGTACCGGCCTTGTCAGCCAATACGAATCATATGACGAAGAAAGCAATATGATGGAGATTCATGCCCCGTTTACCCAGGGCAAAATATATACAGTTCATCCCGGTGCCAAGGTGGATATTATCTTCTCGAAGGAAAACGATATATATATGTTCAGGGCTGAAGTCATTGACAGAAAAATAATTGAACCTATTCCAATGCTGTGGGTAAAGCCGGTCAGCCCGATAGAGAGGATTGAAAGACGATCCTTTTTCAGAATGGACTGCAGGCTGCCCATACTTTATCATGTAATAGAAAAAAATGCAAAGAAAAACGAAAATATTGAGAAAAAACCGCTGAAAAAGTGTTATACAAGGGATATCAGCGGCGGGGGAGTTTGCATCGTGACAGATACAGAACACAAGCCCGGAACCGAAATCCACGCTTATATAACAATAGAAAGGGAGATTTGCTTTGTCGGGACCGTCGTGCGTGCGATCCAGGTCCGCGAAAAGGGCAAAATCATGTTTGAAACAGGAATTGAATACAAGCAGATTGAAAACAGGGATCGCGAGAAAATAATAAGTTTCGTCTTTGAAACGCAAAGAGAGCGGCTCAGGAAAGGCTGGATGATGGTATAGGTGATGTGATAAATTCTAAAGCAAAGGAGCATTACTCAAAAATATGAAAAACAGAGCCGATATAATAATGAAAGCTGTTGTGGGGGTGCCTAAATAATGGACATGAACAAATATCTGAATATTTTTGTGGAAGAATCGAGAGAACATTTGCAGGCTCTCAATACCTCGCTGCTTGAACTGGAAAAGGACCCTGGAAATACGCCCATACTGAATGAAATATTCAGGGTTGCCCATACATTGAAGGGAATGGCCGGTACAATGGGTTTTACGCATATGTCTGATTTAACCCATAACATGGAGGATGTACTGGACGGTCTCAGAAACGGGAGAATCAAGGTTTATCCTGAAGTGGTGGATATTCTTTTCAAGTGCCTTGATGCACTGGAAAGCTATGTTGATAATGTAAGCAGGACCGGCAGTGAAGGCGATGAGGACAACAGGGATATTATTAATTTCCTTTCTGCAATTTCAGACAAAAGCAAAGCTGCACAGGAGACACAGCCTGGTATTATTCCGCAGGCAGGAAAAGAAAAGAAGGACGATTTGCATCTTGAATTGAACATATATGACAGGAACGTACTGGAGAAAGCATTTGAAGAGTCTCTGAACGTATTTGAGATATACATAGAGCTTGATCGGAAATGCCTGTTAAAAGCTGCAAGAGCTTTTATTATTTTTCAAATCCTTGAAAAGCATTCTGATATAATTAAATCAGCACCCCCTGTAAATGATATAGAAGATGAAAGATTTGACTATTACTTTACGGTAATGGTTATTTCAAAAAAGGATGCAGAGTTTTTCATTACAGAGCTCAACTCGGTATCCGAAGTACGGACGGTTAAAGTTACCAGGGTTACCCCGAAGCATCTTGAAAGAATCAAAGTATCGCCCGGCAGTGATGAGAAGCATCATGTTGACAGGGACGGAAGAATGAATCAGGGGATTATGGATTCTTCGCAGAAGACTGCGGAAAAACGTATTACCTCGAAAACCGTCCGTGTTGATATCGAACGACTCGATGTTCTTATGAATCTTGTCAGCGAACTGATTATTATAAAGACAAGGCTGGATGGCATTATTTCCGACAGGGACAGGGAATGCGCCCAGACCCTTGAAAACCTTGAACGGGTTACAACCAGCCTTCACGATTCGGTAATGAAAGTAAGAATGGTGCCGGTTGAATCGGTTTTCAACCGTTTCCCGAGAATGGTCAGGGATATTTCAAAAGAACTGAACAAGGATATTGCACTGCACATGTCCGGTGAGGAAACCGAACTTGACAGAACGGTTATTGATGAGATAGGCGAACCCCTTATTCATATTATAAGAAACTCTGCCGACCACGGTATTGAGAAATCTGAAGAACGTGTAAAGAAGGGCAAGAGCACAACCGGAAACATATGGCTCAGAGCATACCAGGACGGAAACAATGTTGTAATAGAGGTTGATGACGACGGAACGGGAATAGATATTGACAAAGTGCGCAAAAAGGTGCTTGAGAAAGGCCTGGAGAGTGAAGAGACAATAAGTACGCTGTCCGATGAAGAGATTATCCAGTTCCTGTTCCAGCCCAATTTCAGCACATCGGACAAGGTTACCGATCTGTCGGGACGCGGTGTCGGGCTGGATGTTGTAAAAACGAAGATAGAGTCCCTTGGAGGAACTGTTGAACTGATTTCGAAATTGGGGCAGGGCAGCAAAACGATAATCAGGCTGCCATTGACTCTTGCAATTATTCAGGCGCTTTTGGTTATGGTAGGGGATGAAAAATATGCAATTCCGCTGAATACCATCCGTGAAATATATAATGTCAATCCGGCGGATATCCAGTTTGTCAGGAACCAGGAGGTAACACTTTTAAGAGATACGGTAATCCCGATAATAAGGCTGCATAACGTACTGGATATAGAGCAGAGTGAGCCTGATTCAAATAAAAAGCAGCTTACATGCGTGGTTGTTAAAAAAGGAGAGAAATTATCCGGATTAATAGTTGATTCTCTGATAAGCCAGCAGGAGATTGTAATCAAATCCCTTGGCAAATTATTGTCGGGCATACGCTGTATTGCGGGAGCCACCATATTGGGAGACGGTAATGTAGCCCTGATTCTTGATGTTAATTCAATAGTATAACCAGTTATTAAAGGGGGAGTTTATGTGGTGGGAAAACAGAAACAGTTTGTTGTTTTTCTCATAGACAGTGATGAATATGGAGCTGACATTAACAAGGTTACAATTATTGAAAGAATGCTTAACGTAACAAGAGTACCGAAAACTCCGCCGTATATAAAGGGTGTTGTTAACCTGCGCGGGGACGTAATTCCGATGATGGACTTGAGAACCCGGTTTGGCCTGCCCGAAAAGGAAGCGGATGATGACACCAGGATTATTATAGTGGAAGTTGACGGTATCAGCTATGGCATAATCGTGGACTCGGTGCTGGAAGTTCTGCAGATTGACGAATCAGATATTGAAAACGTTTCAGGGTTCAGCAATATAAATGCCGATTATGTCAACGGGGTGGCAAAAAGCGATACAAGGCTCATTACTTTGCTGAATGTTGAAAAACTTATATCCGAGTTTATTGCCACTTGATGACAATAACAGGTATAATAAAAAGTAACGAAAGGTAAAGAAAATGGATGCGTCATTTTTGAATTCCTTCCACCTGGATATTTTAAGAGAGATTGGAAACATAGGGGCAGGAAATGCGGCAACTGCGCTTGCCAAAATACTGGACAGGAAAGTTGATATGGAGGTGCCCCAGGTAAAAATTATGGGGTTTTCCGAAGTAAGCGAAGTGCTTGGAGGCGCAGAAACACCCGTTGCAGGTATTCTTCTTGGAATCCGCGGCGATATATCAGGCTACATACTGTTTGTTCTGGAAGAGACTGCAGCGAAAATACTTGTAAATATACTGATGGGGAAGAGACCTGACGAAGAAGTGGTATATAATGAAATTACTCTGTCTGCGCTAAAAGAGTTGGGGAACATACTGACCGGATCTTATCTGTCTGCCTTATCTACGCTTACAGGGCTTTCAATAAAACCTGACGTCCCTGATATAGCAATAGATATGGCAGGTGCAATATTGAGCGTTCCGGCCATAGAATTCGGGAAATCGACAGATACGGTTCTGTACATTGAAACCGAATTTATTGAGGGTGAAAACAGGGTAATAGGAGATTTTTTTCTCGTGCCTGACACCAGTTCGTACATGAAACTTATAAATTCATTGGGAGCAGTATGCTGATGGCTGATAATGTCATAAAGGTGGGGATGGCAGACCTGAAACACACTTTACATCCAGGCACTTTAGTAACGTTGGGGCTGGGGTCATGTGTTGGGGTTGCACTGTATGATAAGAAAACAAAAATTATTGGACTGGCCCATATAATGCTTCCCTGGTCACACCAGGCGAAAAACAGATCCAATAAGGCAAAATTTGCAGATGCGGGAATAAAACTGCTGTTGGAGAATATGATACAAAGCGGTGCTGACAGGAAAAGCATTGTTGCGAAACTTGCCGGAGGAGCTCAGATGTTCTCTTATTCTGCCATATCTGATATAATCAGGGTGGGTGAACGGAACGTGGAAGCGGCAAAACAGGTTCTGGCAGATTTGAACATACCTGTTATTGCTGAAGATACGGGCGGAACCCATGGAAGAACCATTGAGTTTTATTCGGAAGACGGACGGTTAATGATAAAGACAATAGGATACGGAGTTTCATATATATAGTATTTATCTGTTTAAAGGACCTTGACATACAGCTGCAAAGGTTCTTATCACTAATTATTGGGTTTTTTAGGGGGAAAAAATGCAGTATATTAACAGACTTCCTCTGCTGTTTGCATTGTTTGCTGCAATTATATCAGGAGCAATCGGTCTCTCCCGTTCGGCAACCAACGACAGAATACTGGTCCAGATGATGATATGCATGGTTATATTCTACGCCATAGGTATTTATGCTCGTTACACCCTTACTGAAATATATGAACAGGTTAAAAAGAAAAAAGCGAAAATCATGCATGCCGAAGAGACAAAAGAGACAAAAGAGATAAAAGAGGCAAAACATGAAGTAAAGCAGACCGGTGAAACCGGGAACAGCATTGCTGAAGAAGAGTTTGAACCCTTGAAAGTAAGCCGGTTTATCAGGGAGAAACTGGAGCAGCCCGTCGAAAAGTGAAACATTTCCGGGATTTCGTGGTTACAATATGCAGAATAATAGGTACCGGTGCAGAAAAAAAGGGAAAATGGTTGACATATGGCATATGTGAGTTAAAATAGTGTTATAAGGCTTTGCTAATACTGCCAATATTTATGTTTTGTAATGCAATCTGACGGGTAATTTATACAAAAGATAAGCCATATGGCTGTCTAATAAGGAATGGGGGGTATATATGTCTTCTACCAATCTGCAAAGACAGCAGGAATTATGGAAAAAGTATCACGAAACAAAAGATCCTTCCATTAAACAGCAGCTAATACTTGAGTATACAGACATTATAAAATATGTAGCCGGTCGGCTTAGCATATATTTCGGTTCAAATGTTGAATATGACGATTTGGTCAGTTACGGAATTTTCGGATTGATTGACGCAATTGACAAGTTTGACATAAATAAAGGCGTAAAGTTTGAGACATATGCTTCCTTAAGAATACGCGGAGCTATTATAGACAGTATAAGGGAACTTGACTGGGCCCCCCGTTCATTGCGGAAAAAGAGCAAAGATCTTGAAAAAGTCTATTCCGAACTGGAAAATGAACTGGGGCACGCTGCAACGGACGAGCAGGTCGCATCAAGAATGGGAATCACTGTAGAAGAGTTAAACAAAACACTTCAGGAAGTCAACATGTCAACCATGATATCTCTCGAGGATTATCTCGAACAGAATTATGAAACCGGATTTGACGCAGTTAATGAAGGTGACGATCTTATACCCGAGAAAAGAATTGAAGTTCTGGAGATAAAAGATATTCTGGCCGAGTCAATCAACAAGCTTCCGGAAAAGGAAAAAATGGTTGTTTCGTTATACTATTTTGAAGAACTGACACTGAAAGAGATAAGCGCAATTATGAAGGTATCGGAATCAAGAATATCACAGCTGCATACAAAGGCAATTCTCAGGATGCGCGCAAAACTGGAACGCCAGAAATATCTGCTTTTAGGTTCATAATGATTTATTTGTTGGGGGGAAATAAATTTGCAAGGGAAGGACACTTCTGTTAGGGTCATATTGAGCTCGGACAGAATGAAGGCATTCATCAGATTTCAAAAACCTGAGGATGGTGCAGCACCGCCTGGACTAAAGGAAGTGATCCAGGAAATACAGAAAAGCGGCGTGGTTTTCGGTATAAAAGAAGAGGCGGTCAGGTATTTTGCACTGGATCCTCAGTATGATCGGGATCTGCTCATTGCTGAGGGAGTGGCTCCTGTTAACGGTGAAGACGGAAAAGTTACTTTTTTTGTTGATATAAATAGAGAGAAAAAGCCTGTCATCATGGAGGATGGAAGCGTTAATTACAGGGATCTGGACTATATTGTAAGCGTTCGCAAGGATCAGAAACTGTGCGAGATTACACTGCCGACTCCGGGCATACACGGGAAAAACGTATTGGGTACGGTTCTGAGGGCTATTGACGGAAAACCGGCCAGGGTAGTCCAGGGCTCGAATGTATATACAAGCGAAGATAAACTGATCATGTACGCTGCAATTGACGGCCATGTGAAGTATGAAGACGGAAAACTGAGTGTTTATGCCACCTATGAAGTGCCTGATAATGTTGATAACTCAACCGGAAACATAAATTTCATCGGCAGTGTTTTTGTACGTGGCAATGTTCTGGCCGGATTCACAATTGAAGCCGGCGGGGATGTGGAAGTGTTCGGAGTTGTTGAAGGCGCAACCATTAAAGCAGGCGGCAATATAACGCTGAGACGTGGAATGACGGGTAACAACAAGGGTGTTCTTATTGCAGGCGGTAACATAGTGGCAAGATATATAGAAAACAGCACGGTACAGGCGGCAAATGACCTGAAAGCCGAAGCAATAATGCACTCCGATGTCAAAGTCGGAAACCGGCTCGAATTAGGCGGCAGAAAGGGCTTGCTTGTAGGCGGTATAACCCGGGTTGGCAAAGAGATTGATGCAAAGGTTATCGGAAGTTACCTTGCAACGAATACAGTAATAGAAGTCGGCGTTGATCCGAATGTAAGAGAAAGATACAAGACAGTAAGAACCGAAATGGCCGACTTGGAGGAAAATGTTAGGAAGGCGGATCAGGCCATTAGTATTCTGCAGAAACTTGAATCTGCAGGCGGGCTGTCCGAGGAAAAGAAGACTATATTGGAGAAAAGTCTTCGTTCAAAGGCTTTTTATGAAGACAAGCTCCGGGAATACAAGGAAGAGATGATGCTGCTTGAGGAAAAGCTGCATTCCGAGGCCAATGGCCGTATAAAAGTACAGAATTACCTGTACAACGGAGTTAAAATATCAATCGGCACGGCATCAATGAACGTTAAGGAGACATTACAGCATTGTATTTTATATAAAGACGGTGCAGACATCAGGGTTGGTCCGTATTAACCTGAAATTAACCGGGAAGTGGTTATATGGCGATAAGACCTATTGATTTACAGGTAATGATTCCGAAGGTTGCGGATGTATCGCGCATACAGGCCAATGAACAGCAGCAAAGCCTTGCCGCTTTGCAGAGTAAGGCTCAGTCTGTCGAAAAAGCGTCGGAAGAGAGCATGAGGCAGGTAAACAGCCAGAAAGAGCTTCAAAAAACTGCAATCAGGGACAACCACGAAAGAAAGGGCAGAGAATCGAAGGAGAAGGGCAAAAAGAACCGACCCGAAGGAAAGAATGCCCAAAAGCATCAGGACGTTTATTCAAGGAAGACCACAGGCAGCACAATTGATATACGTTTATAAAAATTAATATTTATATACAAAAGAAAAGAGCATAAGGGGGGCGTAAGATGATAGAGATTTTTTATGTCTGTATTGTTCTGGTTGGTATTTTTCTGGTATGCGTTGCTTTGATATGGATGGTCGTGGAAAAAAAGAATGCAAGGGATTATCGCCAGGATATCGATGAACGCAGGTATGAACTGCAGCAAATGATTGAAGATGCCGATAAGCTGTTAACCGAGCTGAACAATTTTTCAACCTATATAGTGGACAGACTCGAAGAAAAGCAGCAAATCCTTGAAGAGTACATAAACATAATTGATGAAAAGATAGAATTGCTGAATCAAACCCAGGGCAGGACAGAAACTGTTAGCCAGGCCGAAACCGTAGAAAAGCCTGAACCAAAGAATAAGAATATCAAAGAGGAAGAAACCAGGGACGCATTTCCCGAAAAGAAGGGCAAACTAATTTCACTGGACGACAGAAAACGAGAGGTTATAAAGTTATACAGAAAAGGGATCAGCAGTACCGAGATTGCAAGGATGCTGAACATGGGAAAAGGCGAGATAGAACTTATTTCGCGTATGTGCAGATAACCGGCTCGTTACCGGCGATTTCAGAAACTTGTAATAAGAAAGGACATGATTATGAGCAGGCTGCATGGCAAAAGCGTATTGCTGGGATTTGGGATTGGTGTTATTATAACAGCTTTATTGGGGCTTATTTATTCCCTTGGTTTATAAAAAGAAAAGAATATTATTAGGCAGCTTTGTCCGCATTAATAGGGCTTTCCGAAGGTTCAGCACAAAAGCACCAGTATTCCGGTGCTTTTATTCTATTTCCTTTGGGCAGGTAATGCAGATTTTAATGATTTTTATTTTTATAAACAGGAGGAAGAGCTGATGAAAGATGATATATACCTGGCTCAGCCTGTTTTGGAAAGAATATTTCCCAGGTATACCGAATATCCCATGAACTCGGTTACACCGGCAATAAGTTACAGCAGGAACGGTATACTTTTATCGATGCTGATACTTGCGGACGATGTCATGGCCAGGGATTTCAAAGCAGATGATAAGGACGAGGTAGGTATAGAAATAACATGTTACACGAGGGAAAACCAGGATGGTATAGGGGAGGACCTTGTAATCCGCTTTGTTTTCCAGTTCAGTACCGGGCATCCCATGTTTGAGGCAGTAATAGCCGGTGACCTGCTTGACCACCAGAAGGATTTTGTAAGAGCATTGAAACAGGTTGACGAACTGATTCTTTGGATTGTAGACAGCAGTTACAAGGTTTTCAGGGTGCTGGAACTCTCGTGGAATTACGAGGGCCATAAAGAGGTTCTTGAGCCGTTGTTAGCCTGATTTCCGGATGGTTAATTTTATTATTGACTTGCCCAAAAGATGATGTTATACTCTTTATTAGCTTCGCACAGCGGTCTTTCAGGTTTAGACAACCTTGAAGAATGGCTGATAAAATACGCCGAAGTGGTGAAACTGGCAGACGCGCTGGACTCAAAATCCGTTTCGCCTTTTTACCAAGCATAAGCTAAAAGCCTTGAAAAATCAAGGGTTTTGACAATTTAATAAGGCGATTAAATCTTAACATCCCTCCACTACATCCCTCCAAAATCCAAATGATGTAGAGGATGCGGATAAAACTAACAAGCCGATGTGGCGGAATTGGCAGACGCCCACGACTCAAAATCGTGTGCTGTAATGGCGTGTGGGTTCGACTCCCACCATCGGCACCAGAAAATAATGCTCCATAGTTAGCGGCTATGGAGCTTTTTTTTATTTCTGATGCTCCTGCACTTGAGCCTGTATCGGCGACAGTACGGATAAAATCGCATTGGCAGTGTTTACCTTGCTACTGTAATCCAAGTGGGTGTATATGTTAGCGGTCGTCGATATATCGCTATGACCTAACCACTGCTGGATTTCTTTCAGGCTGACACCATTGGCGTACAGCAGGCTCGCACATGAATGTCTTAGGTCGTGGAATCTTATCCTACGCAAGTTGTGTCGAGCCAATAAAATCTGAAAATGCTGCGATATGTAGTTAGGTTTAATTCTCTCACCCACCGCATTGACGCAGACAAAATCAATGTACTTGGTGTTATAACTGCCGCCACACAGACGCCTGTTTTCCTCCTGCTCCTGCTTGATTTTGAGGAGTAAATCCCGCACTGGCTCGACAAGTGGCAGTGTACGCCTGCTCGACTTCGTCTTGGTGCGTGCCTTTTCAACAAGGATGTTGCCGTTTCCTGCTCCCAAACTTGCCTCAGTAACTGTAAACTCTACGGAGAGTTTGTTGCCGATAAAATCAATAGCAGACCACTTCAATCCGACTATTTCACTTCTTCTCAAGCCATAATATGACGCCAAGATTATTGGCAGTTCTAATGGGTCGCCCTTTGATACTTCAAACAGTTTGGCAATTTCATCGGCATTGTAGTAAGATGCTGTAAAGGTCGCTGGTTTAGGTCGCTCAATCTTATCGGCTGGGTTTGACCTTATAAGGTCGAGTTTATAGGCGTGCTGTAAGGCTTTGCGAATGTTGGCATGACGACGCAATACCGTGGTTGACGACAATCCCTTAGCCAGCTCGGCTTGATAGTAGTCTTGGAGGTATTTCGGATTTTCCTCAATGTCGGTCAGAGTTAAGTTAAGGCCGATAAAATACGGTATAATGCTCTCCTTGATACCACTGCTGTAAGATGAAAATGTGGTCTCTGCAACCCTTGATTTCATCATTTCAAGCCATTCAAGCATGAAGTCCACGAATAAAACTGACACCTCGTTTGTCGCTGGATTTATACCTTTGGCTGGGTTGCTGGAAATCAAGCCCTCTGCTACTGCATAGTCAAGCGATGCGGTAATGATTTCATGCAGTTGCAGGATTGTTTTCTTAGAGGCACGGTCTCTCTTTAAGTGGTTATAATAAGCCTCAAGGGTTGATGTTTTCACTTCCGAGACAGGTATACCCAAACTGCCAAAATACGGACCGATAAAAGTCTTGACGTTATGTGCATAGATTGCGTAAGTATCTTCGTCGAGGTCTTTGATGGCAGTTTCGCTGAGCCAATGCTGTAAAAACGCATGATATGGCGTCGCCTCTGCGGATAAAAGGTCGTCTGGCTTATAGTTCTTTCGTGCCTCCAACAGCATTGCTTCGGCTCTTTTCTTATTGCCTTTTACAGGCAGTCCTGTGCTTATTGACTTGGTCTTACGCTTGCCAGTCACATCCTTGTAATTTAATATTATGTGGTAATAGCCATTTTTTTCTCGTAGATGTCCTGCTAACAAAGTAATCTTAACCTCCTTTTTTTTTGATAGCAGCCTATCTACCACTGACACATATCAGTATACCGGTAGAGTAGGTTGCGTGCAATAACAGACGTAGCGGATTATGCACATAGGCCGATAAAACGTAGTACGTTGATTTTAGGTATCTTATAAGTGCGACCTATCTTGATGTGCTGTATACTGCCGTCTTGTAGTAGCTTATATGCGGTCTTTGTGCTGATACCCAGCATTACACTTAACTGCTCAACGTCAACGACGTCGGGGTAGTTTGAAAAAATACCGTTGTTTACTGTGTTATTGTCCATGTTATCACTCCTCCTATGGGTTTATATTGGTTGGGGGGTTGTAGATGACGCACATACGCATACATCATCCCTTGGCAATACCCATATAGAGGCAAACTGCTGAATAGATTGGCGAGCAGGCACCGATAAAACTGCCTGTTGCCTCACCTGCAATATTGTGATGGGAGCTATTACATATATCTGTATAACAGGTGCTGTCGCAGTAGCCGTTACCGTAGCTCTACGACGTATTAAAATGCGAGAAAATACCTTCTTATCGCCGATAAAACCATTGTTGAGCTTACCTACTACCTCAAACTGATTGTAGTCAAGTTGCCCGATGATGGTTATAGGCACGCCCATAAGTCCATCATAATTGCAGGGGATGTCAGCTACACGGTCTACATTTATTGCGTCTACAGGTGCGGTAGCTGTAGGTTTGCCCTTTGTGTTCTTCGCCTCGTACTTAGGATATAGGTCAGGCGAATAAAACTTGCTCAATTGCAGTGGCTTCCTGTTGGTTACAGGCAAATTAGTCCACCAGCATATCCCATGTACCTCCGCATATTTAGTGGTGTTAGATGTTGTTTTTCCGTCGTAATGCTCTGGCACTGCAAACTTAAGGGTCTTGTTAAAGTTGGTATAACCTGTCGTGATTTTGCCTGCTTTGACGCCATCAAGTATTGATTGGTAGTTGATGGCGTGTATTGTGCCAAGTAGGATGAAGGTTTTGTTGCTGGCGATGATAAGGTCTATAAAATCCCGCCACAACGAAAATGGAGGGTTGGTAATCACTATATCAGCCGAGTTTAGGATGGCAATACACTCCTCTGCTCGGAAATCACCATCGCCCTCTAAGGTCGTAAGCTCACGGATAAAACCTTCTGCGTTGTCGGCTCTTGAAACAGTTAATTTCACTGGCTTTTGCGTAGATGTTTGCGGGTCTATGTAGTGTGTTGCTATAAGTGCTTTTAAACCATAAGCATTAAAATTGTCGCAGAGGTAACGGACGAAATTACTGCTTGTTGGGTCATCACAGTTGCAGTAAACTACTTTGCCCTTTAACTCATTTCTGTGATTTTGAAGTTCTGCAGCGATGTCCTCATACAGTGTATAAAACTCGTCATGTTTCTGTGTGCGTGCCTGTCTAAGACTTTTGTTTGTGGTTGCCATCTGATAAACCCCCATGATATCGAAATTTATGGGGTGTTTTGAACAGGGCACACCAATGCAACGAAAAATTTATAAGAATTTTTGCAGAAAATGTGCATATTTCGGACACATACGGACACTGTTTTCGAAAACATCCGGACAGTGATTTCGGAATTATCCGGACACTGATTTCGGCACATCCGGACACCTTGTCGAAAGATTAATAAATTGTGTACC
>Ga0134093_1002079_pt1 | contig 17070 bp, 17 predicted proteins | sample 4_1taG_FD_94452 | JGI IMG/M metagenome (GOLD analysis project Ga0134093, IMG submission 94452) | Switchgrass degrading microbial communities from high solid loading bioreactors in New Hampshire, USA - 4_13_20_68_A1 metaG | ecosystem: Engineered > Bioreactor > Semi-continuous > Anaerobic >...
GGATTTTCAGTCCTCTGCTCTACCAACTGAGCTATCTGGGCAAATTGGCGACCCGGAAGGGGCTCGAACCCTCGACCTCCAGCGTGACAGGCTGGCATTCTAACCAACTGAACTACCGGGCCAATTATGGTGGGCACTATAGGGCTCGAACCTATGACCCCCTGCTTGTAAGGCAGATGCTCTCCCAGCTGAGCTAAGCGCCCACACCATCATATCGCGTTTCAGCGACAATAGATAGTATACAAAATAAATATGATTAAGTCAATACTAAAACTGTTGATATTTTTAATTTATTAAATACTTATTTTAAAATGCTTTGAATTTCTCCTTAATACGCAGCTCACCACAAAAAATAATCATATTTAAGTGTATTCCAATAGCAACTTTTACCTTATAAATTTAGCTTAAAAGCAACGCATGTTTTATTCTAAATGTCTTCTAACAGATTCAACAAATCTTGCTCGGTAAACTGATATTTTGAATTGCAGAAATGGCAGCATGTTTCGGCACCATGTTGTTCATTAATTATAGTCTCCAATTCCTTCCGTCCGAGACTCACCAAGCCTCTTTCCATCCTTTCCCTTGAGCAATTGCATTTATATTGACAGTTTGTCTTTTCTCCAATTTTAAGATTCATCTCTCCCAGAACAAGTTCCAAAATATTTTCCGGGGTCTTTCCCTCTGAAAGGAGCTTTGTTACAGGAGGTAAAGAACTTATCTTTTCCTCTATATGACTAATTGTATTTTCCTCTGCATCGGGCATCAGCTGAATTATAAATCCTCCTGCACACTGTATTATATCTTCTACACTGGTCAATACTCCCAATGCCACAGCAGAAGGTATCTGCTCGGAAGAGGCATAATAGTAAGTAATGTCTTCAGCTATTTCTCCTGAAATTAATTTTACATATCCGATATAGGGTTCCTTTAACCCAAGGTCCTTTATAACATTGAGGTATCCGTTTTTGCCTATTGCTCCTGCGACATCATACTTACCTTTTTCATTCAAAGGTAAATGTACTAACGGATTATGGACATAGCCCCTAACATTGGCTTCCACATCGGATACTACAACGATTCCGCCAATAGGTCCCTCCCCCTTTATCTGTATGGTAAGGGTATCCTTTGCTCCCTTTAGAAAAGTAGACATTAATGCAGCAGCAGTCATTGTCCTTCCCAATGCTACCGAGGCCAAAGGTGACAATCCGTGTATATCCCTTGCATCCTTAACCATGTTGGTAGTAACTGCAGCAACCGCCCTCACAGTACCTTGTGCTGCCGTTGCCCTGATTATGTAATCTTGCATAAAATTATCCCTTCCTTAAAATCTTTGAATTTATAAAAATTCAGTCAAGGCTAATTCTATAATAACCTGTTCCTTTTGTCGAGCAGTGCAGTTCATTTTAATCTTCCGACATAATATCAAAAAATTGTAAACCCCGGTATCAATATACCGGGGTGAGTTCGGCCATCTTTATATAATATTATTAGGCACCGATTTAGGCTCTTGTCACATTTGAAGCCTGAGGTCCTTTAGCACCCTCAACCACTTCAAATTCCACTTCTGCACCTTCTTCTAATGTCTTGTAGCCTTCCATGTTTATTGCTGAAAAATGAACAAAAACATCATTTCCTCCATCTCTTTCGATGAAGCCAAATCCTTTCTCAGCATTAAACCATTTAACTCTTCCTCTCTCCATCCTGCACTCCTCCTGAACTAGATACTTTGATTCAGTAAAAACATATTTCCATGTCATTACTAAATCTTTAACAGTTTATCATAATTTGCTATAGCTTGTCAATCCAATATCTTATATTTTAAAAATTATTGGAATTATCAAGCTTCCAAAGATATTTATCTAAATTTATTTTACCTTCCTCATCAAAAATTATACCTTCCGCTTCAAGTAGCCTTCTTTGGCCATCTAAACCTCCAAACGCAAATCCTGACGTAATTTCACCATTTCTATTCACAACTCTGTGACATGGCACATCACCGTAATACGGATTTTTATGAAGTGCCCATCCCACCATTTTAGCCCTTCTCGGCTGCCCCAGTATTTTGGCAATCTGACCGTAGGTGGCTACTTTTCCTTTTGGAATTTTACGAACTACATTATATACATCTTCAAAAAATCCCACAAAATACCCTCCAATAATTCTCAAAAAAACTTTCGATATTTTATGATTTATTGGCTTCACAAACGTAAAAATTTCTTTGACTTTTTTTGGATGGAGAACTCAGCTTTAACTCATCAAAAATATTCAAAAGCTTTAATCCGCTCGATTTTATCATATCTTTAAGTTCATCTTTACTGTAACACCTTTCATAGTGTACTTCATCATATTTTTTATATTCTTCTTTGTCTTTGACAAAAAAAGTCAATTCAAATTCACATACCTTGGTTCTTCTGTTATAATAGTTTTGCCATATATAGCTTACTTCGTCCGAAATATCATAAAACACATTGTTACTGTAAATATTTTCAAATTTGTAAGGTGTGTTGACATCAAAAATAAAGATACCTTTGGGGTTTAAATAATTTTTTACCAGTTTCAACATTCTCTTTATATCTTTCTTATATAAAACATAGTTAATGCTGTCCATGAGACAGACTACAGCATCAACAGTCCCATATAACTCAAAATCGGTCATATCTTGATTTAAGTACAAAATATCCAGGCCTTGTTCCTCACTCTTTTGTCTGGCACAGTTCAACATATCCACCGATGCATCAACACCAATTACATCATAACCCCTTTTTGCCATTTCAATGCAAAAATTTCCCGTACCACAGCCCAAATCAAGAATCAAGGATGGTTTTAAATTTTTTAATCTAAATATATCTTCTATGTAATTTGCCCACTTTGAATAGTCAATATCGTACATGAGCTTGTCATAAATATAAGCAAAGCTATGGTAAATAGAACCCACCTCCACCAAAAACCCTCGACTTTTATATCCTAGTATAGCATAGTAAAATAATAAAAAACAATATAATTACTTGTTAAGATTTGCGGCACAAACAGAAAAAGTGCTTTATTAGCATTTAAAAAACAAAAGTTTTAATGCTAAAAAGCACCATGCCCATTAACAATCTAAAGCATAGAGTCTAAGTCAAATTTTAGGGATTTCAGAGTACTTCCAAATGATGCAAATTTGAAGAGAAAAATACTATGTAACCGGTTTATTGACCTTTTCCATCTCAAGCATCTTTTTTTTCTTTGTCATCAATCCTCCTATTCTTCCGGTTTCTTTTGCAGTAAGACTTTTCCATCCGTATTTTTTTATCTTTTCTATCAAACCGAGTTCGTTTGCCACTTCATACTTTAATTTTTCGTCTGCATCTTTCATCCATTAACACCTCCTAAGAGTATTATGTACATAATTTATCCAAATATACGCAAAAAAATGGAATGTAAGTTTTAATTTACATTCCATTTAACATTTATCTTAATCTTTTTAAAGTAATTTACCTAATTGCATCTTTTATAACTTCAATAGCCTTTTGAAGTTGATTGTCCTCTTCCCTAGGTATCTGGGATATTGACACGTTTTTATACTTTTCCGGAAGTTCAACTTTAATATGGGGTTCAATACCAATATCCTGAATGCAAACTTTCGAAGGAGTAAAATATCTGGCTATTGTCACTTTCAACCCTGAACCGTCATCCAAATTTATCACAGCTTGAACAAGTCCTTTACCGAAAGTCTTGGTTCCTATCAATGTGGCCTTATTGTGATCTTTGAGTGCTCCGGATAAAACCTCCGATGCACTGGCACTGTTTTCATTGACCAAAACTGCTATAGGCAAATCCAACTCGTTTGCATCGGACATCTTCTCCTGCTTGTTTCCCTTTTTATCCTCTGTATAAACAATCAATCCTTCAGGGAGCAATCTATCCGCAATTGCCGTAACCTGATCGTAATCTCCACCGGGATTGTCTCTCAAGTCGATAATCAGACCTTTTATGTTCTTTTTAAGCATGTCGTTTAAGCGATCTTGAAAGTCTTTATTTATCTCACTGTCAAACATGGAAATTCTTATATATCCTATGTCACCTTCGAGTATTTCACTATTTATGTTCACAACCTTAATCTTCTTTCTTGTAACGACAAAATCCAAGTATTTTCCTTCCGACGGTCTGTAAACCGTAATTTTAACCTTTGTATCTTCTTTTCCCTTTATCATACTGATAATCATATCTTCATCCCTTATAGCGGTAACATCGGTGTCATCAACTTTAACAATCTTGTCGTCTTTTGTTATTCCCGCTTTAAGAGCCGGAGAATCTTCAAAAGGTTCTACAACAGTAAGTATGCCATCCTCTCCCATCGTAACAACAACGCCTATACCGACATAACTTCCCTGTGACTTTTCAATAAACTGCTTCATCTGATCCTTCGTAAAATATACAGTGTAAGGGTCTTGCAAGGCTTCGGTCAATCCGGCAATGGCACCTTCAAGCATTTCATTCTCGTTTACATCTTTGTAGTAGTATTCTTTCAGCAAACTCTTTACCCTTGAAAACTTCTTTACATTCTCATAATCGACATTATCACTGCTAAATTGAATTGCATAGTTGGGATTAAAGTCAAATATATCGGCTTGTTGCTGAGAGGTAACCTCAGGAACAACTACATAATTCGGAGTCAAATAATGCCATAGCATAACTCCGGAAGCAGTAATAACATTTGTCATTACAACAATAGCAATAATCGGTAAAACTTTTCTAACAAACACATTTCTACTCAAAGCATAAACACTCCCTTTAACTCCCTCACGGTTTGGATTTAATTTGCCAAAACAAACTTGGGGCACAAAGCCCCTTATTTTTTCATATCCCCTTTCAAACTCAGAAAATCAACAATTATTCCAGCTAGCTAATCCATTGCTTATACTTCATCAAAAAAACGTATATCCCAATAAGTCAAGCGTTTCGGTTATTTATCATTATATCATATGCTCCCGAATTTAATAATATAAATTTAATAATAAATATACCAACATTTTCACCAAAAAACATAAAACTTGAAAGAAGGCCCGGATAATTCCGGGCCTATAAGTTCATAGGCACATAATTTAGTTGCTTACATAATTTAATGGATTTGTAGTAGCTCCGTTCTTTCTAACCTCAAAATGCAAGTGCGGTCCTGTAGACATTCCTGTGCTTCCAACCTTTGCAATGGTCTCACCTGCATTTACCGACTGACCGACTTTAACCAAAAGCTTGCTGCAGTGTGCATACAGTGTTGTTATTCCACCTCCATGGTCAACAACGACGGTATACCCGTAACCGCTTTGCCATCCTGCCATAATTACAGTTCCTTTATTGGCGGCAACTATTGAAGCACCTTGCTTTGCCGATATGTCAATTCCAGTGTGCATCTTATATTTCTTAAGAATTGGGTGCAGCCTGTTTCCATAATAGGACGATATGGTTGATGAACTAGGACACGGCCAAGTCATACTTCCGCCGGCATAAGCCCCTTTTTTCTGCAGATTTTTGATTTGATTGACCAATGCATTGGATTGTTTTACTAGCTTATCTTCTTCCTCTTCAAGTTTCTTCAAACGGGCATTTATTTCTTTTATTTGATTATCCAAACTCGCTCTTGTTGCAGTTAAATTATTTATTGTTTCAAGTGACTCATCAGCCTTTATTTGAACTTGTTTTTTCTCTCCGACAGCCAACTGCTTTTTGAAAGAAATATCTCTTTTTACCTGTTTTACACTTTCAATAATCTCTTTGTCCTTCTTGCTGATTGTTGATATAAGTTCAAGTCTTTCGAGGAAATCCACCACACTTTTTGACTCAGCCAAGGCATCAATATATGTAAAATCGGAATTTTCGTACATTACTCTCAATCTGGTTTTCAAGAGTTCCACTTTTTCATTGTATTCTTTTTCGCTGGCCTCAATAGATTTATCAAGCTCGGCGATACCTTGGTTCAATTCCTCGATTTGGCTTAACAATTCATCGTATTCTTGTTTTTCTTTTTTCTGAGCTGCTTCTAGTTCTTCCTTCTGCTCTTTTATTGATTTCAACTTCTTTTCTTCATTCTTCTTTTCTTTATTTATATCGCTAATTTTTTTATCGACAGACTTTTTCTGGTTTTGAACATCGGTAAGATTATCGGCAGAAACCGGCAACATGAGTGACATACCAACCACTAAAGACATAAAAACACATAAAGCCTTTTTCAAGTTCAATACCTCCTAGCTTATTTCTTTTCATTTGTAGGTTCCGTCCTGACCTTTAAACAGTCGCTTTTTTGACTTACATATGATTTATTTAAAAAATTATTATACCATACAACTCTATACATGTAAATATTTCCTAATTGAAATGGCACTTCCCATTGCTCCTATAACAATACCTACCAACGCAAAGGTATAAGTGACAACAAACTGAAATTGTCCCAAACTAACCATAGAGATAATATTTAGTGCTCCAGTGATCCTGTTTGAAACCAATCCATATATTATACTTATGACTACAAAACCTATAGCTGCCCCAACCAAGCCTATAATTACACCCTCGACAATAAAAGGCCATCTAATAAACCAATCGGTTGCACCTATATATTTCATTATACTAATCTCTTTTCTCCGGGCAAATACAGTCAGTTTAATAGTGTTGGATATAATAAACATTGCCACTATCAACAAAATAATAATCAATGTTACATTTCCAATCTGTACCCAAGTTGCTATCTTTAAAACAATATCGATTTGCTCCTGGGAATACCTTACATTTCCAACGCCCTCTATGGCTTTTAAAGACGACACTACATCTTTGGCTTCTTTTAAGTTGTTTAACTCAATAATAAACGACACCGGCAAAAAATCTTCACCAAGTCCCTCAATTACGTCCTGATCTTCTCCCAACATCTGCTTTGCTTTTTCCAAAGCTTCTTTTTTAGAAACATAGGTGTATTTTTTCACTCTAGTATCATTTTTAATGGCCTTCTCAATATCCTTAACCTGCTCATCGTCCAACTCAGGATTGCAAAAAACCTGCATTTGAGGTTGTTCTTTCAATATCTGCGTGTTATGGCTCAAATTTATCGAAATAATCAAAAACAAACCCAACACAATCATTGAGGCTGTGACAATACCTACAGAAGCCAAAGACATAAGTATGTTTCTATAGGTGTTTATCAAACCCTCTTTAACTATATATTTGGTAGTTCTTAATTTCATCCCCGTACTGTCCTTTCTCCTGGTCTCTAACTATAGAACCTTTATCAATAGCAATTACCCTCTTTTTCATTGAGTCTACTATACTTTTCTCGTGAGTGGCAACAATTACTGTTGTCCCCCTGCAATTAACTTCCGACAACAACTTCATTATTTCCCAGGAAGTCTCGGGATCCAAATTCCCTGTAGGTTCATCGGCAATAAGCAAAGCCGGATTGTTAACCAAAGCTCTCGCCAATGCAACTCTCTGCTGTTCTCCTCCCGAAAGCTGTCCCGGATACATGTTTGCCTTCTTGCTAAGCCCTACCAAAGCTAAAGACATCGGCACCTGTCTCCTTATTTCCCTCGGCAGTGCCTCTGTAATCTGAAGTGCAAAGGCAACATTTTCGTAAACAGTCTTATTGGGAAGAAGTCTGAAATCCTGGAACACTACCCCTAGGCTTCGTCTCAAATAAGGTATCTCTTTCCGTTTCAATGCCGAAACGTTATAACCGTTTACGTATACTTCTCCTAAAGTCGGATCCTCTTCCTTAAGAATAAGTTTCAGCATAGTGGATTTTCCGGAGCCACTTGGTCCGACAATAAAAACAAAATCACCTTTAGCTATATTTATATTAACATCCTTAAGTGCCACTGTTCCATTTGGATACTCTTTTGTAACCGATCTAAATTCTACCACTTTAACCTCCTGAAGCAATTCTATGTCTTCATATAATTTATTTATTCTACATTTTCCTTCAAAAACCTTCTTCACCGCTAACATTGGCATTTTTTGCAATAGCGGCTTGGAACTACATAAATCTCTTCTCACTATCAAGGTATTTTTTTACAAGCATCGCAACCTTAAAAATTATTGCATCATCAAACATTCTCAGATCAAGCCCGGTAATCTTTTGAATTTTATCCAGCCTATAGACCAAAGTATTTCTGTGGATATACAATTGTCTTGATGTTTCACTAACATTTAAATTATTCTCAAAAAACTTTTGTATAGTGATCATTGTCTCCTGGTCTAAAGATTCAAAAGATCCTTCCTTAAAAACTTCATTAAGGAATAAAGTACATAATGTTGTAGGTAACTGATAAATCAATCTTCCTATTCCAAGTCTGTTATAGTCGTTTATCTGCTGGTCGTCGTCAAATATTCCTCCAATCAGCAACGCCATCTCAGCTTCCTTAAAGGATCGACCTATGTCCTTAATGTTGTCTACAACAGTACCCACACCTACTTTCGCTTTTACAAGTTCAGAAGACAGGGTGTCCACAATTATTTTCGAAATCTTGCTTATTTCTTTATTATCGTATTCTTGCTTAAGTTCCTTAATCAAAACGGTATTTTCATCATCCAAAACAATAACAAAATCTTTGTTTTTGCTCGGAAAAAGACCTTCTATTATTTCATGGGTATATATATCCTTAACCTTTTCTGTGTTTATAAGAAAAACAACCCGCTTGACATTATTCGCCAAATGAAGCTCCTTGGCTCTTAAAGTAATGTCACCGGGTAGAATATTATCCATTATTATTCCTTTTAAGAAGTTTAGTTTGTCGTATTTTTCCTCATAGTAATTCTTCATGTTTATGGCATTTATCGAAATTAAAGACAGGTATTTAAAGTTTTCCTTTTCCTGCGATTTTATAAAGGCAATAAATTCAAGCTTGTTTTTTATATAAACTTTAAGAAAAGATTGTCCCTCAATAATAACAAAAGGTTCTTTAGCTCGCATTACTTCAACTGCCAAAGGATTATTCTGACCGTTGGCCTTTTCATTTGAACACGCCAAAACAAGCCCGGTATCATCCATTATACCAAACTCATCATCAATTATATCCTTTATCTGGTTAATTAGACTTTGATAAAGTTTGACAGACATCTCTGTCCCCCCTATCTAGCTGCAACATAAACGGCACTTTGCAAAACCGTACGTTTTACAAAAGCACCCATACATCCCAAAGGCCTGTATCCATTCCAGAATATCCTTTTTATACCGACTTACCGCCAAAAACAAGATACCTATATAAAAATATCTATTACATACTATATATATTATACACAAAAAATTAAAAAGGGAAAGATTAAATTACCTTTCCCTTTTTATAACAGTTTTAAAATCCATTAATTCATTATAGTTCTTTCTGTTTCTTTGTCAAACAGATGTATCTTGTTAGGATCGAAAGCAACTTTAATTTTGTCTCCAGGTTTAGCCTTGGTTCTAGGATTAACCCTTGCAACAAAGTCAACTTCATCAACTACGAGATACAACAAGGTTTCTGAACCGAGCATTTCAACAACTTCAACTTCTGCATCCACGATACTGTCAGACAATGTTTCAAGGTACATAGCCTCATCATGAACGTTTTCAGGTCTGATACCCATAACAACTTCTTTTCCGATATATTCAGTCCCTTCCAATTTCTTTGCCTTTCCTTCAGGAAGTTTGATATCTTCCTTACCGAATACAAGATGTATTTCTTCTCCACGTTTTTCAACTTTTGCATTAATGAAGTTCATCTGCGGGCTTCCTATAAATCCTGCAACGAACATGTTGTTCGGTCTTTCGTACAGGCTTTGTGGAGTATCAACCTGTTGAATGTAACCGTCTTTCATAACAACTATTCTTGTACCCATTGTCATAGCTTCTGTCTGGTCGTGGGTAACGTATATAATTGTTGTTTGAAGTTTTTGATGCAACTTGCTGATCTCAGTTCTCATCTGAACCCTAAGTTTAGCATCGAGGTTTGACAAAGGCTCATCCATCAAGAATACTTTCGGTTCACGAACTATAGCACGACCAAGGGCAACCCTCTGTCTTTGACCTCCGGACAATGCCTTCGGTTTTCTTTCAAGCAAGTGTTCTATATCAAGAATTTTAGCAGCTTCAAGAACTCTTCTCTTTATTTCATCTTTCGGTAATTTTCTGAGCTTCAATCCGAATGCCATGTTATCGAAAACACTCATATGAGGATACAGAGCGTAGTTCTGGAAAACCATCGCTATATCTCTGTCCTTTGGAGCAACATCATTAACAAGTTTATCTCCGATATACAATTCACCTTCAGAAATTTCCTCAAGACCTGCAATCATTCTAAGAGTTGTAGTTTTACCGCATCCTGAAGGACCTACCAATATAATAAATTCCTTATCCTCAATGTCCAAGTTAAAATCATTAACAGCTGTAACTCCTCCAGCATACCTCTTGTATATGTTCTTTAGTTTAACGCTTGCCATTTTTTCCCCTCCCAAATATTCCGAACTATAATACATATTAAATATATCACTTAAACTCGTCAGCAGCTAGTATACTTTTTAACAAAAATTTTTTTAATGTATTAGTAACTTTGCATAAACTACTTTTTTGGATTAAACGATGTACCCCTTAAAATACCAACGTTTCGAAAGGGAAATACTTTTTGCATGCCATCCTTTTCAATTCCCCTGCCATTTTTTTAAAATTGTCATTTCTATTAAATAATTATATTGTCAAAAATCAAATTTATCGATTGGTTGAAATTTCAATATAATAAATTCAGTAAATGAAAACAATAATAAGCCCATGAAAATTTAATTGAATATTTATGAATAATGTTGAATTTTTATACATAGTTTTGTATAATTATAAATTGTACTGAAAACCATAGCAGTAATTTAATAAAGTTCATCGGACAGGATACGGAAAGTTTGTAATATATGTGCCTGTCTTTGCCATAAGGAGGAAAATACAATGATAAATGTAGGAATAATCGGTGCAACGGGATATGTTGGAATAGAAATAGTTCGACTGCTCCAAAACCATCCCGAAATAAACATAAGCACAGTTGTATCACAAAATTTTGTCGGAAAGAAAACCTCCGACGTTTATCCCAATTTGAGAAATGTATTCGATATGGAGTGTGAAGAGCTTGATATAGATAAAATTTCAGAAAAGGCAGATATATTTGTAACTGCTCTTCCCCACGGTGTATCGAAGGAAGTTATCCCAAAGCTGGTCGAAAAGAACAAAAGAATAGTGGACCATAGCGGCGACTTCCGCTATAAATGCGTTGATGTATACGAAAAATGGTATAACACCAAGCACGGTATGCCGGAATTACTGGACATATCGGTTTACGGCCTGCCCGAAATACACCGTGAAGAAATAAAAACCGCAAAAATAGTGGGTAATCCCGGCTGTTATCCCACCTGTTCAATTTTAGGAATTGCTCCGTTGATTTCCAATAAGTTGGTGGATAAAAACAACATTATTATTGATGCCGCATCCGGTGTATCCGGTGCAGGCAGAAACACGGATCTTGCATATTCCTTCTGTGAATGTACCGAAAATTATAAAGCTTACAAAGTAGCCACACACAGACATACTTCTGAAATTGAGCAAGAACTTTCCCTGCTTGCCGGGGAAGAAATACTCGTATCCTTTACTCCCCATCTGGCTCCAATGAAAAGGGGTATGCTTAGTACCATTTACGCAAATCTTTCTTGCGAAAAGTCCGCATCGGAGCTGATTGAACTTTACAGGGAGTTTTATAAGGATGAGTTCTTCGTAAGAATTTTGGACGAAGGCAATATACCTGAGACAAAACATGTCGCAGGTTCAAACTATATAGATATAGGTATCGTTGTTGATAAACGTTTGAATCGTGTAGTCGTATTATCGGCAATTGACAATCTGGGTAAAGGTGCTGCAGGACAGGCAGTTCAGGTTTTGAACATCATGTGCGGATTACCCGAGCATACCGGGCTTGTGACTCCCGGACTGTATCTTTAATTTTAATTTTTACTGGAGGAATATAAATGGAAAAAAGCATGGAATCTATAATAAAGAAAGCGGAAATATTGGTTGAAGCTTTACCCTATATACAAAAACTCTGGGGCAAAACCGTTGTAATAAAATACGGCGGAAATGCAATGATTAATGACGAGTTAAAAAATTCCGTAATGGAAGATATTACTCTTCTCAAATACATAGGCATGAATCCTGTTGTGGTTCACGGCGGAGGTCCGGAAATAAACAAGGCATTGGATAAATTTGAAATAAAAACTCAATTTATCAACGGATTGAGGGTTACCGACAGCTCCACTATGGAAATTGCCCAAATGGTACTTGTCGGTAAAACCAACAAAGAAATTGTTTCACTCCTTAACAAAATGGGCGGTAAAGCCATCGGTTTGTGCGGTATTGACGGCAATCTTATAGAGTGCGAGCAATACAAAACTACTGTGGACGGAAAAGATGTAGATTTAGGTTATGTAGGTAAGATTACAAAAATAAATTCCAAACTTATAGAACTAATAGCAAAAGATGAATACATTCCGGTTGTTGCTCCCATAGGTGTGGGCAAAGACGGTCAAAGCTACAATATCAATGCAGATACCGTTGCCGGAGAAATTGCTGCCGCACTCAAAGCGGAAAAATTAATCCTTCTTACCGATATCGAAGGTGTCAAGATAAATAAAGACAGCGATGAAATAATACCGGCACTTACTGCAGCTGAAGCCCATGAGCTCATTGACAAAAAAGTTATAGACGGTGGAATGATACCGAAGGTATTAGGTTGTATCGATGCTCTTGATAAAGGTGTCGGCAGAACACATATTATTGACGGACGTATCCCCCACTGCCTATTGCTTGAGATTTTCACCAACAAAGGAATAGGTACAATGATTATGAAAGAAAAAATTCCCTATCACAATAATGAAAAATTATAAATTTTCATTCTTTCTTGAAGGATTTTTAACAATTGTTTAGAATATATTAATTTAAGCTGTCTTTTAATGTTCAAATTCTTAAAAAAAGTTTGTTTTCAAACTTTTTTTAAGAATGTAATATTACCTAAAAGCTTCAGGCAAGACAATCGTTAAGCTGTGATATATCTTCTCAACAAATTTCTTTCTGTTCTTATGCAACAAAACAAGCAATAATTTGGATTATGCTCCCTACACTGTAATAACAAGCATGCCTTGAAGATTTATAACAGCTGAAATTCATTCTTGATGTCATATCCCGTCAATAGGCATCGGATAAAATACAAGGGGTGAGTATTTTGGGTAAAAACTTGTTATATACAATATTGAAAGAAGGTGTTGTTGTCTATACAAAACTTTCCTCATGCAACATCTGGCATCAAAATATTGTATATAAAGTTGAGGATAACTCTATATCGGTGGCTCTAATAACAGGATATCTGGAGAATATAATAATGCACGGCCAAACAATGACTATAAAGCTTACCAACGAAGAAATGGAATATCTCTTTATCGGTACCGTCACTCATATTCAACCTCAGTTTCCAAGCTATGTTACCATTAATATTAAAACCATCAAAGATTTGAAAAATTCAAGAGTTTTTCCAAGATATGATGTTTATTTGGCTGCCAATATAAAATCCGAAAATTCGGAGGATGAGCATTTTGCTATTGTTCACGATATCAGCCTGACCGGTATGGGCTTCTACTCCAAAAGTGATTTTTCAATCGGCAACGATCAGCTCAACCTTAAAATATTTCTGCCCAATAAAAAAATAATTTCAGCAAAAGGTACTGTTAACAGAAAAATAAGCAATGATTCATATATTAGCTATGGAATGAATTATACCAATATGCTTGAAGAAACCAACAACTCTCTATACTCTTTTTTCTCCGAGCTCGAAGAAGAAAAAAACAAACTGGTAAATACTTTCTTCAAATCGATAAAAAAACACCTTGTCAAATAACAATCATTAAGATTTTTTAAGTAAGGTGTTTTTATTTTACCCGATAGCGTATTTTTCATTTTAAGGTTGTTTCAAAATAACCTCTAGGTTGTTTTGAAACAACCTTTTGTATTTAGGTGCTTTCGTTCAAAGTGAAAGCCATGGAAATTTCAAGGGTTCGATACCCTTGAGATTTTACTTGATGCCCTAAAAATTTCGGCAAAGTAAGTATTGCATTTTTATACATTTTTCTGTATAATTATAAACAAACTTAAATGGAGGTCCTTACTATGAAACTTAATGAAATTATTGAGATGGATAAAAAGTATTTTATGAATACATTTGGCGATAGAACTCCCGTATGTTTCGATTACGGCAAAGGCATAAACCTTTGGGATATAGAAGGAAAGAAATATTATGATTTTCTTGGAGGAATAGCGGTAAGTGCTGTAGGGCATTCCCACCCGAAGCTTGTTGAAGCAATAAAAACTCAAGCTGAAAAATTTATTCATTGCTCCAATTTATACTACATAGAACCTCAGGCTAAGCTGGCAAAACTATTGGTTGAAAACTCCTGTGCCGATAAAGTTTTCTTTGCAAACAGCGGTGCCGAAGCAAATGAAGGAGCTATAAAGCTTGCCCGCATTTACTTTAAGAAAAAGGGAATGCCGGAGAAATATGAAATAATCACTCTTGAAAAATCCTTCCATGGAAGGACTCTTGCTACAATAGCCGCTACAGGACAGGATAAATACCAGAAGCCTTACTGTCCATTGACACCAAGCTTTTTGAAAGTACCCATAAACGACCTTGAAGCCCTTGAAAAATCAATAAACGGAACTACATGTGCAGTATTGATTGAGCCGATACAAGGCGAAAGTGGGGTTAACCTTACCACAAAAGAGTATTTGCAAGGTGTTCGTAAACTTTGCGATGAAAAGGGAATACTTCTGATCTTTGATGAAGTTCAATGCGGCCTGGGCAGGACAGGTAAGTTATTTGCCTATGAACATTTTGGTGTGGAACCCGACATATTTACCCTCGCAAAGGCACTTGGAGGAGGTTTCCCCATTGGTGCCCTGTTAGCTAAGGAACATGTGGCAAGTGCTTTTGAACCCGGTGACCACGGCTCAACTTTCGGAGGCAATCCTCTTGCCTGTGCAGCAGCACTTGCAGCTATGGAAATAATCCTGTCGGAAAATCTGGTAGAAAACAGCGAAAAAATGGGTAATTATTTGGTTGAAAAGCTCACCGAACTTGCAGGCAAATACAGTTTAATCAAGGAAATCAGAGGCAAAGGCCTTATGGTGGGCATACAATTGACAAGCGAAAACGCGCCGGAGATAAAAAACAAATGTTTCGAAAAAGGATACCTTGTAGGAAGTGTCGGAAAAAATATCATCAGACTTTTGCCGCCATTAATAGTAACCAAACAGGATATAGACGGCTTTGTCGACACATTAGACGGTATATTGTCGGATATATCAGTATGAGGAACAATTAAAATAATCTTACATGGAGGATTTATTTATGGAACATTTAATAAGCCTTAATGACTTATCACTAGAAGAAATTGAACAAATACTGAATCTTTCCGAAAAACTGAAAAAGCAGCAGAAGGAAGGGGTTCCCCATCAACATTTAAAAGGTAAGACTTTGGGTATGATATTTACCAAGTCTTCCACCAGAACAAGAGTGTCCTTTGAAGTAGGTATGTTTCAATTAGGCGGATATGCTCTATTCTTGAGCTCAAACGATATTCAGTTAGGACGCGGTGAATCCATATACGATACCGCACAGGTTTTATCAAGGTATTTAGACGGAATTATGATAAGAACTTTTGACCACAGCGATGTTGAAGACTTGGCAAAGTACGGAACCATACCGGTAATAAACGGCCTTACCGATTTAATGCATCCTTGCCAGATTCTAGCTGACCTTTTCACTGTCTATGAACACAAAGGGACATTGAAAGGCCTAAAAATGGCATACCTTGGCGATGGAAACAATATAGCACACTCATTGCTTCACGGTTGTTCCAAAGTAGGTATGGACATTGCTGTTGCTTCTCCAAAAGGTTATACCTGTGATGAAAAGATTATATCGGAGGCTAAGGAATCGGCTAAGATTTCAGGGTCTAAAGTTATTATAACGGAAGATCCTGTAGAAGCCATTAAGGATGCCGATGTAGTATATACCGATACATGGGTAAGTATGGGCCAGGAATCGGAAAAGCAAGAAAGAATCAAGGTTTTCGAGCCCTACAGAGTGGATGGAAATCTCTTTACCAAGGCAAAGGAAGATGCAATTTTCCTTCATTGTCTACCTGCATACAGGGGTTATGAAGTAAGCAATGAGATCATAGACGGTCCGCAGTCGGTTGTATTTGACGAAGCAGAAAACAGACTTCATGTTCAAAAGGCAATAATGACTATATTAATGGGAAAGTAAAGGAATAGTGAGAGTAAAATGGATTATTCGTTTATAATAAGAAAGGCAACCTTGGAAGATGCACAAGCCATACAGACCATAACACAGGAAGCCTTTAAAAAATATAAGGAAGATACAGGTCTTAAAGAATCAATGGAGGCTTTGGAAGAAACACTGGATGACATAAGGTATGATATAGAAAACAAGGAAGTATTTGTAGCTTTTATCGACAACATACCGGTAGGTTCCATAAGAGTTCAAATGCTTCCCGATAACTCAGCTTACATAAGCAGGTTCGGTGTAAGACTTGCCTATCACAACATAGGTATAGGCAAAGCTCTTATGAATTTGGTGGATAAACTTCTGATGTCAAAAGGCGTTAAAAAGGTTTCCTTGCATACGGCCGCCAAATACAAGGATTTAATAAGGTTTTACTATGGGAGAGGCTTTTACATAGATTCAACAACCAAGGACAGAGGATATATTCGAGCCTTATTGGTAAAGGAATATATATAAGTAAATTCGGGTAAACTCCAAGTGTATAAATCAAATAAAGTTGATTCCATGAAAATAAAGTTCGCTCTATAAAAATAAAGTCCGTTCCAAAATCCCGTAGCAGATGCAGGTGTATAACCCAAAAAAACTCGTGTCACGAATAAAAAAGTCGTGTTAAAAATAAAAAAGTTGTGTTAAAAGTCATGGTGAAAATAGGGTAGAAAACCTTATTGGAGCCATGATTTTTGTTTTA
>Ga0134093_1002082_pt1 | contig 17043 bp, 9 predicted proteins | sample 4_1taG_FD_94452 | JGI IMG/M metagenome (GOLD analysis project Ga0134093, IMG submission 94452) | Switchgrass degrading microbial communities from high solid loading bioreactors in New Hampshire, USA - 4_13_20_68_A1 metaG | ecosystem: Engineered > Bioreactor > Semi-continuous > Anaerobic >...
ATTGTGCAGAATCAAATTCCTGCCGTCCCACTCGAGCTCCAGGACAAGATTTTTCGCCACTCCGAGCCACCGGCCGTTTTCCAGCCGGTTCCATCTGAAGCACTGACCACATTCAAATATATGTACAGGATCAAAATCCGTCAGATCATAAACTATAATGTCACTTCCTGAAACTTCCCACTTAAACATCTGTTTGCTCCTTCCGATATATATATACAGTGCAGCGACAAATTCTGGGTGAATACACAGGTTGACCTGAAATTTGTCACAGTTTTACATACTTCTAATTTATGCTATAATTTAATTATAAAATGCCCTTTCTATTTGATACAGAACTTTTATATGGAAATTTCAATATAAGCAAAAAAATATTGAATTTTTTGTGAGGCAATTATGGCTTTACTGATGTTCAAAAACGAGTATATTGAAATCACCAGAGATGCTGGTCTGTTTTATATCAAATCTCTGGCTCCCGGCTTTACCATGGAAGCATTTAATGAAATACTTAAGAAATCCTTTCCTAATGTTAGAATAACAAGTTTTCTCGCTATAAAGAGCGTGCTGCTGAACGCGCCCTCCGGGCCAGTGCCTTTTGGCCAGGAACGCGAGAGAATCTCAATTAGCGTCTCAGAAGATGAATTAAAGGCTTACATGACACTCTATGTTTCCGAGGATGATCTTTCCCATGAAAAACGTCTTAACCTGGTCCGGGAGATTTTTGAGGCTTTGAACAGAGAAGGGATAGTCTATGGTATAAATGCAGACCTGCTGATGGGACAGTTAAAGCCCGGTATTGAGTACCTGATTGCCGAAGGAACTCCCGCCATAAATGGTGAGGATTCAAAAATCAGGATGTACGAAATCCCGACACCTAAGCCTCAGATTATAGATTCAGGAAAAGTAAACCATTATGAACTCAACCTTATAAATCAGGTCAAGGAAGGCGACTGGCTGGGTGAACGCATTGATGCCACCCCGGGTATTCCGGGAAAAAATGTCAGGGGAAAAGCAATACCTCCCATACCCGGACGTAATTTCCCCCTCCTTTACGATCCGACATCCGTAAAAGAAGTTTATAAAGACGGTGTGACCACGCTGGTGGCAAAAAAGAACGGCGCAGTATATTACAAGGGAGATACCATAGGAGTTTATGATTACCTTGAGATAAAAGGAAATATAGATTTTTCCACCGGAAATATTGATTTCGACGGTTATCTGTCCGTAAAGGGAACAGTCGAGGACAATTTCTCAGTAGCTGCTGACAAGGATATCGAGATACTTGGTGAATATGGTGTCGGCGCGGCCGACAATATAACCAGCCGTGACGGCAACATTTACATAAAAGGCGGAATCGCAGGAAAAGGGAAAGTTGTGGTCAGATGCAAGAAAAACCTTTATGTAAAATATCTTTCCGATATCACCGTTGAGTGTGAAGGAAGCGTATATGTAGGTTTTTACTGCCTGAATTCCAATATAAAGGCCAAACAGGTTATTGTGGAATCCCCCAAGGGCAGGATTATAGGCGGGCATATCGACGCAGAAATCTGCGTTTCTGCCGCAGAAATCGGGAATCGTTCCGAGACGCGGACACTTATCAGGGTACGCGGATTTGACCGCAACAGTCTCAAGGCGGATCTGGACAAGCTGGCGGAGCAGCTTAATGAACTGAGAAAACTGCTCGCCAAAGTAAAACATAATATACAGGTCTATTCCTCTTCCGGACGGCTTTCGGAAGAACAGCAAACTTCTTTTGAGAATTTGAAGAAGCAGTATTCCGATCTCCGGGACAAAATCAGGGAACTTGAGCAAAACTACAAAAACCTTCGTTCCTATCTCAAAACCCCGGGAGACGGTGCGGTTATCGTCCATAAATGCATCTATCCCAGGGTCAGAATTGAAATTAAAGGCCAGGCTGAAGAAATCACCGATACTCAGCCCATGATTACATATTACTATAGAAACAATGCTCTTAAAACTATGTAAGCTGCGGGGGTAAATATGCAATACGAAGAAATCCTCAGGAAGATTGAACAGGAGTTTAAAAGCGGGCACAGAACCGATATATACAGATACAACGTTCTTATAGAAGCCATACAGTTTTTTTCAAACAGACTGACGCTTGATCAGATAACCGACGCTGCCTTTGATTTTGTAAATGAGCTCCTTACTGTAAATAAATCAGCCATGTATATACTGGAAGAAGGAGTATATAAACTGAAGAAACACCGGGGAATAAATGCCGATCCGCCGGTTGAGAAAATTCACCAGAACCTGTCCCTGGCAAACTTTGCGCTGTATGTGGGAAACATAGTATCCGGAGTTGACAACTTAAACCGCTTCTTTTCCCCTGAAATTCTGACAAGCCTGGATGCAAAAGTTATGCTTCCACTTCTTCTCGAAGAAAATCTTTATGGTTTCTTCCTTTTGTCGGGAAGAGTTTCCGGTCCTTTCAATGAAAATGACATTATGGTCTGCAGGACATTGATGAATCTTTTCAACAGTTCCCTGGAAAACTCCAGACGCCTCGAGATATTGCAAAAGACAAACCAGGAACTGGATGAAAAAATATTCAACCTTTTTGCCATCAACCAGTCTGCAAGGGCAATGCTGACAGAACATGAACTTGATTCCCTCTACAGGCTGTCTGTTGATGTATTCTCAGAACTCACCCTGAGTGCCCAGACAGGCTTCTTTCTGTATGATGATTTATCCGAGAAATTTGTTCTGAAAGCATACAGGAATGTTTTTTCCGGATCCGAGCCGGATATCATTGACCGGGTATTGGAGTATAATGGAGTTTTTGCTCCTGAAAGCAATATTCTTGACCTTTCTTCTGATACCGGCAAAATCACTCTTGAGAACATGTTCCCCGGCGGTGTAACTTTATTGGAACGGCTCGAGGCGAAACATGCGGTCCTGATATATGGTGACAATAAAAAACTCCTCGGTTTTGTCACCCTTGGAAAAACCATATCAGGAAAGCCATACAAGGCAAGTACCTTTGAACTTGTGGAAAGCCTTGCATCCTATACCTGCATTGCCCTGTCCAATGCCATGCTTCTTAAAAAAGTGGCTGAGCAGAAAGAATTGATCCAGGAAAAACTCAACCGTCTCATTAAGTTAAACACCCTTTCCAAAAACATCAACTCGGCCATCGACAATAAATCCCTGCTTAATCTGGCTCTCCAGACCCTTATTGTCTCCTTTGGCGTGGAATGCGCTTTCATAACCCTGTATGATGAGGCATCCGATGCATTGATCATAAAAGAAACATCCATCGATGGGACTCTTGAAATGTCCATAACCATGAATGATTACCTCAGACCGCTGAAAAGCGGCCGGATTATTTTCGAGTCCGAGGCCGACAAACTGACCGTTCTGGTTGGGAAGGCCATTGCAGATAAAATAGGTCATTGTTCAGGCATAATTTCCATCCCCATGACCCTTGAACAATACGAAACAATCTTTGTCGGAGCAATTTTTATTTTACATATAAAGGAAGGCATTTTGAGCAACGAAGAGAATATCCTTATTTTTGAAACCATAGCCAACCATATCGCACCGCTGGTTCATGGTTACAAGGTGCTGGAAAATGAAAAAAGCCTGTATAAGCAGGATATGGCGAAAATATTTGCAAGGAAGCTCGAAGCAGAACTGGAAACGTGCAAAGAATTCGATTTTGAATTGGAAATCGTAAGGGTTAAGGACCATGAAGCCAGTCCTTACCGGGAAAACAGCATTGCAAAAAAGCTCGCCCGGGAACTGGAGTATGTTTATCCCGTTTCTTATGACCAGACTGAGATTATCATCAACAATGATTTTGAAAATACATATAAGCTTATTGAAGATCTTTTGTCCGGCTGCAACGTCTCAATATCCAGGGTCCGGTACGGGAAAGATTTCCGCGAGCCGGAAGAATATCTGAACATGAATATATAAGGGCAAATTATCGTTCTGCCTGACTGATGATCTTTTTCACGCTTTTTTCAAATTTCACCCGTGGCAGCATTACCAGGTGTCTGCATCCCATGCACTCAATCCTGAAATCGGCTCCGACCCTCAGGATTTTCCACTGCTTGCTGCCGCAGGGATGCTGCTTTTTAAGTTCAACAATATCGCCTACATAAAATTTCCTGATTTCCATTATCCGATTACCCCCATTCAGCTTAAGCGGGACAAGGCGGCAGATTCCGTGTCCCGTACGTATTTTGTTGCCCGTTCCGGAAGCGAAAGTATTATATCAAATATTGCAGCCAGACGCAATGAGGTGGCTTTGGGGCTCTTCGGAACGGGGGAACCTTGCGGCCGCCCGTCCCTGCTGGAAACAGAACATGATGTTCAGATCTTCCTGCATCCTCGTCGCAGGGAGTTGTTAATGCTCAAGCTTGCTCTTGCGAGGTCGCCGGGCGATCACGCGTCCATGCGTGCGCCAGCTAAAATCACATCCTGTGATTTTCCCTCGCTCGGGCTGCGCTTTTCGCTTACAACTTCATCTGCTCCTGCGGATTGCATTCAGATCTGAACATCATGAACATCCTGCTTAGTAAAGGCGGACGCAAGGGCTTCCCCTGAAGAACAGCCGAAGGCTGCGGAGGAAATGACTACCCAAGTAGAGTATATGGGAACAGTCCGCCGGACTGCAGAGAGCAGACCACGTCGCCGGGGACATGGCGGAGCTTGTCGGAGCCATGTCCTTCATTTTTAGGCAATTGGTCAGATTAACCTTGGTGCTTTGAGGCTGTTCGGAACGGGGAACCCTTGCGGCCGCCCATCCCTGCTGGAAACATAGCATGATGTTCAGTTTTTGAGGCTCTGAAGTGGCGCAGGGATTCTGCCGCCCCTGTTTATGAATTCTTCTGCCGAGAAAGGATTGACCCTCATGATCGGGGCCCTGCCGAAAAGGCCGCCGTACTCGGCCACATCCCCTTCCTTTTTGCCGGGCACCGGGATAATCCGGACAGCCTTCGTTTTGTTGTTCATTACGCCTATTGCGGCTTCATCCGCAATTATCGCCGAAATCGTGGAAGCCGGGGTATCCCCGGGTATAGCAATCATGTCAAGTCCTACCGAGCATACACATGTCATGGCCTCCAGTTTTTCTATCGACAAAGCCCCGCGCATGGCCGCCTCAGTCATGCCGGCATCTTCGCTCACGGGAATGAATGCGCCGCTAAGTCCACCGACATATGAGCTTGCCATGACGCCGCCCTTCTTGACTGCGTCATTCAGAAGGGCAAGCGCCGCTGTGGTTCCATGGGCACCGCATTTTTCAAGGCCTATGGCCTCCAGAATATGCGCCACGCTGTCGCCTATGGCCGGTGTGGGAGCCAGCGACAGGTCAACAATGCCAAAGGGCACATTCAGGCGCGATGATGCTTCCTGGGCGACAAGCTGACCCATGCGTGTTATTTTGAAGGCTGTTCTCTTGACGGCTTCAGCGACCGTTCCAAGATCAGCCCCCCTTAGTTTCTTAAGGACATGGGCCACTACTCCCGGGCCGCTTACTCCTACATTAATGACACACTCCGGTTCACCGACCCCATGAAAGGCACCTGCCATGAATGGGTTGTCCTCAGGCGCATTGGCAAATACCACCAGCTTGGAACATGCAACCGCATCCCTGTCACGGGTCCTTTCGGCACACTCTTTGATTACCAGCCCCATCTCCCTGACCGCGTCCATATTGATACCGGTCTTTGTAGTGGCCACATTCACCGACGAGCATACCCTTTCAGTGGTTGCCAGGGCTTCGGGAATGGATTTTATGAGGAGCCTGTCGCCTTTGGTATACCCTTTGTGGACAAGGGCTGAAAAACCGCCGATAAAATTGACCCCCACATTCCTTGCGGCATCTTCCATTGTCCTTGCAAAGACAGTATAATCTTCGGCGTCACAGCTTTCTGCCACTACCGCAATGGGCGTGACTGAAATCCGCTTGTTGATGATAGGAATGCCGAAATCCCGTTCTATGTCCTCCCCGGTTTTGACCAGGTTTTGGGCATACCTGCATATCTTGTCGTAGATTTTCCGACATGATGTTTTTGCGCTGTCCGAAGCGCAGTTCCTCAGCGAAATACCCATGGTGATTGTGCGGATATCAAGGTTTTCCTGCGCTATCATATTGATGGTCTCAAGAATGTCATTCACGTTAAACATGTACTTCACCCTCTAAATCCGATGCATGCTGGTAAATATTTCTTCCCGCTGCAGTCTTACTTCCACGCCGAGTTTCCTGCCTGCCTCTCCAAGAAGTTCCTGCAGATGTGAAAATTCACAGCTCACCTTTGTAAGATCGACAAGCATGACCATCGTGAAAAGGTTCTGCATAATGGTCTGAGAAATATCCAGAATATTGACCTGTGTATCTGCAAGCACCTTTGTAATGGCTGCGATAATACCGATCTTATCCTGGCCTACCACGGTTATTACAGCTTTCACCAATGACCCTCCGTTTCTGTACCGTATATAATTTATCAATTTATATTATTATATCTTTTCAGTCAATGCCGGGATATACATAAAATTAGCGATTTTCGTCCCGGTTGGCATCGAATAATGTCACCAAAAAGGATAAGGCCTTATCGAATTACAAGTCATTATAATATTGTCCATCGGCATAAGTTTAATTAGAAAATCAAACCGGGAAAAACACACATATCAGATAAGGAGCGTGAGTGCCTCTTAATTCCTGGATAAGACGGGTCAGTCAAAAAAACCGCTTCGGCAAAAATTTCAATATGCCTTTACAACTTAAAGCCTTTGATTTACTTCACTATGTAAAATCCTGTTACATCATGGTAACAGGTTAGGCGGAATGGTAAACAGATGAATGACCATCCGCCTATTTCATTTCCATAAATAAACCATTATCCATTTTAAACCGGAAAGCTTTTGCCGTGCTGAATATCTACTCCCTGCCACGGCAACGGGGCCTGATTTCCATCAGGCGCTTCGGTAAACCGGAGCCGTCCCATTTATTGATCTTCTCGGTTATCTCTTTTAGCATTTTGTCAGCTTCCTGCCGGCTTATCTTTCCTTCCTTGACCATCCTGTCCAGTTTCTCGGTAAAATCATTTATTAATCTTTTTCTTTTCTCTTCGAGAGGAAGGCTTTGGAATTCTTTGATCTTCTCAATCTTAGCATCCAGTTTCCTGATTATTTCCTCAGCCTTTTCCTTTGAAATCTTGCCTTCTTTCACAAGTTTCCTTATGATTTCTTTTTTGGCTTCAAGCGCTTTTACGGGATCTCTTTCCTTAAATCCTTTTTCCCTGTGTTCAAGCCGGATATCCTTACCTTTTGTCACCGGTTGACAATTGGGACGTCCGGCAGCCGAAACAGGCGTAAACAGGATTAAAGCAAAGACTGCCGCTGCGGCCAGTTTTTTAATTCTCAAAATACCACCTCCTGATTTTATTTTTCCCGGGAACAATAAAATCATAGGTGACAATATCTTATCGAAATGATAGCATTTTCAGGTCAGTTAAGTTCATCAAGTGTCAGGCTGAAATTTTGTATGAAATGATCCATGAAATATTTTACTTCGGGCAGATCGATCTCCTTGATTTTTTTAAGCGTGGCCTGCATGGCTTTTTTAAATTCGCTGTTGCCGGCCTTTATCTCTTCGATGCACTTTATGTATGCGCAGATACGGTCTGCTGCCTTTATGATTTTGCCCTCAATACTGTCTTCATCATAGAACAATATTTTCCGGTATTCTTCCTGCAATTCTTCCGGCAGCATTGTCAGCAGCTTCTCCTTTGATACATCCTCCAAACTTTTATATGCTTTCAGTATTTCGGGATTGAAATACTTGATCGGGGTGGGAAGATCGCCTATTATTGTTTCGTTGCTGTCGTGAAAAATTGCGTATAAAGCCACTTTTTCCGCATTTACACTGCCATTGAAATATTTATTTCTGATCACAGCCAGGCCATGAGCGATCATTGCCGTCTGCAGGCTGTGTTCCTGGATATTCTCATGGGTGACATTACGCATAAGGCTCCATCTGTGTATATATTTCATGCGTGACAAAAAGGCGAAAAAACTGTACTGTTTCTGCTCATTCATATGTACCCTCCATGAGGTTCAGGTGGACATGTCCACCTGATTTACTTAACCTTCACATTACACGTTTTATATCAGCGCCAAGTCTTTGTAACTTATTTTCTATGAATTCGTAACCTCTGTCAATATGGTGAATGTCCAGCACCTCCGTTGTTCCCCTGGCGCCAAGCCCGGCTATTACCAGGGCGGCCCCGGCTCTCAGATCGGTTGCCCTTACCTGTGCTCCCTGCATGCTTTCTATCCCTTCTATGATGGCGGTCCTTCCGTCCAGCCTTATCTGGGCTCCCATGCGCTTCAGTTCATTCACGTGCATGAACCTGTTCTCAAAGATTGTTTCAACTATCATGCTTGCGCCTTCTGCAAAACAAAGCATTGCTGAGAAGGGCTGCTGCATGTCGGTTGGAAAGCCTGGAAAAGGATGTGTCTTGATATCTACCGCCACAGGCCTTTTATTGTTTATGACCCGGATCTCAGAATCTTTTTCAATGACTTCCACACCGGCTTCCCTGAGTTTTGCGGTAACCGGTTTGATATGCTCCGGAACCACATTGGTAATTGTAATGTCGCCACAGGTGACTGCTGCAGCCGTCATGAGCGTTCCTGCCTCTATGCGGTCTGGCATTATGGTATGCTCAGTCCCGTATACTTTGTCCACGCCCTCGATGACAATGGTATCAGTCCCCGCTCCCGTTATTTTCGCTCCCATTTTGTTCAAAAATGAAGCCAGATCCACTATTTCGGGTTCTGAAGCCGCATTTTCTATGACTGTTTTCCCTTCAGCCAGAACTGCCGCAATGAGAAGGTTTTCAGTTGCCCCTACGCTTGGAAAATCCAGATAGATATTTGCCCCTTTCAGCTTGCCCGACGGACACACTGCCTCAATATAGCCATGACCGTTTTCAATAACAGCACCCATTGCCTCAAAGCCTTTCAAATGCAAATCTACCGGTCTGCTTCCAATGGGACAGCCTCCGGGAAGAGCTACCTTAGCCTTTCCGGATCTGGCAAGCAAGGCTCCCATCACCAGAAAGGATGCCCTGAGCTTGCTTACCAGTTCATAGTCCGCGGAATTTCCTGTAAGCCTGGGAGTGCTTATGGATATTTCTCTTTTTTTTCCGTCAACTTCAACATCGGCGCCAAGATGTGAAACCAGTTCGCACATGTATGAGACATCATCAAGCCCGGGAATCTGATTGAGCCGGCATTCTTCTTCTGTCAGCAGACATGCGGAAATAATGGGCAGAATCGCATTCTTTGAACTTGAAACACGCACAGTACCGCGTAAAGGCTTACCGCCCCTGATAACAAAAGCTCCCATATGTGATCACCTTTTTTGATAAATTTCATATGTACGCTTTTGTTATTAGTATCTGCGATAAGCCTTTTTTCACACGTGGTAAATCAATCTTTAAACAAAATGTAAATTTCAAAATTCTATATTAATTTTCCTTTTTATGCCGAAAATTTTATTTAAGATCAGATTTCCCCGCAAAGCCTGAGTACCCGTTCAAGCATCGCGATGAATTCTCCGTAACTTATTATTTTATCCGGATATGCATTGTTTATTCCGTTTCCCTGAACAATGCCGTTTTCAAGTGCGAACCTGAATGCGTCCAAATATTTTGGGTTGGTTTTTGACAAATCGGTATATCTTGCCCAAACTGAAGGCTTGGAAGGTACCGGATTCACATGGGTCTTGAATTTGTACAGGGACACCAGCATTTTTACCGCCCAGTCCCTGCGGGCCTGTGTATCATCGGCCTCATAAGGTGAATCAGTCAACCCTGCCCTGTAAGCTATTATGTTCATGTCTGACTCGTTATACTGGGCTGGAATCACATCCAAAATCAGCTTCAGCACTGATTTTTTCGTGATTGGACTTTCAGCCTTGAAATTTGTTCCCTCAAGGCTTGACAGCTTATATATCTTCTGGATGTTTTCCAGGCTTTGCCTGATATATGAAGGCGTGCCTGTTGAAGGCGCAAGGCCGTATTCCGCCGCCACAACCGGCCCGGGTCTGTCAAGTTCCCCTATTATCTGCGAATTGGTATAGTCGGTTCTGCTTGTAAGCGCATACCAGCCTTTTGATGTGCTGAAACTGTAAGCCTTTATCTGGTCCCTGAGATATCCTGACAGGTTGCTTACCGGAAGTTCGACCCTTATCGGATAAACAAGTTCGCTGACAGAATAGTTTTCCCTTAAATAGGATACTTTAATATCGGTTACCGGGGTCTTGATTGTCATATTCTTCGAAGGCGTATACCTGCTTGCCGGGGATATGGTTTCTATGCTTATCGCAAGATTATTGTCCTGGCCTTTCTGCCTGAAATAGCTGTCAGTCTGGAACGTTCCGGGGAGGATGCCGAGCTGGCCCCAGGGAAGTACCACATAGAATTCCTTTTTCAGCTCCGCGAGGGTATCATAAACTATTGAGGCAATATCCAGCCGTATCTGGGTGGTCTTTGCCGGAGGCTCGGACAAATCCAGCTTGACTACCGGCCCATAAATGCCGCGTATCCTTTCAGCCAGCAGATGAGCCTGGGCTCCCAGGGAAGAAATAACCCAGACACCGTTGTCAAGCTCGGTTGGTATAACAAGCCCTGTTCCGGTGACTTTGTCTGCCAGGTCATAACTTCCGTCATACTCGCTCCTGCTTTTGTTTGTGTATACCAGAATTGTCCTGGTAGGGAGGCTCCTGAGTTTTGTTTTTGCATCATAGGCATATAGCCTCGCATAATATCCCTTGTTGGAAATAAGGCCGGTGACCGTATACTCTCCGCCTGCCACTTCAAAGAGTTTTCCTTCCTCAAACTGGGAATTGTCGGAAAACTCAAGGTAATAGCTGAGACCAGGAAGGGTATTCCACACATAAGTAATTGAATTTTCAGTAACACCGTTCAGCTTGATGCCAAATCCGGTCGGCGGGGCCGGCGGAGTATATGGTTCGGTCTTAATAATCAAGGGATTTGAAAATTCGGACTCAAGAACCTGTCCGTTCTTTCCCCTGCTTATGGCCTTTATCCAGAAATAATAAACCGTGTCAGCCTCCAGATTTTCAATCCTTATGTAAGTGTTACGTCTGATCTCGTCATATGTGACCTGCCTGGTTATTGTGGCGGAAGACAGATCATCAGCAAGTCCGCCCCTTATCTCATAATCCATGTTAAGGGAATAAGTCCAGAACAGGTCTACAAAAGTATCCCCTGCTATTCCCCTCAAATCGGTCGGAACAGTGGGAGTGACCGGAATCTCGGGGATATCGGGCGGGGTTGTTATGATTACCGGATCCGACGGGTCCGATGAATTTCCGTTCTGATTCTCAATGGTAACCCAGACAATATATGTAGTGTTGTGGGTAAGGCCGTTTACTTTGAAGGTAAAGCTCTGGTCATCCGCATCCTCCGGTATGTTCGGTATGGAAACAGGAGTCTGCGGTATTTCAAAGGCCCTGATATCGGGCTGCGAAAGATCGCTGTAAGTAATATATTCCCCATCCCGGTTTCCCCTGAGCTTAATGGCTGTTATGGCGTCATTGTACCTTACCACATGGGGAATGACTTTCCAGCCCGGCAGATAATTGACTATTGTGCCGGGTTTTTTGCCGGGATCGGAATCTTTCAGAATTTCATTTTCCAGATAATCTTCATAAGTGATATATTCCCACCGTTTTCTGTCCTTGTTGTAAAGGGCGTGCCACTTTTTCTTAAGTACCAGCGATGCTTCGGTGAAGGTTATGCTTTCATCGCCCGGAGCAAGTCCAAAAGGAGGCGATGAGGGAGCAACCGGTCTGTCAGTACCCGTATCGGGTTTGGTGATTATAACCTTCACAGCCTGTTTCGAGATATATGGCATGGTTATCATAAATCCGGTGTCGGGACTTTCCACCAGGAAACTCTTCTTGGCATATATGACGAAATAGTAAGTGGAATTGGACTTAAGTCCCATAAGGTTATACCTGTAACCGATAACCTTGCCGGTGATTTTGTCCCGGATATGGTTTGCTTCGCTGACGGTCAGGTCTGAAGCTATTTTATAGTTGCCGGGCGGATTTGAAACATCCTTTATATTCTCCACAAGATATATGTCATAAGTGACGTCATGGTCTATTGTCCCTTCTCCCGTGTAGGGGACACGCCAGAATACCGATGCGCTGTTTGAAGTCAGGAAATCTTCATAATACAGCGGCTCAGGATCGGCCTGGGCAAAAGAATCAACTATCTCAGGAGCCTCGGGTACCTGCAGAATCTGTTCCTTGAGCACAACCCTGTTATTGGACCTGAATTCAACCGGATTCGGCTGACCAACAGGATAAGCCTTGGCATCTACCTTGAAGCTGTAGGTATTGGGATCGTTCTTTTTGACAATGAATTCATAACTGGTCTCTTCGTCCACAAACCTGAAAAGTGTGCCCTGTACCTCATCATTGACATATCTGTAAAGCTCATATTCCACCCTTGAAAAACTGTCACCTTTTACGATCGGATTCCAGAAAAGCCTCCATATCACATCCCCTTCAGGGGTAAATCCAACCCGCTGGGCCCTTAGCAGGATATCGGTCTTTATGGTTACCGGCCTGATTTCGTTAACATCGACACATGCCACGTCATCGCCTGGAAGAGGCACAACCTTGATGGAATACTCCCTTCCCGGGAGAGCGGAAGTATATATGTATTCCAGCTTTTTCTCCTCACGGTTGACAGTGACAGGGGAACCCGGGGTTCCTATTTCCGAGGCAATTATGTCAGGAATCGGGGGTGGCTGGGTGAATCCTTTCGTATCTGAAATAAGGATACGGTAATTTATCCTGCCCGAAGTATCCCATACATCATCCCATTTGATCTTTATATAGTTTGTGCCCGGTACCAGTTCCAGCGACACATGCAAATTTGTCAGGAATTTTACATGGTTGGATTTCTGCGAGGTTATTGTATACTGTCCGTCAACGGTGGTGGTCTTGTAGTAAGCCCTCACATAGGCTTCATATATGGTGCCGTGCTTAATGCCTTCAGGAGTGTAGTCAGTTACCTCATACCCTGTGGAATTCCCCGGCAGGGGCACCTGTATGACATCCATCAGTCTTTTGCCCGTACCGTATTCTATCTCGTTCAGCCCGAAAGTAATATACTTCTCTTCGGCTTCCGGTGGGAAATCCACGGGGTCCCAGTTTATCCGGGCATACCAGTGGGATACATACATGTCGTCATAATAGCCGATATCGGTTATTCGGTTTCTCTGTGGCGGCTGCAGGACCACCGGATCCGCAAACGCCATATTTCCTGCCATACTTATTGCCATTACGGCAATCATAACAATCGAAACAATTTTCCGTATCATCTGAAGAAACCCCCTGTCCTCATGCCTTCTATATCTCTCCGAATTTCTCGAGGACCCTGGATACCATGTCCAGCATCATGCCTATGCTTGTGCGCCCCTGGGCGTCAAAGGTCATATTCTCTCCCAATTCTATCAGTTCCAGATCAAGCCCGAGCATGACATATCTGTAGAGCTGGGGTTTGACATTGCTGTTTATATTGAATATCCTGGACGGATTCATATGGGCCGGATTTATATTCGCCTTGCTGCAGTAAAGTTTTACCGCTATGGCCACTGAAGCCTGGTTATCCATGTATCCGTTCAGATAGGCCGGAGTGATGACATCATTGAGGCCCAGCGCCGAAACTTTGTTTACAGGTGTAAGTCCTGCCACCTCACCATCCCTGTGGGTGAGTACGGCAAACAGCATAACCGCCTGGGTACCGGTTATAGGATTTCCAGGATATATTGTCCCTTTGCCGAATACCTTGCTTAAATCATAACGGGATATCAGTCTTGAATAATCCTTTTCAAATGGTGTGCCGGGCTGGACGACGCCTGAATCGGTCCTGACGAATACCGCATACTCACCGGGTTTTTCAGCCCTGAAAAGCACATACTGCAACACATATGCCTTTGATCCGGTTGCTTCCTGCCAGCCGCTTCCGTAATTGGTGTAAGGAATGATATACCCGTTCTGGTAAGCATATTCCAGCTTAACGCCAATTCTGGCAGGAAAATCCCGTATGGCTCTCTTGACGGCGAAACAGGGAGAATAACCGCTTCCGCCATCAATGATATCCTTCAGATACCTGGACAGTTCTTTCTCAACTTTGGCTATTACGCTCCTGATCAGATCCTTCAGCTCCACGTGACTCTTGAAGCTGTATTTGTCAAGCATGGAAAGTATATAGGTAAGTTCCCTGTCAAGAATTCCGTATTCAAACGGACCTTTTGCATCAGGATCCTTGAGGATGTTATGGATGGTATGGTTTATTTCCTGGTATGTCAGGCGTGAGCCCGCGGCGTACATATCCAGGTCATAGAATTTTGACAGGGCGTTAAATCCAGAAGGTATCCTCGTGCCGGGATTCGTTTTTCTGCCCAGGGTCAAAATCAGCATGGCTTCCTTGGCGTTGCCGGAAAGGGCCTCCTTCTTGAGTGCCTCAAGATCAATGCTTCCCCTGTTCAGGGTGATTTCGGCTCCAAGAAACTTAAGATTCAGCCTGCTGTCGTATTTCTCTATGGTCTCAAGGGTTTTGTACGATATTATTATCTCATAATGGGACGGATCTTTGGCCTCATGGCTTAAGTCCACCGTCAAGGTTGAACCCTTTGCAACCTCAAGGAGGCCCGAAACCTTGTCGTCCTTTAAGATCGCCCTTACCTTTCCGTCATCCCTGATGTCAATCAGCCAGTACAGTTTGTTTGTGAGGGCCTCTGCTTCCTTGTCGAACAGATCGATAACCTCATCCCTCTTTTTCCCCTCGTCATAATCTTTCTGTGAGAAATCGGTACGTGCCGTTACTGGTCCGATATGTAAGGATTCATCCTGGTTAAATGCCCAGACTTTTGCATAGTAGTCGGTATTGGGCTTCAGGTTGGTAATTTTGGCATAGTAAATATAGTAAGGTGAATTCTCCTGTACATAGAGATTGGTCTTTTCCCTGTAGAACCTGATCCTTCCCCCGCCGGGCAGGTCATATCCGTAATCCGTCCGGCCCGTGCTGCTGAATTCCAGTTTTCTGTACTCCACCTCATAATCGGTCCTGATCTCAAGGAAATAATCGTAAGGATCCCTTCCCTCCCATCTGACTTCGATCTCGCTCAGGCTGTCCCTTGTCTTTGCCTGTACGGGATTTCCGGGATTGCTCTGCCAAATATTGTACTTTCCGTCATACCAGGTGTTGTTGATGGTATTCTTGACCCTAATATCATACCACTGGTTGGATTCCAGATTGTGTATTCTGAAATAGAATGTTGAACCGTCTTTCACACAGGTAAACTGGGAACGGTTAAGCTGGACGTATTCGGCATCCGACGCCCCGGTTTTCCTGATGAACACCTGCATGGAATCCGCTGTCGCTCCTGTCAGGTAACACTGTATATTAAACCCTACCCCCACATCAATCACAGCTTCCAGGAAACCAGGCGGCGCCACCATTTTGGTGGTGACAGGAATTGTCACCCAGCGGCTCACGGTTTCAATCGATTTTCCCTGGTCATCCGTCTTGTTTCTGTTCCGTACGGCACGCAAACTGAAGAAATATACCCTGTTGGGTCTTAAGAAATCCCTGTCAATGGGGAGCAGAACCTTGCCGTAATCATTTACGGTGAGACCCAGCTTTGAAACCTCCGGGCTGTTCACATCCAGATGGATTTCATAGCTGTCCTGGGGGTCCCTGAAATCATGGTAGACTTCCAGGAAGTTGTAGTTGTAGGGATCGTCCTTGTACTCATCTTCTTCGGCATTTTCGGAAATACTTTCAGAAGTCACGACCATCTCATATGTTACATCCTTTTCGGCATGCAGCCATGTCAGCGTGACATACGCGTCACTCAGGATGGGCTTGCCGTCTTCATCCAGCGCAATGGAAAACTCCGACGGGGCCCTCGGGTTGCGGACAATATCTTCAAGGCCTCCTGAGTCTATTTTCGGAGTAGTAATGGCCTTTACGGCAGTCTCTGCCGAACGGCCGATGACTACTCCGCCGACCACAAGGGAGGCATGAGCTTTTATATAATAAACGGTGTTGGGCAGTATCTCCTCAACAGTACCGTCAGGTTTTTCAATTTTATCTATGACTACACGGTGGGTTGTTTCATAGGTTGGATACTCAACAACCAGCGTCCTGGCAGGCACAAAATCCCCGGAAGGATTGCGACTTATGAGAATACTGTAATGTATCTCCCTTCCGGTGCTTACGTTGGTGTACCGCGCCCAGTCAGCATCGGTCAGTATGCGTTCAAAACTTACCGATATCCCTTCGAGGAAAATGTCACCGGTTGCCGGATCCACGTTGGTCTCGGGTTCCACGCCCAATTTTATGTCCGGCAGCGGAACAGGCTGTTCGGTAAGTGGCCATGTGGTAAAGCTGATGATAGGTGACATAAATGAAATACGGTTTCTGAGGTCTGCACTGAGGCCCTCTGCATCGCCCCACACATCGGCGTCAATCTCGGGGATGTCCTTGAACCTTGAAGTGAAAATCTGCATGTAGTATGTGGTATTGGGTATCAGGAAGGTGGGATAATCCCCCCTCGTCCCGTCTCCGCTGGGATCCTCATTGTTTTCTGCTGTCAGTGGTTTATTGCCGACGAAATCATAAAAGAGCTTGTCGCCGGGAATGGTGCAAATTAACCGTCCGTCAGGCCCTTCGGTGAAATTCTGCTTGCCGAGGACAAGAACACGCTTTTGCTTCACAGGGATATAAACCGGCATTTCCTTGTCAAGACCTACATTCTTTGTCGGCGTTTCATCAAGCTGCGCTTCAGGCAGGTAGGCCGAAAGAACTACATGAAATATTATGTCGTCCTCAGTGTAAGGCTGGGTCCTGAAATCATCCCAATCCTCTATGGCTCTCCATGCAACGGGCTTTTCAAAGGATATTTTAAGATCGCTCAGGGCAATCTCGGCTTCGCCCTCGGATATTTCCGTAGTCGGGA
>Ga0134093_1002095_pt1 | contig 16948 bp, 16 predicted proteins | sample 4_1taG_FD_94452 | JGI IMG/M metagenome (GOLD analysis project Ga0134093, IMG submission 94452) | Switchgrass degrading microbial communities from high solid loading bioreactors in New Hampshire, USA - 4_13_20_68_A1 metaG | ecosystem: Engineered > Bioreactor > Semi-continuous > Anaerobic >...
AGCATTGCAGGGGCAAATCCGTGCCCGCCGGTTGTGGTTGGGGTCGGTATCGGCGGTACCATGGAAAAGGCGGCGCTGATTGCCAAAAAGGCCTTGATGAGGCCTGTTGGCCAAAGACATGCCGATCCCTATTACAGGGATCTGGAGGATGAGCTTCTTCAAAAAATAAACAATCTGGGCATAGGTCCGGCAGGTTTGGGCGGAAGAATAACAGCGCTTGCCGTAAATATTGAAGCATACCCGACCCATATTGCGGGATTGCCGGTGGCAATAAATATAAGCTGCCATGTGACCCGGCATAAATCAGCCATACTTTAGGCAATTTAAGAAAATTTCCGGAGAGAAGACATGAAGGAAGGTCCAGGAATTCTTTATATTGTGTCAACGCCTATAGGAAATCTTGAGGATATAACTATTAGAGCCATAAAAGTATTGTCCGAAGTTGACATTGTGGCCTGTGAGGACACAAGGCACACCCTCAAGCTGTTAAATCACCTCAATATAAAAAAGCCGCTCATAAGCTATCACGACAATAACCGTACAATGAGGACGGGCCAGCTTATCGAAAAGCTGCTGGCAGGGAACAGCATTGCCCTTGTCAGTGATGCAGGCACTCCACTTATCTCTGACCCGGGTGAAGAACTGGTTTCCGCGGCAGCTGAAAATGGTATCAAGATTACGGTGATTCCGGGCTGCACGGCATCGGTAGCCGCGCTGGTATTGTCCGGCCTATCAACGGGCAGATTTGCCTTTGAGGGATTCTTGCCCCAAAGACGCTCCGAAAGGATCAGGTACCTGGAAAATATAAAATATGAAGAAAGGACCCTTATTTTCTACGAGGGGCCCCACAGGCTGAAAGCCATGCTGAATGATGTTCTTGAAGTTTTTGGCGACAGAAAATGCGCCGTGGTAAGGGAGCTTACCAAAATCCATGAGGAAGTTGTGCGGGGCAGTTTGAGCCAAATACTTTCCCATTTTGAAAGCAACGAGCCCCGGGGAGAATTCGTAATAGTAGTGGAAGGTTCAAAAAACAAAGCTCCCTCTGAAGAGAAACAGAACCTGGCTGAACTTTCTGTAGAGGAACATGTCAATTATTATATAAAGCAAGGCCAGTCCCGCATGCAGGCCATGAAATCAGCGGCCAGAGACCGGGGCATGTCAAAAAGGGAAATATATGACATACTGAACACAGACAAATGATGTCAATTGCCCGGTATGATTCTCAGTTCCGTGCCTGTATTCTGCAAAAGGGAACTCAGCCTTTTCAGGAATGAGCTTTCCGCCCCCTTTGGTCCCTCCCCGGCAATGATCAGTTCGATGTCATAATGGTGTGCAAACTGGGCAATTGTTTCGGGAATTTTATTGGAATTGAGAATAGTCAGTTCGGCCCCATGGGACTTTGCCAGGTTAAACAGGTATTCCATGGCTTCCCCGTCTTTATGGTCATCTGTAAAGTTCCAGTTATCTTTCGTTACATGAATAACGTATAAAGTACCGTCTTCGCTTTTTAAAGCCGCACCGGCTTTTATCAGTCTCTCACAGGATTTCTGCTGTGTTACGCATACCAATACGGAACGAAATGAATTCAATGTTATCATCTCCGGATATATATAAACATTACATTTGTTTTTATACCTTGCTGATAATATTGTACCAGAATTCAACTTAAATGTCTCCTGCCGCTTGAGGTTATGTTTTGACATTTTCGTTGCAATTTAGTTATAATCGTTGTGCAGTCACAATGAAAAATGGTGATAAAAATGAATTACAAACATATTGTATGGGATTGGAACGGGACTCTCCTGGATGATGCGGAGGCGTGCACCAGGGCCGTAAACCTGATACTTGAAAAAAGAAACCTGAAAACCATAACAGTCGAAGATTACAGGGCCCAGATATGTTTTCCCGTCATAAAAATGTATGAGGAATCGGGTTTCGATTTTGCCAATGAAAGTTTTGACGAACTTAGCGAAGAATATATAAAGAACTATATTAATTTGTTCAATGACATAAATCTTCATGATGATGCCGTGGAAGTTCTGCAGGGTTTCAGAAAACATGGCCTTATGCAGCATATAGTTTCGGCTTCAGGTATAGAAGTTCTGAGAAAGCAGATTGAACATTACAACCTCAATGATTATTTTACACATATCCTTGGCCAGGATAACAACAGGGGGGACAGCAAGGAGCATCTGGCATTCAGATTGCTGGATTGTCTGAGCTGCAGCCCAAAGGAAATCCTCTTTATCGGTGATACTCCCCATGACTTTGAAGTGGCGAGCAAGGCGGGATTTGACTGCCGTCTTGTCGCGAATGGACACAGCAGCAGGAAAAGACTATTGGCGACCGGCGCCCTGGTATATTCCAACCTCACTGAATTATACAGGGATATTGTCAGTTGATCCATTGGATGGATCTTTACAGTGACCTTGGTTATCCGGCTCCTGGCAGGCTTTTTCCAAGGAATATTATTCATGTGTTACTCATGAATAATATTGTCAGATGGGCAAAAAATAAAGCACATCAGAAGAACTTTTGTGCTTGAAGATTAATATAATTTAATATAAAAGGCATGTGGCAGCAGACAGTCAGCAAAACCTTCTTTTCAGTAAGTTTGCAGACAGTTTACCCTGACATATTGTTCTATTGAGAGGGCAGACACGATATGGTATAATTAAGGCAGAGAAAACCCCTGGAATGTGCGTGGAGCCTCTATTTTGAACCTGCTGCGAATAATAAGGGAGCCCGGAGTTTGTATACGTAGCACAGGCCGCAAGTTAATTCCGTATCGCACCTGGTGCGACGGCAGCGGAAGTGTGAAATATACAACAGGGCACCCACCTGGTGGAGTGCCAGGTGTCAAAATGGGCAAACGGCATTCTGGGGTTAGCTGCTCATTAATGAGCGGCTTTTTTTATATTATGGCCGTTAATCATTTCCGATATTTCTTCAGCCACTTTTTCAGGCTGGCTCAAATGAATATGTTCTCCTGTACCGGTCACTTCAACAAAAACAGTGTCGGAGGACAGCAGCATATAGTCTTTTATAATGGTCTCCAGCAATCTCCCAAGCTGACGGGCGGAATATTCCGAAGCACCGTTTTTTACCCATTCCCTTATAAGGAACTCTATGGACGTGTTGAGAATCCTGAGGGGGACAGGGGGAAAAACGTTGTTTTTCAGCAGCCTGGCGCTGTTTACCAGTTCATCCAGCTCAGCCTTGATGGTCTTGTAGTTTTCAATCCGTGTATAATGCTCGGCAATATACCTCTTGTACTTTTTGTCAGGCTTATATCCTCTCAGGGGGCTTAAAATTCTGTAAACTCCTTTTGAAGCGTATTTTTCCATTCTTTGCGCGGTTTCGAAGATATTGCAGAAGTCCTCGGTATAATTTACGTTGTCCAGCCAGATATCATATTCATAAGGTACGGGATTGATAAAAAGAACCCCGGCGGTTTTCCCGGGCCTTGTCATTGCAAAGTACAGCGCATAGATTGCTCCGGTTCCGCCTGAAACAATGTAAACCGGTTTGTCAACACCTTCCAGGTTCAGTATCAGGTCCAGTTCATCGCAAATATTCTGCACCGTTTTTGGCTTTTCATCGGCAGTACTCCATCCGTACCCGCTTCTGTCATAGGTAATTACACGGTATCGATGTCCGAGTGTGTCCTGTACGGGCCACCATTCCGCCTGGGAACTACCTGTCGCGTTTATGACAACAATGGTGTCGCCTTCGCCCTTTACGCGCATGAAAACCTTTTTGCCATTAATGTCGGTTATTTTGCCTTCACCGGGAAATTTTTCGAACCACTTTCTGTTGATCCGGAAACTCAGAAAAATAAAAAGAAAATATAACATCGCAATTGATGCGGCGCCGATCAATAGATACAACAAGAACCTCATGTCACATATCTCCTGTTTTATAAATAAAAAAGAAAATGACACTTTTTGTGCCATTTCTTATGCTAACATACTGAAATGGATACATCAAGCTCCAACTTAAGGCTTTAACATTTCCCTTATAGTATTTTCCAGGAACTCAATACGGCTTTCCAGTTCCCTTATTCTCACATACAAAAGGTCATCGCTTTCAGGTGTGTCCTTTTTCCTTGCGGTGAGCTTCTTGATATCAAATGGAAAACTCAGACCGTTTCCGAACAGCATAGGGATGATATCCGACCTGAAATAAGCATCCTCCGTGCTGGTCGACTGAAATTTGCATTCCAGCGGTATATCCCTCCCGGTAAGGTCTATCTTGGATTCATCTTCAATCCTTGAGCAATCGGAATTTACAGCCGCAACCACAAAGGCATTTTTAAGCGTCCGGATGACAAAGGGCATATTTCTGACCGTTATCAGACTGTCGCTTCCCGGTCCCGGTGAAATTCCAAAGACTTCAAGCCCTTTGGAAAATTTGTTCAGTATGGTGTCAAATTTAAAGATTACTGATTTTCCATCACTTTCTTCCAGTGAAGCAAGCACATAGGCAGGTCCGTTCCTGCATGCCACTGCCTGCAGTTTGTGGGACGCATTGTACGGAAAAGGAGCAGTAACAGGTTTTGACAGTTTTCCGCCGGAAATTTTCCTGTGCACAAGAAGATTTACATTCTGGACATTGGTTACAAAAAATATATGTATGGTATAGCCGTCCGAACAAACGGCATAGTTTTTGGCGTCCCTGACTATGACCCCCAGGACTTCGGGCATGGTATATGCCGTACCTTCCATTCTTTGGTATGTAAGAAGCTGTCTCCTGTTATGATTAACAATATAGAAAACATGAATTTTGCCCTCAGCTTCAACCATATTTACGCTGTAAGGGGAACTTCCGCATATACGGCTTTCAAGAAGCACTACCGGTTCCTTTTTTTCCTCGCCTACAGGCATATAAATGAGTCTGTCCGTATAATCGACGAAACAGGCGCTTATGTTGTCATCAGGATCTATCAACGCGGAAAAATCCTCTACAGCGCTGTCGGAAATAAGGAAGGGCGGCCCCCATTTGCTTCCGTCGAGCATGCTCAGGTAAAGTCCGTTCTTATACCATATGCACGTAGTGATACCCATACTGTTTTTCAGTATATATCTTAAATTTTTGAAAGACACATTCCCACTTCCTCTGTAAAGACTAAATTACAACCGCTTCGTTCTGGTGGTTATTTTATTTTTGTCGGCAGCTTTTATCATCAAGTGTCGCAATCTAACCTGCTGAAAAATAAATATATATTGAAATTTATTATCTGCTGTCTGAAAGTTTTATCACTATTATGCTATTTATGTCCCGGAATGAATATGACCACCTTGTAACCAATTCATGAAGAGAACATATTATGTCAATGTGAAGGCAAATATTCTGAAATGGAGGACCGATATAATGGGCTGCAAAGATCAAATCGTTCCAGGACTTATAGGCGGCGAAGACTTATGCAAGCTACGGGAAGCAGTTTGCATTCATGTAGAAAAAGTGTATGACAATTGCCGTGAGAAAGATTGTATTGAAGATGCGGTAGTAGATTTTGTTGACAATGTACAGGACCTTATTCAAAATGCGGTTAAGGTAAAAACCAAAGATGCGGAAGTTGTGGCAGTATTGGCTGACCTTGAGGAAGTTCCCTTCAAGAGAGGCTTCTTTACAGTCAATGTGCGCTACAAAATTCGTGTAGCCGTTGAATTCTGCTACAAGGATGTAACCGGGAAACTTGTTAATTCTTCTCCCAAGATTGGCTTTGTATGGTTTTCCAAGACTGTAATACTCTTTGGTTCAGAAGGCAAGGTAAAGATCTTCAGAAGCGTTGATCCGGCTAACGCTCTTCCGGCACACTGCGACAGCAGCAGCGATGGATGCGGCGCTCTGGTAGAACAGGATAATCTCCCCATAATCAAAGTTGAGGTTGCAGAACCTCTGGTTCTCAATACCAGAATTAAGAGAGTGCATGAGAAGCGCCACTGCGGATGCGACGATGACAAGAACGAGATCAATGCCGTTATTGGCCCTCAGAGAAGGGTTGTCGTTACAATCGGATTGTTCTCGATTATCAAGCTCGTACGCCTTGTACAGCTCCTGATACCTGCCTTCAATTTCTGCTATCCTGACAAGGAATGCGTAACATCTACAGATGACAATCCCTGCGATGTCTTCGATACCATTGAATTTCCGCTGGATCAGTTCTTCCCGCCACAGAAATTTGAATTCCCGAGGGAAGACAACTAAGGATGACATAGGGAAGGACCTGGGTCCTTCCTCTGTTCCGTAAGGGGACAATTCTCCGTGCCGGTCAGACAAAAAAAGAATTGTCCCCTTTGAATTTATCTTGCAAAGTGGCAAACAGACAGTTCTTTTTTATTGGTTCCGGTGCCGCATATATTTTTTGTCTGTAGGTCATAAACAGTTGAAGTTATGATTGTAATTTGTATATAATAGTAGAGAAATAAGGAAATTTGGCGGATTACCCTGAAAAAGCAATGCTTCATGCAGCTTGAACAAGCGATGAATAATGTGAGGTACATGAATGGGTAGAATCTTTTCAAAAGCAGCGCCTTTTATTGTTCTTTTGACTGCGTGGTATATATCCATGAAGTCTGAGGGCATGAGCATTGCTATGCGCTCTCTGTTAAGTATTCTGCCATATGTGTTTGCACTTCTGACAATCATTCTGAGTATCTGGTTCCAGAACGGCAATTACTTTTACTTTTCATGCTTTATTCTTGCCTCATATATATTTTTGGCAGCATTATCGGACAAGCCTGCGGCAATAATTGAAGTTACCAGGATTCTAAGTCTGTTTCTGCCCGTAAACGCTCTGTGGCTTAATTTTTCCCAGGAGAGAGGAATAGCAAGCAGCTATGGCAGGAATAAAGCCATAATTATTGTGGCCCAGATTATATGGCTGCTGACGGTTGCGATTGGAAAGTCAAAAACCGTGCTGCCTGAAACAACAGCCCAGGCCGTTATAAATCTAAAGGCACCGGCCATTGCTTTGTTTATTCTGTGTATTTTTGTGCTTTTTCTGGATTATTTTCTGAAGTTGAATTATTCAAGCCTTGTCTATATCGCAATACTGTTTTCCAATTTCATTATGCTTCACTTTGCCCATAAGCCCGTAATTGTTTCTGTCTTCACCAGCGCAGCCTTTGTTGTCATTCTGATTTCCCTTCTGGAGATTTCCTATTCCCTTGCCTTTTATGATCCGCTTACCGGCGTATTGTCAAGAAGAGCCCTTGAAAAGGAACTTTTAAAACTCGGCAGCAAATATTGTATAGCCATGATAGACATAGATCATTTCAAGCATATTAATGACTGTTTCGGGCATGATGTGGGAGACGAGGTCCTTAAAATGGTGGCATCTGTGCTTTATCAAAAAGCTGGAAAATTCAAGGTTTTTCGCTATGGAGGCGAAGAATTTGTTGTTCTTTTTGCGGGAATGTCTTATAATAATGTAGTGCCCGAACTTGAGAATATCAGAAAAGCCATTGCTCAAAGGGCATTTATTATCAGGGATAAAAATCGTCCGAAGGAAAAACCTAAGAAAGTATCAGGAAATGTTTCAAAACTGGGTAAATCAATAAATATAACGGTAAGTATAGGTGTTGCCCAGAAAAACAGCCAGTTGAAAACTCCATATGATGTGATAAAAAAAGCCGATGAAGCGTTATATAAATCCAAAAACAGCGGCAGAAACTGCATAACAAAGGCTTGAATTTATGGGGAGGACTTATGAACAATATTCTTCAGGACATTATCAGGTGCGAACAGGAAGCCTCAAGGCTTGAGGAAGAAGCCAGAAAACAGGCTCTCAAAATTATTTCCGAAGCAAGAAAAAAAGCTGCTGAGCTCATGGAAAAATCGCTGATTGAAGGCGAAGCCCTGAGCGAGAATATCCTTAAAGAAGCAAAGGAAAAATCGGAGCAGCAGTTAAATTCAATCACGGATCAGGAAACCTTTTCCGTTTCCCCTGAAAAACTCCAGACAGCAGTTAATCTGATAGTTGAAAGGGTAGTGGATAAGCCGTGGCAGTGGTAAAAATGAACAAGATTACCATACTGGGGCTTAAGAAGGAACGTTCCTCGCTTCTGGAGACCCTGATGAAATTCGGTGTGGTTGAGATAAAAGAGGAAAAGCCTGATGAAAGCCTGAAGGAAGGAATTTATAATCCTGGAGTAAATGATGATATTGCGGAAATAGATTCCCATATAGCTGATTTTGAACGGGCAATCGGTATCCTTGACAGTTATGTGCCAAAAAAACTGCCTGCATTCTCCAAGCGGAAAGTTATTTCAGAATCGGATTATCTGAAAATCATAAAATGCCGTGAAGAGATACTGGATTATGTAAAGAAAATCAATTCCCTGGATGATGAAAACACGAAAATAAAAAGCGAGGAGAATCGCCTCAGGAATCTGGCTTTGTCTCTGGATCCATGGATTGATATTGATATTCCGCTGAATGTATCCGAGACCCACTTTACTTATTGCTGGACGGGAACTATACCCGCCTCCTATGATTATGTCAGTTTCCTTTCCTCACTGTACCAGCAATGTCCTGAGACTGTCGTCCTTAAGGGGAAAAGCAGCAAAGAACATCATTATATTGCTGTCATAGCTCACAAATCCATCGGGGAGGAAGTCCTCGCTTTCTTAAGGAACTGGGGATTTAACAGGATTTCCTTCAAGGAGATCAATGGTACGGCAAGGGAAGGCAAGGAGCTCATCGGGAAGGATTTGACTGAGCTTGCATCCCGCAGGCAAAAAAATACAGAAGCCATCAGGGAACTGGCGGCAAGAAGGGATGAAATTGAGATAGTCTCCGACGGGTACAGAATGGAAAGATCCCGTATAGAAGCAAAGGGTAAACTTCTGTCGACCCGTTCTGTCTTTATGCTTAAAGGATGGCTTCCTGCCGAATATTCCGATAAGGTATGCAAGTATATCAATGAACATTATTTTTGCGCTGTCAGTATAGAAGAGCCGGCTGAAGATGAAGAATTCCCGGTGCTTCTCAAAAACGGGCCGATAGTTGAATCCATATCTCCTGTCATAACCATGTATGGTATGCCGTCAAGCAGGGAAATCGACCCGAGCGCAGTCACAATGCCGTTTTATATTCTTTTCTTCGGGCTGATGCTGGGCGATGGCGGTTATGGACTGATTATAGCGCTTGCCAGCGCCTTCGTGCTGTGGAAGTTTAAACCTGAAGGCTCCTCCAGGCTTTTTTTCAAGTTGTTGTTTTTCTGCGGTCTTTCAACTATTTTTGCAGGTCTACTGTTCGGGAGCTGGTTTGGCATTGCCAGCCTTACAAAAACAGCCCTGCTGATTGTACCGACAGAGCAGCCTGAGCTGATGATGAGCTATTCAATTCTTCTGGGCATAATACACATGTATGCGGGAATGTTTTTGAAGGCTCTTAATCTGATTCGCCGCAGACAGTATGTCGATGCCATATGTGATGTATTTTTCGTCTGTATTATGCTGACAGGGTTTGCGCTTTCACTCCTGCCCTATGCGCCGGGCATAAATGTGACCGGTTCAAGCAATATTGTTAAAACAGGCAACTATGTCTTTTTGGCTGGTGTTGTTCTGGTGCTGCTTACCCAGGGCAGAAACTCAAAGAATATTTTTGGGAAAATATTCGGGGGACTGCCCAGGCTCTATGATATAGTAAGTTTCCTGAGTGACTGTCTTTCCTATATAAGAATTTTGGCATTGGGGCTTGCTTCAGCCATTATAGGCGATATTGTCAACACTCTGGCCGGTTCCTTCGGCGGATTTTTCATCATAAGAATTGTGACAATGACCCTTGTGCTTGTAGCTGGCCATGTGATAAATTTCTCTTTGAATGTTTTGGGCTCTTATGTTCACTCGTGCCGCCTTACCTATCTCGAGTTCTTCGGTAAGTTCCTTGAAGGCGGTGGAGAAGCATTCAGGCCTTTCAAGGCCGAAACCAAATACATTATTGTGGACAATGAATTTAATAATCTGTTAACCGCCGGGACAAAGTCCCGGATAGCATAATAAAAGACTATCAATTTTATCAGGAGGAAACTTCTATGCCAGGAAAATTTGTTGATTTGTTTCTGATACCTCAGGTATGGACATTTCTGGGAGCGGCAACAGCCTTTCTTGTTGCAGCGCTGGGTTCATCAAGAGGCTGTGGTATAGCCGGTCAGGCAGCCGCAGGAGTAGTTGCTGAAGATCCAAGCAAATTCGGTCGCTGCATGGTTTTGCAGGCACTTCCTTCAACCCAGGCAATGTACGGTTTCGTTATTGCTTTCTTTATCCTTGGCAAATTGTCAGACAGTCTGACTTTGCAGCAGGGTCTTTCACTCTTTGCAACTGGACTCCCTGCAGGTATTGTCGGTTACGTTTCTGCATTATTCCAGGGTAAGGTTGCAACTGCAGGTATTCATCTTATCGCCAAGAGACCCGAAAATCTCGTAAGCGCTATTATCTTTTCACTTATGGTAGAATTGTTCGCTATATTGGCATTTGTTATTTCCATACTTATGATTGGCAGAATTTAAGGGATATAAAGGGGCTAACATAATGAATGGTTCAAATGATGCTGAAAGAATCCTGAACAGGATTATGGCTGATTCCAAAGCCTTGTGTGAAAAAATAATCGAGGATGCTGAACTCGAAGCCAGAAATATAATTGCAGGTGCTGAAAAAGAAGCCTTCCAGAAAGTCAGCATTATGATTGAAAAGGCTAAGGAAGAGGCAGCTCAGATTGAAAAGCGTATGCAGGCCATAGCCCAGATGGAAGAGCGGAAAAGGCAGCTTAAAGCCCGCCAGGATACTTTGGACAAAACCTTCAGACTTTCCCTTGACCGTATTGCTTCATTGCCTGATGACAAATATGCGGCATATATCGAGAAAGTGCTGCTGAAAGCAGTTCCAGAAGGCAGAGGTGTAATTGTTTTTAACCTGAAGGACAAAGAACGGCTGGGGAAAAAGTTTGTTGCTGAGATCAACAGAAAGCTGAAAGAATCAGGCAGAAACTCAGAATTAATTCTGGCTGATGAATCTCTCAGCTCCAGTGGCGGCTTTGTTTTAAAGTATGGCGACATGGAAATAAACTGTACTCTGGAAACCATACTGAGTATGGCCAGACCTGCCTTGGAATCCGAAGTGGCTGCAATATTGTTTAATTAAGCAAAGGAGTTTTTATGGGTAGGATCAGAGAAGAGGATTATGCCTATTCGACAGCACGGATTCGCGCTGTTGAGATCAGGCTTATTGATGAAAGCAAACTGAACAGACTTTTGAATATGACCGACATCCAGGATGCGGTGAAACTCCTGCTGGAGTCGGGTTATGGTACTGATCATACCGAAATGGAAAAAAAAGCGGCAGAGAACATCGAGGGTCTTTTTGATGAAGAACTCAAAAAGACTTATGATTTGCTGCTTGAAATACTCCCGAGCCCCGAACCCGTATACCTCTTCATGAGGAGGTATGATTATCTTAATGCCAAGCTGATATTAAAAGCAGAATTTTTAGGCGTTAATATTTCCGAACGCCTTTCCCGCATGGGGACAATAGAACCCAAAAAGCTTCTGGGTTATATCACGGACAGAAATTTCGGGGAATTGCCTGACATGCTGAAAGAAGCAGTCACAGAAAGCATTGAGGCTTTCAGCCAGACAAGGGATCCTCAGATCATCGATCTTATTCTTGACAAAGCAAGCTATCAGAACATGCTGCAGGATGCGGTGCAATATGGGGATCCGTTCCTGACCGAACTTGTCAAAAAACTCATAGACATTGCAAATATCCGTATTATTTTAAGATCCGGCCTTATAGGCCTGCCTGAGGATTTTGTTAAAAAAGCCCTGATAGATGGCGGCAGTTTTTCAGTCCGCACTCTTCAGGATTTTGTGGGGAAAAACTGGAGAGATTTCATCAGCATTCTGAAGGGAGCCGGACATGAGAAGCTGTCATCCGATTTGACAAAAGCACTTGAAACTGATGGTATTTCCGAGATTGAGAAAATCCTGGACGATCATATTATAAGCTGGTTAAAGCCCAGCAAGTTTACCACCTTAGGTCTCGATCCGTCGATAGCGTATCTGTTCCTGAAAGAAACGGAGATTAAGAACGTGAGGCTGATTATTACCGGTATAGTCAACAAGATACCCGCAGATATCATCAAAGAAAGGCTGAGGTTGAGCTATGCATAAGATTGCAGTCATGGGGGACAGGGACAGTATCCTGGGCTTCAAAGCAGTGGGATTTGACATATATCCTGCTTCAGGAAAGGAAGAGGCGTCTGAACTTCTGACAAGTCTCGCAGAAAAAGGATATGCCCTTATTTATATTACAGAAGATCTGGCTGCCGTCATACCGGATGAGATCTCACGTTACAGAAGCAGTTATTTCCCTGCAATTATCCCAATTCCCGGAACAAAGGGATCTTTGGGGATAGGGATGAGGGCAGTGAAGGAAAATATTGAAAAAGCTGTCGGCGCAGATATTTTTTCTGAAGAAGAATAATATTTGTCTGTCAATAAATAATCAATAATTCGGGTTATACCGGATTTGAAAGGGATTGGATGATCATGAATCAAGGCAGAATTGTTAAAGTATCCGGACCATTGGTTATCGCGGAAAACATGCGTGACTGCAACATGCTGGACGTTGTCCATGTTTCGGACAGGAAACTGATAGGCGAGATACTTGAAATTCATGGAGACAGGGCATCCATTCAGGTATATGAGGAGACCTCCGGCCTGGGGCCTGGCGAAATTGTGGTGTCAACCCGTGAGCCTTTGAGTGTCGAGCTGGGGCCAGGACTTATAGAGAATATCTTTGACGGTATTCAAAGGCCGCTGGATGCCATGAGAATTCAAACCGGCAACAATATCACGCGGGGTGTGCACATCAATGCCCTGGACAGGACAAAAAAATGGCCCTTTGTGCCCAAAGTCAAGGCCGGGGACTATGTCAGGGGCGGAGATATAATCGGAACGGTACAGGAAAATGAGGTTTTTGAACATCGCATAATGGTGCCCGTAGGAATTGAAGGAACGGTTGAGAACATCCGCAGCGGGGAGTTCACGGTGGATTCAGTTGTGGCAGAGGTAAGGGGGCAGGACGGAAAAAGCCATCCTCTGACTTTGATGCAGAAATGGCCTGTCCGTAAGGAGCGTCCTTACAAGGAGAAACTCGCTCCCAGCGAACCTTTGATTACAGGTCAACGGGTAATTGACACACTGTTCCCCATTGCAGCGGGTGGCGTAGCTGCTATTCCCGGTCCTTTCGGAAGCGGGAAAACTGTTGTGCAGCACCAGCTTGCAAAATGGGCAGAGGCTGATCTTGTGGTTTATATAGGCTGCGGCGAACGCGGGAACGAAATGACCGATGTTCTTAGAGAATTCCCTGAACTGCGTGATCCGAAAACCGGACACCCGCTTATGAAACGCACCGTCCTTATAGCCAATACCTCGGATATGCCTGTTGCTGCCCGTGAGGCATCTATTTACAATGGTATAACCATTGCGGAATATTTCAGGGATATGGGATATACAGTGGCATTAATGGCAGACTCAACATCCAGGTGGGCGGAAGCCCTCCGTGAGATGTCTGGACGCCTAGAAGAAATGCCCGGTGAAGAAGGTTATCCCGCTTACCTGTCATCACGCCTTGCCCAGTTCTATGAGCGGGCAGGCAAAGTCAGAACGCTGGGTTCTGACGACAGAACAGGTGCTATTAGCGCAATAGGGGCCGTATCGCCTCCCGGCGGAGATCTGTCTGAACCGGTAACCCAGGCGACGCTCAGAATAGTCAAAGTTTTCTGGGGTCTTGACTATAACCTGTCATACAGACGTCATTTTCCTGCCATTAACTGGCTGACCAGTTACTCGCTATATCTGGACAGGCTGGATGAATGGTACCGCAAAAATGTATCAAGGGACTGGGGCAGATACCGTGAAGATATGATGCGTATTCTCCAGGAAGAGGCAAACCTGCAGGAAATTGTCCAACTGGTAGGCGTGGATGCGCTTTCGCCGGCAGACAGGGTTACCCTTGAAGCTGCCAGATCCATCCGTGAGGACTATCTGCAGCAGAATGCCTTCGATGAAGTTGACACTTACAGTTCCCTTGGCAAACAGTTCGGTATGCTGAAAATAATCCTTGCGTTCTACTATAAAGGAATGGAGGCAATCAAAAAAGGAGTCAGCATTGACGATTTGTTCTCCATGCCGGTCAGGGAAAGAATAGCAAGATTGAAATATGTTCCTGAAGAGAAAATACAGGAATCCTTCAGAGAAGTGGAAGAAGAGTTGTCAAGCCAGATAGAAGCCTTGATTAACAGAGCGGGCGATTAATCTCTTCAGTAAGAAAGGAGAAAGCCGTAATGCTTAAAGAATATCGTTCTTTGGCTGAAGTTGCCGGACCGCTGTTGCTGGTTCGAAACGTGGAAGGGGTTACTTACAACGAATTGGGCGAAATAGAGCTTGCAAACGGAGAAATACGGCGATGCAAGGTTCTGGAAGTGGACGGGAATACCGCCCTTGTCCAGTTGTTCGAAAACGCTGTTGGCATAAACCTTTCCAACAGTAAGGTCCGTTTCCTGGGCCGGAGTCTGGAGCTTCCCGTTTCCATGGATATGCTCGGCAGAGTGTTTGACGGAATGGGAAACCCCATTGATAACGGTCCGGCGATAATCCCGGAAAAAAGACTGGATATCAACGGGCTTCCCATAAATCCTACTGCCAGAGACTATCCCAATGAGTTTATCCAGACCGGGATATCGGCGATTGACGGCCTGAATACCCTGGTAAGGGGACAGAAACTGCCCATATTTTCAGCATCAGGTCTTCCCCATGCAGATCTTGCGGCACAGATAGCCCGCCAGGCAAAGGTTCTTGGTACTGACAGCAGGTTTGCGGTTGTCTTTGCTGCCATAGGAATTACCTTTGAAGAAGCTGATTTCTTTATAAGCGACTTTAAGAGAACCGGCGCAATAGAACGTGCCGTCCTCTTCATGAATCTTGCCAATGACCCTGCCGTTGAGCGTATCGCCACGCCACGTATGGCACTGACGGCGGCAGAGTATCTGGCTTTTGAAAAAGACATGCATGTGCTTGTAATACTGACTGATATAACCAACTATGCCGAAGCCCTGCGCGAAGTTTCTGCAGCGCGTAAGGAGGTTCCGGGGCGTCGCGGATATCCCGGATACCTGTACACCGACCTTGCTACATTGTATGAAAGGGCAGGCCGTATCATAGGAAAGGAAGGGTCCATTACCCTCATTCCTATACTTACCATGCCTGAAGACGACAAGACACATCCTATTCCTGACCTTACGGGTTACATTACGGAGGGCCAGATTATATTAAGCCGCGAACTTCACAAAAAGGGTCTCAGGCCTCCCATAGACGTACTTCCCTCGCTTTCCAGGCTAAAAGACAAAGGTATTGGCGAAGGGAAAACCCGTGAAGACCACGCAAATACTATGAACCAGCTTTTTGCGGCTTATGCCCGGGGTAAAGAGGCCAAAGAACTGGCTGCCATTCTCGGTGAAGCTGCGCTGACCGATATAGACAAGCTTTATGCCAAGTTTTCAGATGAATTTGAAAAACAGTATGTTTCCCAGGGCTATAACACTGACCGCAGCATAGAGGAAACGCTGGATCTGGGCTGGGAGCTCTTATCCATATTGCCTGTGTCTGAACTGAAACGAATCAATACAAGATTAATAGAAAAATATCATCCTGAAAAGAGGAAGAATAACCAGGCTTAAAAAAGTGAGAAATCAGCCGGCAAAAAGGAGTAATCATAATGGCAAGGCTCAATGTCAATCCTACCCGCATGGTGCTCACAAATCTGAAAAGAAGACTGGCTACTGCAAGACGGGGCCACAAACTGCTCAAGGACAAGCGGGATGAACTCATGAAAAAATTCCTTGAGATAGTCAGGGAGAACCGGAAAGAGCGCGAAACAGTCGAAAAAATGATGATGGATGTACATTCCAGGTTTGTCATGGCACGCGCGCTCATGAGCGACACACACCTTGAGGAGGCGCTTATTTATCCGAAACAGAAGGTTACACTGAAGGCTTCGTCAAGAAATATTATGAGCGTCCAGGTCCCGGTTTTTGAATTTGAAACCGAAGGACGGGGAGAAGGGGATATATTCCCGTATGGTTTTGCCAATACATCTGGCGAACTGGATGAAGCCATAGTCGCATTGTCAAAGGTTACTCCCCACTTATTGAGGCTTGCCGAACTTGAAAAGACCGCACAGCTTATGGCTGATGAAATCGAAAAGACAAGGCGCAGGGTCAATGCTCTTGAATATGTCCTTATTCCAAATCTTGAGGAAACCATAAAATACATTGTTATGAAGCTGGATGAAAACGAGCGGGGAAACCTGACCCGCCTTATGAAGGTCAAGGACATGCTGCTTGAGCAGGCACATGGGTATAAAAGAAAGATAACAGAAGAATCTTAGGCGTGCAAAGTTTAATCATTTTTAGCATTTGACCGAGATTTTACCGAGACTACGATAACACAGGATAACATTAAGCAGTACTCTATGGTATAAAAGAGGGTACTGCTTTTATAGGTTCTATAATAAATGTTGGGATGCAGAAGAAAAATTTCTTCTGAACTCCAACATTTTTTTTAAAAAAACAGAGCATGGAGTTGAAATCTCGAGTAAAATGAAGTTACACCCCAACACATTTTAAAGGAGAATCAACCATGCTCTACAAAGATTATACAAAAGAAATAATAGGATTTAAAGATGTAAAAGTTACTTTTGGAGAAATAGAGGGCAATAACTTACATATCCATATTGAAATGCAGCGACGGATCCATAAATGCCCCCGCTGCGCCCATGAAACAAACAAAATTCATGATTACAGAATACAGAAGATCAAGGATATACCTTCATTCGGGAACTATACTTACATACATCTTAGGAAAAGGCGCTATATATGTCCA
>Ga0134093_1002101_pt1 | contig 16925 bp, 11 predicted proteins | sample 4_1taG_FD_94452 | JGI IMG/M metagenome (GOLD analysis project Ga0134093, IMG submission 94452) | Switchgrass degrading microbial communities from high solid loading bioreactors in New Hampshire, USA - 4_13_20_68_A1 metaG | ecosystem: Engineered > Bioreactor > Semi-continuous > Anaerobic >...
AGCTGTATTCGCAGGGAGTTGGTATGCCGATCAGCCAGAAAGATGCAAAGAGATGGAAAAAGTTTTTGACATGGTACTCCAGTACGGGATACCTTTGGAGATTTACGACAGACAGTCAGATTCGTCTAATCCGATACATAAGTTTCCGGAAAAGTATAAGAAATATTTGCGTCCTAAGGTGCCATACTTTGAGCTTGGTAAAATATACAGGGAAGCGCAATACGTTATAAACATAAATACTGTGACAAATTCTGAAACCATGTTTGCCCGCAGGGTATTTGAGGCTATGGCATGCGGATGTATAATAATAAGCAATCATTCGGATGGACTTAAAAAACTTTTTCCCGGACGCATCTGGTTTGCTGACCAGCCTTTCGAACATGAGAAGGAAAAAGAAATAATCATGAAAAATCTTCATGACGTTCTTGAAAACCATACATGCAATAAAAGGCTAAGTAAAGTATTACGGATTTGTGGCATCAATTGACGGATTATCATAAAAGTTTTTAGTTTGCAGCCATTTGTAGTATTATTTGTAGAGTGATTTACCATCATTAATTTTGAATAATTTCGGTATTATTGTTATAATGATGAACACAACAATTGTAAAAACATGGAGAAATCATCGGGAAGATTGTATTTATATAAGCAATGCTGCAATCTTTAAAGAGTTTTAACTAAAAAATGAAGGTAAAATGTTATGTGGCAATCAGTAAAAACAATTATTCAGGAAAACTATCAAAACAGGTACAGATTGATACGACTTGCTTTATATGAGCTTAAATCAATGAATAGCGGAACGATGCTGGGGTTTTTATGGAACTTTCTGAACCCCGCTTTTCAGATACTGGTTTACTGGTTTGTTTTTGCAGTCGGCTTAAATAGTTCAGCTCCAAGAGGAAATTATCCCTATATCATATGGATGATTACGGGCATAATCCCTTGGTTTTACATAAGTAATGCACTGATGTCTTCGACCATTTCGATTTATAATTACAGCAGCGTTTTAAAAAGAATGTATTTACCGTTATCCATCGTCCCTGTGAAAACAGTGTTGGCTTCGTTTTTAAGCCATTGCGGGGCAATGGTTGTTGTCTTCATTGTTTTTTTGTTAAGTGGTTATAAGTTAAGATTAGGCTGCCTGTGGATTTTTTATTTCGCTTTGTGTTCTATTGCTTTCTTAATTGGGTATGCACTCCTTACATCTGCAATTACGGTATTGTTTAAGGACTTTCAAAAAATCATGTCTTCAGTAGTCAGACTTTTGTTCTATATATCTCCCGTCGTATGGGTGCAGGAAAACTTGCCTGAAAATATACAGCTTATATTGAAACTTAATCCTTTATCCTACATTATAAACGGATACAGGGACAGTATTCTTTACGGAAGCAGCCTGCTGATACATTGGAAACATGGTATTTATTTTTGGTGTGTCACTCTTTTGTTATTTGTACTGGGCTGCTGTATACATATGCGTTTTCGTAAGAAATTCCTGGATTTAATTTAAAGGTGCGGTGCAGATATGGACAATGACATAGCAATCTGTTGCAAAGAAGTTACCAAGAAATATCCTATATACAAGAATGACGCTGAGCGGTTGAAAGGGCTGTTATTCCCGAAGTTTCGCCCTAACATGTTTACCGCGCTCCATGAGATTGATCTAACTGTCAAAAAGGGAGAAATACTTGGCATAATAGGTCTTAACGGTTCAGGTAAATCTACCCTTGCCAATATTATTTCCGGAATTACCTACCCGACAAGCGGAACTGTATACACCAACGGAGAAATCAGCATGCTCTCTGTTAACGCAGGAATTGACAACTATCTTACAGGCCGGGAAAATATCTATTACAAGTGTGTGTTGTTGGGATTTCCGCCCAAGTACGTAAAAGAAATTGAAGATGACATAATTCAGTTTGCAGATATCGGTATCTATATAGATCAGCCGGTCAGGACTTATTCAAGCGGAATGCGTTCACGTCTTGGTTTTGCGATCTCTGTTTTCATGAATCCCGACATCCTCATTATAGATGAGGCATTGGCTGTTGGTGACAGTAGTTTTACTGATAAATGCCTTTCCAAAATACAGGAATTTAAGGAGAAAAAAAAGACAATCATCTTTGTAAGCCATTATGTCGGCCAGATGCAGGATTTTTGCGACAACGTTTTGTGGCTGCATAAAGGAAGAATTGTCGGTTTGGAAAAGCCTGATAAAATAATAAAACCTTATTGTGCGTTTGCAAGGGAATTCAATACTATGACCAAGGCTGAGCGGGAAACTTTTATGCCCTCACTTAAAGCATACCAGGAAAAATATTCAGGATAACGTAAATGACGTGGGGTGAAAATATGGATGAAGCATTGACATATATTGGCGATATAAGAATAGAAGGGTACAGTGGCGATTATATTTTTGAAACTATCAAAAAAACCGGGAATTTTTATGAAATAGATATCCTCAATAAATGGAGTCCTGTTCTGGGTAATCCTGACATCATTTTTGACATTGGAAGCAATATTGGGAATCATGCTGTTTTTTGGGCAAGTCAACTAAAACCTTCCTCAATTTATGCTTTTGAACCTTGTCCAATTAATTTCTCATGTTTGCAGAAAAACATTCATAATAACAATCTTGTTGATATAGTCATACCCATCCAAAAGGGTGTGGGCGATCATGAAGGCTATGCCTCAATCAGCAATGTTGATGAAAGCAATTTAGGTGGTACGTCCATTGCTTATACCGCGGATGGAAATGAAGAAACAGCGATACAAATTATAGACCTTGACACTTTTGTTAAAGAGAATTCAATAAAGAATGTCGATTTTGTAAAGATCGATACCGAAGGTTTCGAAATAAAGGTATTGCATGGAATGAAAGACATAATTGCCGAACACCATCCTGCCATCTGGGTAGAAGTCAGTTATCCCACTTATTCAGAAGTCATCAATAAACTCCGGAAAGAGGGGTATGTTTTACACGATATTGAGCAGTTCAATCTGCTTTTTTTACATCCTTCCAGACACGGAAAAGTGGATCAGGTCGATAGCAACAAGGTATTGGATGGATTTTTCAAATATCTGGAAAAAACTAATCAGTATTATAAGGCATATACCACTTCGAAAAAATGGCTTGAGGAACGTAACAGAACTCTGGAACAGCTAAAGAAAAACTACCAAAAACAGATTGAGGAACACAACAGGAAATTACAGCAGCTTAAGGATAGTTATCAAAAAGAGGTTGAAGAACAAAATAAGACACTTGAACAACTAAAAATAAGCCATCAAAAGCTAATAGAAGAGTACAACAGGGTACTTGCGCATTTAAAAGAGATTGAAAAGCTCAAAAATGATTATGAACATCAGATTAAAGAAGGCAAAGATTTGCAGGATAGAATGTCGAAATATTTATTGGAGGATATTGAAGTATTCGATAACCAGATTAATGTAATGGAAAGCTTAAAACAGTATGTGCGAAAGCTGCAGACACAAAACTCATATTTGATTGCTGAGAACCAGGAATACAGAAGGAAATTCGCAAAAATAACAGCAACATGGTATGGACGGTTTGCGATAAAGATATATAAATTTTTGCAGCAACTAAAGAAAAAAATTAAATATAACAAATGAGGTGGAGCATGGACTTTAGCATCGACAAATGGATGAACGCATTAAGAGAGAGAAAAGCCGAGATTTTGAAATTTTTATCTGAAAACGGTTATGCAAAAGATTACATTAACAAAACAAAAGCTGTTGCACCTTTTTTTAGATTAAATAGGACATCACTGTCTGAGCTTCGGGTAGCATGTATCATGGACAGATTTTCACGGGACAGCTATGCCTCCGAATGTGAGCTTTGTGAATTAACTCCTGACGGGTGGAAGGAAGAAATAGATTCTTTCAAGCCTGATCTTGTGTTTATAGAATCTGCGTGGGAAGGGAAAGACAGGCTGTGGTACCGAAAGATATCCCACTGCAGCAAGGAATATTTTGAGATGACTAAATACTGTCAGGAAAAAAATATCCCCATAGTATTCTGGAATAAAGAAGATCCTGTCTATACGGATACTTTCATGGCAGCGGCCCGTATGGCTGATTTTGTGTTCACTACCGATATTGATTGCATCCAGTTGTATAAAGCCCAACTGGGACATGATAATGTGTATCATTTGCACTTTGCAGCCCAGCCAAAAATACATAACCCAATAGAAAAATATGACCGAAAAGATAAGTTCTGTTTTGCAGGTGCCTATTATCACAGATATCAGCAACGTGCGAAAATTTTTGACAGCTTTGCGGAAGAGTTTATTGAAACAAAAGGCTTAGATATATATGACCGTAACTATAAGAGCGCTTTGCCGGAACATGCTTTTCCCAGGAGATATGATCCGTATATTTTGGGGAAATTGGATCCCTCAGAGATTGATATAGCGTATAAAGGCTATATATATGGGATCAATATGAATTCAATCCACCAATCACAGACAATGTTCGCAAGAAGAGTCTTTGAAATGCTTGCTTCCAACACAATAACGGTCGGTAACTATTCAAGGGGACTAAAAAATTATTTTGGAGACCTTACAATTTGCACTGATGACAGGGTAACACTCCGAAAACAACTGGAAATGTATACTTTTGATAAAACCACGCAGCGGAAATACCGTTTAGCCGGGTTAAGAAAGGTTTTGTCGGAGCATCTTTATGAAGACCGCCTGGCATATGTGGTAAAGAAAGTGTTTAATGTTGACCTTAAGCCTAAGAGACCTTTAATTACTGTTATTTCTTATATTAAGGATGAACAGTCATTGAATAAGATTGCCAAATTCTTCGAAGACCAGACGCATACAAATAAACGTCTTGTTATTGTTGCTGATTCTGACATACATATAAATACGGATAAGTACGTTGTTTTCGGTAAGGATGAGGCAAAGGACATAAAAATCGCTGATCTGATAAAGGAAGGGTTTGTGTCAGTCTGGAATGCAAATGATGAGTATGGCAAAAATTATTTGCTCGATTTGGCATTGGCAAACAGATATGGTAATTTTGACGCGATTGGAAAGGCAACTTATTATTCCATGAAAAACGGAGACGCCATGCTCTGTGAAGAAGGTAACACTTACCGCTTTGTAAAAAAGTTAAACACGAGAAGAGCGATTTTCAAGCCGGAATTGCTTTTTGATGAATCAGTTTTTAGTATTTCACAGGGACATTTTCTTACGGAAGGAACGCTGTTTTCCATTGATGAATTCAACTATTGTGAAGAATGCGCGACGCATTGTGAACAATCGGAAGATTTGTTCATAGCGGATCAGGGTATACCTATCAAAAAAATAGAAGAAATTGCCGAAAATATACCTGCTCCTAATACAGGATTTAGTGTACATATTGTTGATGCACAGGAGATATTTTCATCCGTCAATGACAATAAGGAAAAAAGGATAAATATACAGTTAAACAATAATCAGGTCAGAATTGCAAGCAAACTGCCTGCAGACCAACATCATTATCTTTTTTTTGAAAAATTGTATGAAGTCAGTAAATTTTCTGAAACCGGCAAGTTACCTCTTGCTTTTCATGGGGCAGGAAACGTGGAAGTTATTTGTACATGTGTTTTTTATGATAAAGATAAAAAGAAACTTTCTCCGGTGTTTTCCAATCTAAATCAAACTAAACATTTTGACATTCCTCCTGAAGCTCACTATTTTAAATTAGGGATCCGGATAAAAGGCGAGGGAGAATGCAATATTGATCGTATTACTATAGGGGACAGCGGATGCGAGAAATTTGGCGGATGTTTTCTGTCCAGATCGAATGTTCTTATTTTGACAAATCATTACCCATCACCTGACGCACTATATAGGAATATGTTCGTTCATAAACGTATGACTTCATACAAGGAAAGCGGACAGGTCTATGATGTTATGCGTATGAATATTTATGCCAAAGAAGGTTTCAGGGAATTTGAAGGGATAAATGTGGTTGAAGGCCAGGCAGATACGCTGGATGCCATACTAAAAAACGGCCAAATTGATACAATATGTGTCCATTTTTTGGACCCTCATATGTGGGGCGTCTTAAAGAATTATTTGCATACAAAACGATTAATTGTATGGATACATGGTGCTGAGATTCAGCCTTGGTGGAGGCGCACTTTTAATTACAGGACTGAAGAAGAACTTGAGAAAGCGAAAAAAGATTCCGAAATTCGAATGAATTTCTGGAAAGAAGTATTTGATGTATCAATGAAAGAAAATATACATTTTGTTTTCGTCTCAAAATATTTTGCAAATGAAGTAATGGAGGATTATAAATTAACTTTGCCAGCAGATAAATATTCAGTCATACATAATTGCATTGATACTGATATGTTTAACTATATTCCAAAAACACCAGAACAGAGGACAAAGATATTATCAATAAAACCATATACCAGTGCAAAATATGCTAACGATCTTACAACTAAAGCAATTATTGAATTGTCGAAAGATGGCAATTTTTCTGAGTTTGATTTTTTTATTTATGGCGACGGGGATTATTTCTCTGAAGAAAATGCAAAAATTAAAAAATTTAATAATGTGCATTTAAACCAAAGGTTTTTAACTCAGACCGAAATTGCAGAGCTACATAAGAAATGTGGAGTTTTTATTGCAACTACTCGTTGGGATTCACAAGGTGTCTCCCGTGATGAAGCTATGTCGTCCGGATTAGTTTGTATAGCAAATAATGTGTCTGCAATACCAGAATTTATTGATGAAACATGCGGAATTTTGGTGCCTCCAGAAGATTACAAAGGAATAGCTGACGCCATAAGAACGCTTAATCATCATCCTGAACTTTTTTTAAAACTTTCTGAAAATGCGGCAAAGAGAATAAGGTGTCAGAGTTCAAAAGAGTTTACCATTGATAAAGAGATTCAACTTATAACAGGTAAATTTTCTGGTAGTTTGAATGGTAAAGTGTGATTTAGACTGCATCATATTTTTGGTGTAAGTTTTAAGCATTAGGCTATGTAAAGAATTAGGTGAACTTATATGTTAGAATTTTGGAAAACGCCATATCCATTTAATGATTTTTTGGTTTTTATTGCTGAAAGGAAAAAAAAGAAACATATAAAAACTGCAATGAAAATGTTGGAAGGAATTGGCTTAAATTATTATTTTCAAAAAAAGTATGAAAAATATACTATTTTTTGCGCTTCAAGCTTACAATTATTTAAAACAACTGATTTTCAGCAGACTACAGTTTTTTCTGGAGTAGGTAATTATAAAGGCGATTTTATTTTTGGTCAACATGATCTAAATGTATTCAATGATTATCAAGATATAGGAGAATCCATAGGTATTTTTACATCAATATGTTGTGATAATGAACAGATGGTAATAACACAAGACTTTTTTGGTTGCGGTATTTTATATTATGCTAAATTGGATAATTCATTATTGGTATCAAATCGTTATCATTTACTGCTTCTTTATTTATCATGGATAGGCTTTAAGGGTGAAATAAACTTTAAAAAAGTCATTGCAAATATGTATTCGAATACAACTTTTTTAGCTCAGAATATATCATCTGAGATGGATATTTGCGGAACTTATCAACTTCCTTTCGATAAAGAGATTATTGTCAATAAATATGGATGGAAAATTGTTGACAAAGAGTGTGTTAAGCAATCTTTAAAGGGGTGTTCAGCATCTGAGCGTATTGATTTAATTGAATGTGCTAAAAATGAAATTATCGAAAATGTTCAAGTTATTCTTCAATCTAACAGATTTTATAAATATGTAACTGATTTGTCTGGCGGAATTGATAGCAGAGTAGTGTTTGCATCATTATTAAATATACCTGGGGCAAAGCATATATTTGAAATATTTGCAAAGGATGTACCAGGCTCAAATGATTTAGCAATAGCAACAGGTATCAAGAACTATTTTGATTTTAATTATTATAATGAAGAAGGCCGATCGCAGCATCCTTTAAGTTTAAGAGAAAATTTAGATATTTGGAGAAGTTATTTTATGGGGACTTATTACAGAATGGGTATTTCTGCATGGTCTCCAAGAGGTGATAATATAAAGCAAATTCGTTTTTCAGGAGGTTGTGGAGAGTTATATAGAACATTTTGGTATAAGATTTATGGAGAGAAAATTAATAATACTAAATCTATTGATGAGTTAGCTGAAAACCTAATTAATACATTTAGCAGATTAATATCACCAAATCAAAATTATAAAAAGAAATTGATTGAAATAATATCAACAGAATTACATAAAATACAAGGACAGACGCTTATATCAAAATTAGATAATCATTATTTATATTTTAGAAATAGATACCATTTTGGTATGAGAGCATTTGAATACTATCATGATTGTCCGATTTGGTTTCCATTAATGTCTAAATCTCTTTTCAAAGTTGCTCAGAGTATGTCTGCTGAAGAGAAAAGAGATGACGCATTAATGCTTTTTTTAACGAAAAGGTTAAATGAATCTTTAGTCAGAATTGATTATGCTTCAATGCCACTGGAAAAAAATGAGTATCTTCATTCATTAGGAATAACACCAGATAAAAAAATACCGTTGAATACATTTAAAGAAGATTGGGAGGCACTTCAGATTAAGAACCGTGATAAATTATTAGCAAATCGCATTAATATGGACAAATGTTTTTATGATGAATGGAAAAATAGTGATAAAATAATTGTTCATGAGCTATTAAATATTTTTTATACACTAAAAGATATTAATGCTGACTTTAATTCGCTTTTTGATCATGTTTTGTTAGATAGTATTATAAAGAATATAAATAATTCTGGCTTTCGCAATTCAATCTACGCTAAATTGGCTTCGATTAAAGACCAAATTGAGATATTTAACTAAAGTGGATAGAGTAAACAAACGAATGTTATCAATTCAGAATGAGGTTAAATCATGAAAATAATATTAGTAACAGGCGGAGCAGGTTTTATAGGCTCAAATTTTGTGAAATACATACTTAATGCCAGTAATGAATATTTCGTAGTAAATCTTGATTTGCTGACTTATGCCGGTAATCTGGAAAACTTGGCCGATATAAAGGATAATCCGAGACATGTTTTTGTTAAAGGGGATATACGGGATTATTATCTCGTAAATAAACTGTTTGATGAATATCAATTCGATACGGTTGTAAATTTTGCTGCTGAAACTCATGTGGACCGCAGTATAATAGAACCCGGAACTTTTCTGACAACCAATATAATAGGGACACAAACACTGTTGGAAGCGGCATTAAGGCATTGGAACCTGCATCCTGATGATAGACACTGCAGAGAATACAGGCACGGAGTAAAGTTCTTGCAGATATCCACCGATGAGGTTTATGGTTCATTGGGCGAATCGGGCCTATTTTCTGAAACAACCCCTTTATCCCCAAACAATCCTTATTCTGTATCAAAAGCAAGTGCGGACATGCTTGTCCGTGCCTACCATAAGACATACGGATTACCTGTCAATATAACCCGATGCTCAAACAATTATGGTCCTTATCAGACTCCGGACAAATTAATTCCATTGGTAATAAGCAAATGTAGACTGAATAAGCCGATTCCCGTATACGGCGACGGATTGCAGATAAGAGACTGGCTTTATGTCTATGACCACTGCAGCGCCATTCAGACTGTGCTTTTGAAAGGAGTCGACGGTGAGGTTTACAATATAGGGGGAAACAACGAGAAAACAAATATCGAAATTGTTAAGTTGATAATAAAAGCCATGAACAAAAGCGAATCCCTTATTACCTATGTTAAAGACCGCCCTGGGCATGATCGTCGTTACGCAATGGATAATACCAAAATTACCACCCAATTGGGCTGGAAACCTAAGTATACATTTGAGGAGGGAATCTCAAAAACAATCGAGTGGTATTTGGAAAATAAGGAGTGGTTGGAGAAGGTCAGTTCAAAAAATTATTCAGATTATTACAGTAAATTGTATTCCTTTTCATGAAAAAATAACTGATAATGTATTATTCAGTCAATTTGCTGTTCGTTGCTCTTTTACAGTCTGATGAATTCCATGTTGAGAGAAAGGATATTATTGTTGACTTATCTTGCCAAAAATCTTAAACTTAGATTATGGTCTGGCACTGGAAATAATTGATTATTCCAAGATTATGGGGTCAAAGGCTTATGGGTTTCGTTATCAGAAAACTTAGAAGATAGAAGATATTATAAGGTCATTATCCTTATATTTGACCTCGTACTAATAGTTATTTCATATATTATTGCATTTCTTATCAAATTTAACGGAGAACTTCCCGAGTTTAACTTCAAACCATTCATAAACGCAGTGCCGTATATTTTGGTTGCTTCCGTTATATATCTGGATATGTTCAAAGTTTTATCCTTTTACAGGAAAAGCGTCTTTGATATATTAAAGTCTTCGGGCAGCGTAGGGACGCTCTTGGGTATCACAACAATAGCCATTACTTATATGCTCCAGGGATTTTCATTTCCAAGATCAGTATTATTAATGGCACCTTTCATTCAGTTTGTTTTATTAAGTTTATTCAATCTGGCGCTCCTGCGTCTGCGTCGCCGTTTTCTTGGCAAGAAGAAGATAATGATAGTATGTGATGATCTTGTGACATCTCAAGTCTTGATTGATAAAATACATAGCTTTCTGAAGATGGACAAAATAGAAAAAGAATGGGTATTGGATATCACTCAGAAAAAGATCATATTCAGGCGGCTTAATGAAATGGATGAGATATTCATGAGCGCCGATATCCCTGCAGAGCTTAAGGCGGAGATAATCAAACGTTGTATGGGGGGAAAGCAGGTTATATATGTTGTTCCGCATTTGGTTGAGATTTCGCTCATCAATGCCAAGCTGATGCAATTGGAAGATACCCCTTCGCTCATGATACCTACTTTGGGGCTTACTACCGAACAGGCCTTTGTCAAACGCTTATTTGATATCATAGTTTCTTTTTTGGGATTAGTTATAGTCAGTCCCCTGCTTGTGATAGTGGCGATCCTGATAAAGCTGACATCCAAAGGCCCTGTCTTATATAAACAGGAAAGAAGCACAAAGAACAACAAGTCATTTATGCTTCTGAAATTCAGGACCATGAAAGTCAATGCTGAAGAGGACACAGGCCCAGTATTATCAACAGAAAATGATCCGAGGGTTACACCGATAGGAAGATTTCTGAGAAAAACGAGGATTGATGAACTTCCGCAATTAATCAATGTATTAAAAGGGGAAATGAGCCTGGTAGGGCCAAGACCTGAAAGACCTTTTTTCGTAAGTCAGTTTATTCACGATATGCCCGAATACAGTTACAGATTTGCCGTAAAATCAGGAATTACGGGATTCGCACAGATTTTTGGGAATTACAGTACTTCACCCGAGGACAAACTTAGATATGATCTGATGTATATCAGAAACTATTCGTTATTGCTGGATATTAAACTGATACTGCAAACCATCAGGGTTCTCTTTACTCCTGGAAGCTCATGCAAAGGAGTAAATTCTATAATCAATGCAATGGAAGAGATTGCGGCAACCGATGCCGGACCTGCAAAACACGGAAACAAATTATCTGTTTAGTTATGGTTGTCAAACTCAAGTTTATGTGATACGATAAATAAGCTGCAAAATGAAAGCGTAGATCCTTGCTCTGCACATATGATGCAGGGCCGATTAGTCCAGAAGGAGGTGACATGGTCAATGCATAAGTACGAGACCTTGTATATCATTTCCCCGGCTTTGGATGAAGAGGGTACAAAGGCGCTTGTTGAGAAATTCAGCAGCCTTGTATCCGAAAACGGCCAGCTTGAAAAGGTTGAGGAATGGGGAAAGAAGAAACTTGCTTATGAAATCCAGGACCATAAGGAAGGTTATTATGTTCTGATGGATTTCTCAGCAAATCCGGATTTCCCGACAGAGCTTGAAAGAAATTTCAAGATCACTGAGGGTATCCTGAAGTATCTGATTATCAGGAAGGACAAGTAAATTTATTTTGATATTTGCAGAAACCAGTTTCAGGTGGTGTTTCAATGAATAAGGTCATTTTGCTGGGAAGGCTTGTCGCCGATCCCGAAACAAGATACACTCAGAGCAATGTTGCTGTGACCCGCTTCAGAATCGCTGTCAACCGGCCCTTCAGGACCCAGGAAGGACAGCAGGCTGCCGACTTCTTTCAGCTTACAGCATGGAGACAGACAGCGGAGTTTATTTCAAAGTACTTCAGAAAAGGTCAGCAGATTTTGGTCGAAGGATACCTTCGCAACAATACATGGACTGACCAGCAGGGAAACAAGCGTTACAGCGACGAGATCCATGTAGAAAATGTCTATTTTGCGGACAGCAAGCGGGACAACAGCGGTGCTGACTATAACCCTGCGGTTTCTGCAGACGCTTTCCAGGCAGACATGCCTGACAGCGGAGACGGTTTCTATACCTTGAGTGATGATGACGAAGATCTTCCGTTCTAAGTTTTATATCCGTCAAAGAATAATTACACGCTAATCAGAACCTTCAGGTTTTTTCCTGCAAGGTTTCTTTTTTATCCCTGTACCTGCCGAATTATGGTTATAAATTTCAGTAAAGCAGTTCAGAATATACTCATGTAAAGATGGAGGGCTAAGGCGTTTTGAGGATAGGAAGTCTTGAACTGTTGGGAAATATTTTTCTTGCCCCCATGGCGGGGGTTACCGATCTGCCTTTCAGGATTCTTTGCAAGGAACAGGGAGCGGCGCTCGTCTATACTGAGATGATAAGCGCAAAGGCTTTGCACTACAATGATGAAAAGACCTTGAAACTTACCGAGACGCATCCCGATGAAAGGCCAATTGCCGCCCAGATATTCGGTTCCGAACCGGAAATTATGGCCGAGGCGGCATACAGATTATCGAATAGAGAGGATATTGATTTAATAGATATAAATATGGGATGTCCTGCGCCCAAAATAGTTAAAAACGGTGAAGGCTGCGCCCTGATGAAAAAACCCGAATTGGTAAGAAGCATAGTCAGGGAAGTCGTCAAGGCCTCAAAGAAACCGGTTACCGTGAAAATCAGGAAGGGATGGGACGCTTCAAGCATCAATGCGGTAGAAATCGCGGCCATCTGCGAGGAAGAGGGCGCAAGCGCCGTAACTGTCCATGGCAGGACAAGGGATCAGTATTACTCGGGAAATAGTGATTTGTATGTTATAAAAGAGGTAAAGAGTAAATTAAGAATTCCGGTAATAGGAAACGGTGATATCAGGACCCCTGAGGATGCAGTAAGAATGTTTGAGACAACAGGCTGCGACGCTGCCATGATAGGCAGGGGGGCCCAGGGAAATCCCTGGATATTCAGAAATATCATTAGCTACCTCAATAATGGGGTATATATTAACAGGCCGGACAACAGGGAATTGCTTGAGACAATAAAAAGACATTATGACCTGATGGAAAGGTACAAGGGCAAAACGAAGGCCGTGACCGAGATGCGCAAGCATATCGGCTGGTATATCCAAGGTCTTCCGGGATGCTCCAGGATTAGGGCAGAGGTGTTCAGGTCCCAGAGCAGGGATGAAGTTATGGAAATCCTCGAAAAGTATTTAATTTAAGACGGTATATACCGATATATTTATAGATGTGTTTCATACAGATGCCATGAATCTGGATAAAAAGTGGCAAAGGTTACATTTTGTTTACACCTATATTGGCATTATTGACCCTAAATTTTCGGGGTGATATAATCGAAACGAATTCACGATGGATTGGGGAACCTTTCCATCTTGAATCAATAAAGCAAACAAAGTTGGATTACAGACAAGGAAGCAGGTGTAATCCAGCTTTGAAAATTCAGTATCCTGCTTCCAATAACAAAAGGGAGGATTTTCAACATGAGAAACCTTAAGAGAGTTTTTGCAGTGATCATCACAGTTGCAATGCTCGCTACAATGATGGTTCCTGCACTCGCCGAGGCTTCCCATTTGGAAGAAGCAAGAAAGCTTCAGAAAATTGGGTTGATCGCCGGCACATCAGATGCTGACCTCAATCTTGAAGGCAGCCTGAACAGAATTCAGGGTATTGCATTCGCAATCAGAGCTGCCGGTAAAGAAGACGATGCATTTGCACTGACTGACGAGGAAGTCGCAGAAATCCTCGCAGATGTAGTTGACGCCGATGACATTCCTGGCTGGAATGGAAACGGCCCGAAGTATGTTGCGTACGCTGTAAAAACCGGCATGACCATTGGTGTTGACGCAACAATACTGCCCAAAGTTAAATTCGCTCCTATGGCACCCATGAGCGGAGCACAGTTCCTCACATTCCTTCTCAAATCAATGGGCTATAAAGACGCTACCACTAACAATGCTGCTGATATAGCTAATCAGGATGCTAAATTCTTATCAGCAGGCCAGGCTGTTCAGTATGTAACAAAGGATCAGCTTCTCCGTGATGACTGCGCTGCTATCCTTTACAGTGCAGCTATGAAAGGTGTAAATGCCGACGGCAAGAGATTCATCGAAGCTCTTATCGAGTCCGGCGACGTTGACAGGGAGAAAGCTATCGAGGCTGGATTTGTAGCTCCTGTAACTGAATTGAAAGCTCTCGATGCTAAAGCTCCCAGCCTTAAGGAAATCGTTGTTACTTTCAATGCTGCACTCAATAAAGATGCTGCTGAAAACAAAGATAACTATGCAGTTGAAGGTAAAGAAATCAATAGTGTTAAACTTAACTCTGACGGTAAATCTGTAACCATCGTTCTTAAGGAAGCATTATCAAATCAGCAGGAATTCAAGGTTACTGTAAAAGCTGGAGTTGGTATTAAGGAAGACACCCAGCTGTCCGGAACAGCATTTGACGTAACCATTCCTGAAGCTGTATCAGTCGTTCAGACTGGCCCTGATACCTTCAAGGTAATCTTCTCAGAGCCTATTAAAGCTACAACTGGTACCTACAAGGTAGACGATGGCCGTTACTTTATCGCAAAAATAGAAGCAATTGATGATTATAGTGTGAGCATTAAACTGTATACAACAATTCCTACCGGTGAACACAAAGTTGTAATTTCAGGTGTTGAAGACTACGTTCCTTACAAATCCTTGAGCCAGACTCTGTACTTCACTGCTGTCAAGGATGAAGCTGCTCCTGAGGTAGTAAGCGTAGAGAAAGCTTCACCTGAAGAAGTAATCCTCGTGTTCAACGAAGATATTCAGCTGGCTGTTTCTGTGGCAGAAATTAAGGATGAACCTCTGATTTACCACACCAACAGCAACAACGTTCCTTCAAATGTAACTGTAGAGGGCGCTAAGCTGAAACTTGACTTCACTTATAACAAACTGCCCAGCGGTATAGCTTATCTGACAATTGCTGAGAAAGTTGTTAAAGACGGCTGGAACAATAAGAACGCAGAAATCAAGAATCTGCCTATCAACGTAACTGTTGACAACGAGAAACCTTATGTAAAAGATATTAATGCTGAAAGCGACAGCAAGATAGTTATTACTTTCAACGAAAGCATTGAATCAGTGAAAGAGAACTACACATTCCTCGATGCATCTGGTGATAAGCTTGCTGATGAATACAGCATTAAGACTTTCGTCGTCGATAATGACAAGGTAACAATCGAATTCAATAAGGCTCTGCCTGGTTCAACTTACACTGTAGTAATCGAAGGTGTTAAGGATAAAGCCGGCAACGAGATCGATAAAGTTTCAGTACCTGTTACTGTAACTGACACAACTCGCCCTGAAGTTACAACAACCGGTGTAATTTATAAAGATGCTAAGATCGTTAAGATCAGCTTCAGCGAAGTAATGAATTCTGACGATATCCTGAACCTTGGCAACTATGCCGTAGGAACAACATATCTGTCAGATGATAAGGTTACCGCATCTGTAACTGACGGAGGCAAAGCAGTACTCCTCAACTTCAAGAATGCTGAAAAGATAAAACTTGATGATATTCTTGAAGGTAGTGGTGAGATCGAAATCACCGTTGGTAGAGTAAGAGATGCTGCTGGTAACTACTCCAAGCTGAGCACTACAGTTGTCTGCACACCGTTTGTAGGTGGAATCACAATCGAAAGTGTAGAAGCTGTCAACAAGACAACACTGGTAGTGAAACTCTCAGATGCACTGAATAAATTCTACAAAGAAGACTTCGAAGTCAACGTAACCACTGCAGGCGTTACCTTCGAGAATGTTGATGGCAAGGGAGTATTGACCTATACTCTTGCTGACGGCGTAGAGCTCGATACTACAGGTAAGTATAACAACGCAGCTGTAGTCGTTAGTGTTATAGCTTCCGAAGGTGCAATCAAGAGTGAAAACGCCTTTGGTATCAAGCTCGCAGCTGGTTCATCTAAAGCTGCCGACGACAAGATCCCTGCTGAGATTGCTTCTGTAGTTAAGAATGGAACTAAGGCTCTTGATATCACATTCACTGAGGAAATCAATAAAGACACAGTATCCAAGTACACCTTCACTGTTGACGGTAATACCGTAACCGGTATCTCCTGGGATACAGATGGTAAGGTACTGACCCTGTATCTTGAAAAAGAACTGGGCAGCAAGGTAACCGTCAGACAGGTACTCAACATCGAAGATTTGAAGGGTAATGTATCCAAGGATCTGAAGGTTGAAGACAAATCACTCTAATATGAGAGAACTTATCAGATCTTAAATGAGAAAGCCGGGAGAGTTTCTCCCGGCTTCTCTATTGTTGTCCCTGATGAGAAATCATTTCATATGCCAATTCCTGAAAATAGGTTCTATAATAAATGTTGGGGTGCCGAAGAAAATTTCGGTACTCCAACATTTTTTTTAAAAAAAACAGAGCATGGAGTGGAAATCTCAAGTAAAATGAAATTGCGAGTCCCATTTTGAAAGGAGATTTAACCATGCTCTATAAAGATTATACGCAAGAATTGATTGGATTTAAAGAT
>Ga0134093_1002109_pt1 | contig 16879 bp, 17 predicted proteins | sample 4_1taG_FD_94452 | JGI IMG/M metagenome (GOLD analysis project Ga0134093, IMG submission 94452) | Switchgrass degrading microbial communities from high solid loading bioreactors in New Hampshire, USA - 4_13_20_68_A1 metaG | ecosystem: Engineered > Bioreactor > Semi-continuous > Anaerobic >...
CAGGTTATTGGAAGAAATACGGTCAGCAGCATGCAGTCCGGAATATTCTACGGATTTGTCGGCCAGGTGGAGTATATTGTCAGACTGATGAAAGAGGAAATGGCGGAAAGCGGTATAAAAGTAGTGGCCACAGGGGGAATGGCAAACCTGATTGCCAGTGAGACAAAAAGCATAGATATCGTTAATCCTTACCTGAGCTTGGAAGGATTAAAATTTATTTATGAATTAAATTCCAAGGTTTAAATTTCAAAATCGTTTGGAATAATTTGAATTAGCAAGCTTGAGCGAGCATTGGAAAAATATTTTAAAATTTGGCCGAAAACAAAAGATTATTGGCATTTATAAACCAATTCATCAGTTTGCCTCAATAGGGTAAATTGTTTAATATTGTATTAGCACTCGGCAAGGGTGAGTGCTAACAGAAAAAACAAACCCTGAGAAGGGAAAAATATAAGGAGGTTGAATTATGAATATCAAGCCACTGGCAGACAGAGTAGTGATTAAGATGCTCGAAGCAGAAGAGACCACAAAAAGTGGTATCGTACTTCCCGGATCGGCTAAAGAAAAGCCGCAGATAGCTGAGGTAAAAGCTGTTGGTCCCGGTACTGACGAAGTCAAGATGGAAGTCAAGGTAGGGGACAAAGTACTCATAAGCAAATATGCCGGAACCGAGGTCAAAGTTGACGGCGAAGAGTATACAATCGTCAAACAGAACGATATATTGGCAATAGTGGAGTAATAGATAATACGGAAACAGGAGGGAAATAAATATGGCAAAAGACATAAAATTTGGCGAAGAAGCGAGAAGGGCTTTGGAAGCCGGTGTGAACAAACTTGCTAATACCGTTAAGATCACATTGGGACCCAAGGGAAGGAATGTTGTTCTTGACAAGAAATTCGGTTCTCCTCTCATTACAAACGACGGTGTAACCATCGCAAAGGAAATTGAACTTGAAGATCCCTTTGAAAACATGGGCGCTCAGCTCGTTAAAGAGGTTGCTACAAAGACCAATGACGTTGCCGGCGACGGTACCACCACAGCCACGTTGCTGGCCCAGGCAATCATCCGTGAAGGTTTGAAGAACCTTGCAGCAGGTGCTAATCCCATTATACTCAAGAAAGGTATTGAAAAGGCGGTAGATGTTGCAGTAAACGGAATAGCCGAGATTTCACAGAAAGTTAAGGGCAAAAATGATATTGCCCGCGTAGCCGCTGTTTCTGCAAATGATGACAGCATCGGAGAACTCATTGCAGAAGCTATGGAAAAGGTAAGCAATGACGGTGTTATCACCGTAGAGGAATCCAAGACAATGCATACAAGCCTGGAAGTTGTCGAAGGTATGCAGTTTGACCGCGGCTATGTTTCCGGATACATGGTTACCGATACCGAGAAAATGGAAGCTGTGCTTGAAGATCCATACATTCTTATTACTGACAAGAAGATTTCAAATGTTCAGGACCTGCTTCCCATTCTCGAACAGATTGTTCAGCAGGGCAGAAAGCTTGCCATTATTGCTGAGGATGTTGAAGGCGAAGCTCTCGCAACACTCATCGTCAACAAGCTCCGCGGAACATTCAGCTGCGTAGCCGTCAAAGCACCCGGCTTCGGGGACAGAAGAAAGGCTATGCTCCAGGATATAGCCATACTGACCGGCGGTCAGGTAATTACCGAAGAGCTCGGTCTCGATCTCAAGGAAGCAACCCTCTCACAGCTTGGTCGTGCTGAAAAGATCATTGTTCAGAAAGAAAACACCATTATTGTCGGTGGTAAGGGCGATGAAAAACAGATCCGTGACAGAATCGCCTCCATTAAGGCCCAGATTGAAGAAACAACCTCCGATTTCGACAGAGAAAAATTGCAGGAGAGACTTGCGAAGCTCTCAGGCGGCGTAGCTGTAATTCAGGTTGGCGCTGCTACAGAAACCGAAATGAAAGAAAAGAAACTGCGCATAGAAGACGCTCTTGCTGCAACACGTGCAGCCGTTGAAGAAGGTATAGTTCCCGGCGGCGGTACAGCATTCGTCAACGTAATTCCCAAGGTAAATGAACTCATAGCCACACTTGAAGGTGACGAAAAGACAGGTGCGCAGATTGTAGCAAAAGCCCTTGAAGAACCTGTAAAACAGATAGCTGAAAATGCCGGCCTTGAAGGATCAGTAATCCTTGAAAGGGTAAAGAACAGCGAACCCGGCGTAGGCTTCAACGCTCTGAAGGAAGAATATGTGAACATGCTTGAAGCAGGTATTGTCGATCCTGCAAAGGTTACCCGTTCTGCTCTCCAGAATGCTGCATCAGTTGCCGCAATGGTTCTTACAACTGAAAGCCTTGTTGCTGACAAACCGGAGAAGAATGAACCTGCAGCAGGCATGGGCGGCGGAATGGGAGCAATGTAATATAGCTCAGCCGACAGGATTTGTAAGGAGACAGCATTACCGGCTGTCTCCTTTTATATTTTTTCTGACATACTTGAATTTTACCTTGTAAATTACTATAATAATTTTGACAATTGAACAGAACATGACGGTGCAAGCAAAGCTTAATAGGGAATCAGGTGAGAATCCTGGACTGTCCCAGCAACCGTGAAGCTGACGAAACAGGCATATACCACTGAAAGCCAGGGCTTTTGGGAAGGCGCCTGCAGAGGATGAAGCAAAGTCGGTAGACCTGCCGTTATGTGGACACTCTTCTGGGGATAAGAGAAACATTTGTTGTATATTTCTTTTATTCCCGCTCTCAGCGGGATTTTTCATTTCATTATCCCTCCTCAGTGTTCTCAGAAGATCCCACTTTGTTCTGTGAGATTGTGAAAATTCATACCAGAGAAGGAGCTGTAACATGAAAAAAATTGTATCTTTGCTTTTGATAATCACATTATTGGTGTCATTTGCAGGCTGCGGAAGTGCAAATGGTTCAAGAAACAAACCTTATGTTTCTCCTGAAACTGCATCCGGTGATGAAACAAAACAGACCCCTCAGGCAACGCCTGAAACTGCTGATTTTCCGGTGACAGTCACCGACAGCAGGGGCAAGGAAATCACCATTGAGAAAAAACCAGAAAGAATTATTTCACTGATGCCGTCAAATACCGAAATATTGTATGCAATCAATGAGGACGCCAATATCATCGCTGTCAGTGAATACTGCAATTATCCTGAAGACACTGCCAATAAGCAGAAGCTCCCCACCGGCCAGCAGATGAGCACGGAAGCCATTATCGGCCTCAATCCTGATCTCATCATACTGGGGCATATGGCTGCCGCGGATGATCAGATCAATCAGCTTGAAGAGGCAGGAATAAAAACCATAGTGACTGAGGCAAACAATCTTGATCAGACATATGAAGTCATTAATCTGCTGGGGACCGTCACCGGAAAAAGAGGGGAAGCCTCCTCGCTTGTGGACAGAATGAAAAAGGGTTTTGAAAATATCAGGGAGAAAGTAAAGGATAAGACCCCGGTATCGGTTTACGTCGAGGTTTCTCCTTTGGAATACGGCCTCTGGTCATGCGGAAAGAATACCTTTATTCAGGAGATTATAGAGATAATTGGGGCAACAAATATTTTTGAGGATATTGAAGGCTGGGCCCCTGTGTCGGAAGAACAGGTTCTTCACAGAAATCCTGATGTCATACTCACCACAGCGAGTCCTCTTACCGGAATAGAGGATCCCACAGGTGAGATTATGTCCAGACCAAACTGGGACAAAGTTAATGCCGTTAAGGACGGAAGAGTGATAATGCTGGATGCCGATATGGCCACAAGACCCGGTCCCAGACTTCTGGATTGTGCGGAAGAACTCGTAACAGCTATTTACGGGGAGTAACAAGTATAAATCCGGATTATGTCAGACAAGAGGTAAAGCATGAATTACAAGGCGGAAGATATGAGAATAAACAACCAAAAAAATAATACTTTATTGCTATATATAATAGCTATTCTGCTTTTACTGGTTGTCTTTCTCATTTCTGTCTCTGTCGGAAGTGTAGAGATATCGTTTTCAGATATCTTTAAGCTGCTCAAAGACCATTTTTCGGGAGTCAGTAGGAAAGATAATATAAATGAAGGATTGTCGACCATATTGTTCAATGTACGTATGCCCAGGGTAATTCTTGCAGCAATGGTTGGAGCCGCTCTTTCGGTATCAGGGGCGGCCATGCAGGGATTGCTGAAAAATCCTCTTGCAGAAGGGTCTACTTTGGGAATTACATCGGGTGGGGCGCTTGGGGCTGTTCTGTCACTCACCCTGGGCATGTACATACCAGTTTTTAAACATCTGGGGCTTGCAATCACAAGCATTGTTTTTTCCTTCCTCTCAATTGTTCTGATTCTTTCCCTGACTTACAAGATAGACAAGGGATTGTCAACCCATACCATAATCCTTACCGGTGTGATATTTTCCATGTTTGCCAGCAGCCTTACAAGCCTGCTGGTCACTTTGTCAGGGGATAATCTGAAACAGGTGGTTTTCTGGTCCATGGGCTCATTTTCAGGCCGTGGATGGTCCCATGTAAGGCTTATGTTTCCCTTTTTCGTTACAGGAACCATAATATTGCTGACTCTAAGCCATGAGCTGAATGCTTTTTCGCTGGGGGAGGAACAGGCGAGATATCTGGGGGTAAACACCAAAAAAATAAAACTCCTGATTCTGACCCTGGTATCGGTACTTGTGGGTATATCAGTTTCAGTAAGCGGAACCATAGGCTTTGTAGGACTTGTTGTTCCGCATATAACAAGGCTGTTGACCGGTCCGAACTTTAAAAGACTTTTACCCCTTTCATTGCTCTTCGGAGCCAGCTTCCTGATGCTGACCGATTTGGTCTCAAGGACCGTGCTCAGCCCGGTGGAACTTCCTATTGGGGTAGTAACGTCCTTTATAGGGGCATTCCTGTTCATATACATTTTCTATAATCACTCAAACAGAAAAAACAGTTAGGACACTGAAGGCTGAAGGGTATGCTAAAGGCTGAAAATATAAATGTAATGGTCGATAACAAAAAAATAGTGGATGACGTGTCTTTCGAGATCGATGAACATGATATCCTGATGGTCATTGGCCCCAACGGTGCGGGAAAGACAACCCTGATCAGGGCTGTGATGGGAATTGTGCCTCATTCGGGAAAGGTTTACCTGAACGACACTGATATCCGGAGATTAAAACCCAGAATCCTGGCCCAGAAAATCGGAGTGCTGACCCAAAAACATCAGCCCCAGTTTGCCCATACGGTATATGAGGTGGTCAGCTTGGGGAGATATGCGTATAAAAACGGGTTTTTCAGAAATTTAACAGATGAGGACAAGGAAAAAATCCGGGAGGCCATATTGCTTACAGGTATTCAGGATCTTGTGGAGCAATCTGTCCTGACCCTTTCAGGAGGAGAACTGCAAAGGGTTTTTTTGGCACAGCTTTTTGCCCAGGATCCGCAGATCCTGATCCTGGATGAGCCCACAAATCATCTGGACCTTCAGTATCAGATAACAATATTTGATATCATAAGCGAGTGGGTAAAGGAAAAAGGAAGGGCAGTCATTTCGGTGGTGCATGATCTGAATTTGGTTTATTCGTACGGTACCCGCGCCATCCTCATGGAAAACGGGAAGATTTATTCCCAGGGCAATATCAGGGATGTACTGACCCGTGAAAATCTGAAAAGTGTTTATAAAGTCGATGTAGTCCAGTGGATGCAGTCACTTCTCAGAAATTGGTCTGTTTAGTATTCCTGAATCTGCAGATACTTTAATTGACATTTAATCAGATGATTTTTATACTTATAAGGCAAATGAAGAGTTTTGTTTTTGGAGAGATATGATGGAGCATTATTATACCGAAAAGCCTGTGTCGAAAATAAAGGAAACCCAGTTCAGCCATGAGTTCTTCGGAAAGAAGCTGGATTTCGTATCGGTAAGCGGTGTCTTTGCCTTTGGGGACAGGATTGACAAGGCCTCATTGCTTCTCATTGAAAGCTTCAGGCCGTCTGGGGCCAGTTTCTTTGTACTGGATGTAGGATGCGGATTTGGCCCCATTGCCCTGTGCATAAAGGCAAGGTATCCCCATCTGCAGGTTACTGCCGTTGATATAAATGAGAGGGCGGTCGAATATACCAAGAGGAATGCCGATATCAACAATTTATATATTGAAGTGGCAAAGAGCGATCTATATGAAGCGCTTGAAGGAAGACAGTTCGGAGACATTGTTTCAAATCCTCCCATAGCTGCAGGGAAAAAAGTTTATACCAGGCTGATCACAGATGCATATGACCACCTCATAGACGGAGGGGCTCTGTGGCTTACCGCGTTCCATAACAAGGGCGGAAAGACCCTCAAGCGTATTATGGAAGAGACCTTCGGTAATGTTGAGGACGTGGTCAAGAAAGGCGGAATAAGGGTATACCGCTCAGTCAAGGCCAAAAACGATTCTTCCGTTCCCCAATATGAATAAAGAATGCTGTGCCTTTTTTCAACTCCTGGAGGTTTTCCCTCTGCTTATGCTGCTCTTTCCGCATACAACTTCACCTGCTCCTGCGGATTGCATGTCAGATCTGAACATCATGTATCTTCCCGTCATAATAGGCGGACGCAAGGGCTTCCTCCGAAGAACAGCCGAAAGCTGCGGAGGAAATGACCACCCAGGTTGAGTATATGGGAACAGTCCGCCGGACTGCAGAGAGCAGACCTCGACGCCGGGACATGGCGGAGCCTGACGGAGCCATGTCCTCATTTTCAGGCAATTGGTCAGGTTGACCTTGGTGCTTTGAGACTGTTCGGAGCGGGGAACCCTTGCGGCTGCAAATAATTAATGAGTTGCAAAACAAAAGACAGAGGCTTTGCCTCTGCCTTAAGCTTCTATTTTCCTGAATACCAGCGCACTGTTGTGTCCGCCGAACCCAAGAGCGTTTGATACCACAAATTTCACATCTGCCTTGCGTCCCACATTGGGCACATAATCGAGGTCGCATTCCGGATCGGGCTCTCTCAGGTTGATTGTCGGCGGTATAAAACCATCCTTTATTGCCATAACCGATATGACTGCCTCTATTCCTCCGGCAGCGCCAAGGAGATGGCCGGTCATGGATTTGGTGGAACTTATGGCAAGCTTCCTGGCGTGTTCTCCGAATACTTCCTTAATACATTTCGTTTCCGAAGGATCATTGAGAGGGGTGCTTGTTCCGTGGGCATTGAAGTAATCCACCTCTTCAGGAGCGATTCCCGCGTCTTTCAGTGCATTCCTGATGCACATTATACCTGCCAGACAATCCGGATCCGGAGCGGTTATATGATAAGCATCGCCTGTGGATGCATATCCGGCAAGCTCAGCAAGGATTGTGGCGCCACGCTTTACGGCATGTTCATAATCCTCGAGTACGAGTATTCCGGCGCCTTCACCCATTACGAAACCATCACGGTTTTTGTCAAACGGCCTGCAGGCGGTCTCAGGGTCCTCATTGGTTGACATGGCCCGCATGGCACAGAAACCTGCGTAACCCAGGGGCGTAAGGGCTGCCTCAGAACCTCCTGTAATCATTACATCGGCTTCCCCGTTCTGTATAACCCTCATGGCATCTCCAATTGAATGATTGGATGTGGCGCATGCGGTTACCACGCAGGCATTGGGTCCTTTTATCCCAAATCTGATGGCGACCATGCCCGATGCCATATTGGCTATCATCATGGGAACAAAGAAAGGACTTACTTTCTTCGGACCCTTTTCGAAAAGAATCCTGCAATTCTCCTCAAGGGTCTCCATACCGCCTATACCTGAGCCAATAAATACTCCTGCGCGAAAGGGATCTATTTTTGAGAAATCCAGACCTGCCATATCAACTGCCTGCTGTGAAGCGACAATGGCATACTGGGTAAACAAATCCATTCTTTTGGCTTCTTTCCTGTCTATGTACCGGGAAGAATCAAAATCATCAATCTGTGCCCCTACTTTGGTAGGGAACTCGCTTGTATCAAACTTGGTCACTTTTTTAATACCATTTTTGCCTTCTTTTATCGCATTCCAGAAAGTCTGAACATCATTTCCCAAAGAATGAACAACGCCCAGTCCCGTTACAACAACTCGTCTTTTCATCTTTGACCTCCTTCGCTATTATTGAAGATCAGCTGCATCATGCTGAAAAAAGCATTCCATGTATACTCCTTCTTGCAAGCCAAATTCGTCTGTTGAGGCACCTGCAAAACCTTAACAAAAAAAGCCCCAACGATTTTGAACAGTTGGGACTTTTTTTATGGTTTTTGTTCAAGGTTTAATTATTTTGATGAGCCTTAATATACTCAACGGCTTCACCGACGGTTGTAATCTTTTCTGCTTCCTTGTCTGGGATTTCTAAATCAAACTCTTCCTCGAGAGCCATGATAAGCTCTACTATGTCGAGTGAATCGGCGCCAAGATCATCAATAAAAGAAGCTTCCAATGTTACTTCACTTTCATCGACGCCAAGCTGTTCGACGATAATATCTCTAACCTTCTCGAATACCACAACATTCACCCCCTTCCAGACAAGAATTGCGACCATAAACTACAGTTGTGCTCATCAATAACGCATTTGATTATATTTAGCTGTTATTCATATTATTGCGTCCAAATGAAATAATATTACATATAAAGTCCACCGTCAACATTTATTACCTGACCGGTAATATACTTCGCCATGTCGGAAGCCAGAAAAACTGTCAGATCCGCCACATCGGAAGGAGTCCCAAACCTGCCGAGCGGTATATTTTTCAGGTAATTTTCTTTGATTTCCTCAGGCAATTTATTGGTCATGTCAGTTTCTATGAAACCAGGGGCAATTGCATTGCACCTGATACCACGGGATGCAAATTCCCTGGCCACTGACTTGGTAAATCCTATTATTCCGGCTTTGGATGCCGAGTAGTTTGCCTGACCTGCATTTCCCATAAGTCCGACAATCGAGGCAACATTAATGATAGAGCCGCTTCGCTTTTTCATCATTAAACGGACTGCAGCCCTGGTACACAAAAAAGTACCTTTCAGATTGGTGTTGATAACACTGTCCCAGTCCTCTTCATTCATCCTTATCAGCAAATTGTCGCGTGTAATGCCGGCATTATTGACAAGAACGTCTATGCCGCCGAAAGTCTCAACAGTTTTGTTTATCAAAGCCTGGACATTATCCGCATTGCTAATGTCTCCGGCAAACGCTTCAACGCTGAACCCTTTTTCCTTTAAGGCTTCACAGGCCTTGAAGACACTTTCGGATGTGCCGGTCATCATTACGTCGGCATTGAGCCCGGCAAAGGCCTCGGCTATTGAATAGCCTATTCCACGCGATGAACCTGTCACTATGACTGTTTTCCCTTTGAAATCCATTATTCTGAAAGTCACTTCCTTTACTTTGTTTTTTGGGTTTAGACGTTCTTTAACGCAGCAAGTGTCTGGTCCAGCGATTCTTTGTCTTCCACATTATAAGTCCTTACATTCCTGTCAATTCTCTTCATGAACCCGGTCAGAACTTTTCCGGGTCCCACTTCGATAAATGTGTCAACACCCAGCTCTATAAGGGTGCGAACACAATCTTCCCACAGCACCGATGAACTTACCTGCCTTACCAGCAGTTCCTTGATTTCACTGCCGTTTTCTATGATTTTGCCTGTAACGTTTGTAGCCACAGGGATTTTCATTTCATTTACTTCTATTGGTTCAAGCACTTCCCTCAGTTTCTCACCGGCAGGTATCAGGAGGCTGCAGTGGAACGGGGCGCTTACGTTGAGTTTGACAACCTTCTTGGCTCCTTTTTCGCCGGCAAGTCTTAAAGCCTCATCCACAGCTTCTGTTTCGCCCGCTATCACAATCTGACCCGGGCAATTGAAGTTGGTTGGTTCCACTATTCCCAGGCTGCCGGCCTTTTCACATATTTCATAAACATCTTCCCTGCCAAGCCCTATAATGGCAGCAGTACTGCCCTTGCCGACAGGAACTGCTTCCTGCATGAATTTTCCCCTTTTTCTTACTATTCTGACTGCGTCACTGAACCTTAGGGAACCTGACAAGACATGGGCTGAATACTCTCCAAGGCTTAAACCCGCAGTGTAGTCAGGAATTATTCCAGCTTCAAGAAGGGGCTGGGCGCATGCCATACTTGCCGTGAGAATTGCAGGCTGGGTATTCTCGGTTATTTTAAGCGTGTCCTCGCTGCTTTCAAATAACATGTTCTTCATGTCAATGCCCAATGCATCGGTGGCTTCATCAATGATTTTTTCAGCAGATTTGCATATGTAGGAAATTTCCTTTGCCATACCGACATATTGCGCACCCTGACCAGGAAAAATAAATGCTGTTTTACCCATATAACCTCCATTTATTGAAAATATTTATTTGGACCATGTAAGAAGAGAGGCCCCATATGTCAGACCGCCGCCAAAGGCAACAAGAACAAGCTTATCGCCTTTTTTGAGCATGTTTTTCTCATATGCCTCATTCAGACAGACAGGGATGCTGGCACTTGAAATGTTTCCTGTCATGCTCAGATTTGAATATATTCTGTCCATGGGCATTTCAAGCCTTTTTGCAGCATTCTGCAAAATCCGCATATTGGCCTGATGAGGGAAAAGATATTTTATTTCGCTGATATCCGTACCGGTTTCCTGCAGAATATTGAGAGTTGCTTCGCTCATGATACGGGACGCAAAAATAAAGACTTCGCTCCCGTCCATCCAGACAACCTGTTTCATTCCCTCGTTACGCCTTGCTTTATCTTCCTCGGTTATGTAGAGACAGGGTATTGTCAGAACTGAGCCCATCTGTCCTACAGCTCCCAGATTTACTTTGTCTATTCCGGTGCCGTCCTCCACCCTGCTGATGACTGCCGCGCCTGCCCCGTCACCAAACAGCACACAGGTTTTTCTGTCGGTAAAGTCGACAGCACGGCTCATGGCTTCAGCCGATACAATCAGCACGTTATTGTATGCACCGCTCAAAATCAGTCCCTCTGCAGCCTTAAGAGCATATATAAAACCTGTGCATGCCGCATTCAGATCAAAAGCTGCAGCTTTTTCGGCGCCAATCTCCTTCTGAACTGAACAGGCCAGGGTCGGACAGAGATAATCCGGAGTTACAGTAGTGGCAATAATCAAATCTATATCCGACACTTCAAGACCTGCGTCAAGAATTGCATTTTTTGCAGCCACTGAAGCAAGATGGGATAAGGGCATATCCTCGTCAAGGATTCGCCTTTCGCTTATCCCTGTTCTTTTTATGATCCACTCATCGGATGTATCGACAATTTTTTCGAGATCTTTGTTGGTAAGCCTTCTTTCAGGAAGAGCTCTTCCCGTTCCTGTTATTCCGGCTTTAAAGGGCCTTGTCATATAAACCACCTACCTCCATACATGGGAAAATGCTCTTCATTTGTTCAAGCACTGTTGTGCAGGCTGTGCTGCATGCTTTGAGGATGGTGTTTTTAATTGCTTTTGCCCTGGAATTTCCATGGCATTTGTAAATCATCCCGTTCACGCCTAAAATCGGTGTTCCGCCCAATTCTTCAGGGTCTGTCTGTTTTGCCAGTTTTTTAAGCTCGTGTTTTATAAGGAGGTAGCTGATTTTTCCAAATATGCTTTTGGAATAGGTCTTTTTAAGATAATTCATAAAAAAGCTTCCTGTGCCTTCCATGACCTTCAGCATGGCATTGCCCGTAAAGCCGTCGCATACGACAACATCCACTTTTCCCTCTGTCAAATCACGGCCTTCTATGTTACCGACAAAATTCAGCCTGGAATTGTACAGGATTTCATAGGCCTGTTTTAAAGTCTCATCGCCCTTGGTTTCTTCAGTTCCGACATTTAGCAGGCCAACACGGGGATTTTCGATATTGTACATGAATTTCATGTACTCGCTCCCCATAATGGCGAACTGAAGATAATTGATGGGCTTGATCCTGGTATTCATACCGGCATCAATTATCATTGTCTGGCCTTTTTTGGAGGGTACGACAGGGGCAAGCGCAGGTCTGGATACCCCCTTAATTCTTCCGGCAATCAGAAGCGAACCGGCCAAAAGAGCACCGGTACTGCCGGCAGAAATGAATATCTGGGCAGACTGATTCCTGATTTTTTTCATGCCCACAACCAAAGCTGAGTTGGGCTTTTTCTTTATAGCTTCGGTGGGTTTGTCAAAATTGGTGATCTCATCATGGGTAGGCGTGATAATAAATCTGGATCTGTCAGTATCAGACGTAAAACACTTTTCAATTTTCTCAGCATCACCCAGAAGCTCAATTTCAAATCCCTGTTTTTCTTTTACCGCATCTATGCAGCCTTTGACTATTTCTTCCGGCGCGTTGTCTCCGCCCATTGCATCGACCAATATTCTCAATAGTTTCAGCTCCTTATACCAGCTTAACTGCTTCGTATTGCATATTATTTTCAGATTATTTATTAAATATCAACTTCCACAAGCAGGAACTTTCCTCTGAAGACTTCGACCTGTTTATTATAGATCATAACCCAAACTATATATTTCCCACCGGGTCTCTTGTGTTTGATTGAAACCTTGGCCACAAGCTTATTCCCGGCATATACGGGGCGTTTGTATTTTATGTTGGCCACGCCCACCAGGGCAACATCCGCATCAATAACCGCAATGGCTATTGATTCGGCCATGGAATAAATGTAATGGCCTCTGACTATCTTGGATTGGGAAAACACCATATCCTCTGTGGTCTCAAGGACCGAAATGGCACTTTCGCCCAGATTGAGCTCGACTATTTCACCTATAATCTCATCAGCCTTTATGGATCTTACCTTGTTATGATTTTTCGAAGCCATTTCCCTGATCCGTTGCCTGAGTTCAGGAATACCCAGCTCAAGGCGGTCAAGTCTCACGGTCGGCACACTCACATTGAGCTGCTCCGCGAGTTCCTCATCGGTAAGGAACGGATCAGCATTCAGTATTTCAATCAGCATGTTCTGTCTTTCTTTTTTTGCTGTCGAAACCCTGCTCAATTGCAATCTCTCCGTATCAGTTTATTATTATTACCAGCTAATATGGTCTGTTAATAGTATATTATATTTTCCTATTGTATGCAATAGTTAGAATAATATTAAAAAGTCGTCCGGGATATTGGTGAAGTATAAAAAAACACTGAAGATTCAGTGTTTAAAATATTATAAACATGCACCGGCAGAATGCATCAATATTTATTTATGTATAAATAATTCAGATATATTCCTGCAAAACAAGAAGACTTATAAATTTAATATATACTAAGGCGTTGTTGAGATACCCGGTATATCAGGATTGTTGAAAATGGAATCCAGCAGCCTGTTCACTAATTCTATGATCTTTTCCCTGAATATTATTGCAATTCCTATTACAATTGCCAGAAGTATTATTATTTCGACAGTGTTAATCCCCTTACTGCTTCTTAAAAAACCTGCAAATTTCATTACATAATCTCCCTTTCTCCCAAAATTATTACAATATTCTGCAGAATATTGTACAATTTCAGGAAGAAAGTGTCAACTAAGTTCCGGGAGAACCTCACTGTTTTTTACAGCGCTTCAATGTTTTGATCAGCCATGATAGTATTCCTTGCCATCCTTCAGATATTTTATGACTTTCTCTCCTGTTTCGGCCGAAAAGCCCCTGTGACAGAGGAATCTCATTATTTTTATCTGGATTTTCCTGTCCCGTATGTCGTATTTTCCGAATTTCTTCCTGACAGCTCTTAAAGCTACTTCCTCGTCTTCGGCCTCATATTCGCTGAGGGCTTCATCAATTATCTCATCCGCGATTCCCTTGCGCCTTAGCTCTGCTTTCAGGGCCTTTTTGGACATTGCTTTCAGCCTCATCCTCTCTGCGAGATATCTTCTGGCATATCTGTTGTCATCGATATATCCGATTGCTTTCAGTCCCTGTGCGGCATCTCTTGCAATGTCCCTGTCAAAACCTTTGTAAACCAGTTTATTTACAACTTCTGCCTCGCTCCTGTCCCTGGAATACAAAAACCTTACCGCACACTCCCTGGCTGCCCTTACCAGTATATTCTGGCGGATATCCCGGATTTCTTGCTCGGTTATCTCCTGGTTTTCCTGCAGGGGATTTTTCATATATTCATTCTGGGGGATTGAAAAAGCATAGGAATTATCTATGAAAATCTTCAACATCTTTTTGTCCCTGACAGGTTCAATCGATGTTACGACCATTCTTTTCACCCGTTCTTCAGAAATTTCAAGGTTTATTATATCACAACTGAAGGGTGAAAAAAGGCGGTGTCATTCACAAAATGTCAGTTTTGAAGTTCAGTATCATCTTTTCGAGCTCTTTGGCAAGACTCCTCATGTTTCTTGCATAACCTGAAAGTTTCTGGCTGCTTTCCATATTGTCTTCGGTACTTGCCGATACTTCCTGGGCAGTTGCAGCAAACTCCTCTGCCACTGCCGATATGTTTGACATTGCTTCGGCTGCATTTTCCTTTGATGCCAGCATTTTATTGAAATATTCGTTCAATTTCCTGATGAGAACGAAAATGTTCTCCATATTTTTAAACACCTGTTCAAAAGAAGCATTTGCCGTATTGACAGCCTCTGTCTGCTCGTCAACGGTTTCAAGTGCTCCCTCGGCCTGGTTTGCCGACATCCGCACTTTTTCCCGGATATCTTCAAGTAAATCGTTTATGGACTGGGATGCCTCCCTTGTCTGATCGGACAATTTTTTAACCTCTTCTGCCACAACGGCAAAGCCCCTGCCCGCTTCTCCCGCCCTTGCAGCTTCAATGGCGGCATTTAGTGCCAGCAGGTTTGTCTGTTCCGATATGGAAGTAATCATATTTGTAATTTCGCCAATTCTGTCCATGTCATTATTGAGATCCATTATCCCGTTGACGACTGTGCCGGTAATCCGGCTTGTCCTTATAGCTTTTTCCTTTAAGGCATGCACGTGTTCCTGGATGCCCCGGCTCATGGCCCTGGTCTCCCTGAGGGTTTCAGATACATCTTCCATGACGGCTCCGACTTCCTGAATATCATTGGACAACATTCCCATGTGTTCAACACATTCCACTGTGCTTGCCGCCTGATTTGCCGACCCTTCCGCTATCTGACCGACTGCCGAGGCTATCTGCCGGGAAAAGGCCAATGACTGATCAGCCGAAACTTCAACCTGGACAGAGCCTTCCAGCACCTCTTTGGCAGAGTCTCTCACCCCGACAATCAGCTTCCTGATATTGCCCAGCATCTGATTGAAATTATTAAGCAACACTGCAATTTCATCCTTGTTGTTGTCCTCCGCGGCTATTGTGAGATCGCCCTCTTTTGCCCTTTTCATTGCCTCCACGAGTTTTCTGAGTGGGACTGAGATACTTCCGGATATTATTGTGGCCGCGATGAATGACAGGATGAAACAGATACCGGTAAACAGAATTACAAAGTTCTGGATGCTTTTTGATTCCCGATAAAGATAAGTATGTGGAATTTTCGAGACAAGGTACCAACCGGAGGGACTGAGTTTCTGTGCCGAAATGAGCGAACTGTCATAATGGAAACCCTCAAGGGTTCCGGCCGAATCCATGACCTGTTTTACAAAGCCGGCATCAGAAATAATCCCTCCCGTATCCTCCCTTACCGTGCTGGAAACAACCAGTCCTTCACCGTCAACCACAAAAACCTCAGAGCCTTCTGCTATCTGAACGTCCCTGTAGCTTTCATACAGGTATTCCTCATCGATAATTGTGATAAGTACGCCTATATGCTCATCGTTAAACACACTGGTGATATTGTTGGCAAGAATTATGGAATGGGTATTTTCAAGTTTCCTGTACAAACAAAGTGTCTTGAAGTCTTTGGCTCCTCCGCCGGCTTCCAACACTTTATTCCGGATATCTTCCCAGTCCGGTTTTCCCAGAACTTTTGACGTCCCATATTTGAAGAGCCTGTCCTCTGCCATGATGACAGAACATATCACCTTTTCGTCCGTAAAGAACTTGTTTGTCAGAAATCTTTCGATGGACTGCCCGGTATTTTTTTGGGCAATCTCATCCATCCTGTCAATAGCCGGCAAATCTTTCTGAACCAGATCCGAAAGGGCCACTTCCCTGTTTATTTCTATATAGCGGGATGTCTCAAGATCCACATAATTTGCCGTTGCTCTCAGCAGTTCTGAAGAATAGGACTGTATTTTGCTTTCAACCGCCGAACCGGATTTTCGGACCGAAATTATTCCGGTTGCCAGAAGAGGAACGATTGAAAGTATAAGAAATGAAACCATAAAACGTGCATGTATCCTTGTCCTTCTGAGCAGGTTCTTCTTAAATGCAATAACGGGAGTATGACCACTGGTGTCGGATTTTTTGAAAATCAACATTCCTATACCCCCTTTTCAGAATACATAAACCTATAAATATGCCTTCCAACTTTATAAGCATGGAAGGCAAAGCCAGGTGAGTATCATATTTTTGAAGATTATTTTCCCCTTTTTCTTGTTGTCACGTCGAAGAATACCGCCAGGACAAGCACGGCGCCGCGAATGGCATACTGGTATGAGATGTCCACACCCATGAGATTCATTCCGTTGGTAAGGGCTGCCATTACAAGGGCTCCTACAATGGAACCTGTCACCTTGCCGACACCGCCGCTTGCGGAGGCCCCGCCTACGAAGGCAGACGCTATGGCATCCAGTTCAAACATTGTACCTGCGGTAGTTGTAGCCGACTGCAGCCTGGAAGTATATAATATTCCCGACAATGCCGACAGCATTCCCATGGACGCGAAAATGATGAATGTAATCTTTTTGACACTGATACCGGCAAGCTGTGCTGCGCTCCTGTTTCCGCCCACTGCATATATATGCCTGCCGAGAGTGGTTTTCTGGGTTATAAAATGATAAATTCCCACAATCAGCAAACAAATGACGAAGGTCCAGG
>Ga0134093_1002111_pt1 | contig 16873 bp, 18 predicted proteins | sample 4_1taG_FD_94452 | JGI IMG/M metagenome (GOLD analysis project Ga0134093, IMG submission 94452) | Switchgrass degrading microbial communities from high solid loading bioreactors in New Hampshire, USA - 4_13_20_68_A1 metaG | ecosystem: Engineered > Bioreactor > Semi-continuous > Anaerobic >...
AAATGCCTTATCAGGTCAGGTTGCCTGGTAGGGCATTATATTTTACATAAAAATATATGAGATCAGCCGGTAGGATGGGCAGGATAATAAATTTACACAGCTGCGAACGGGTGAGATTATTAGCGTAAGGGTTGCATAATGGCTCAAAGGCAGAGCGATAAGGATGCATTGATTGTCAACAGTACTACAGGCGGATAATGAAGCCTTTATTCAGGAAAGTTCAGGCAAATTAATCAGATTGACAGGGAGTAAATTAATAATTATCATATAGTATTGTTACAGGTCTATTTTTTTGGAAGGAGTACACTATGCTTAATCAGTTTTCTAGGACCGAGCTATTATTCGGCAAGGAAGGAATGGAAAAATTAAAGAATGCCAGAGTGGCGGTATTCGGGATAGGCGGCGTAGGCGGCTATACTGTTGAGGCCCTTGCCAGGAGTGGGGTAGGAAGCATTGATATTATAGATGATGACAAGGTTTGTTTGACTAATATCAACCGCCAGATTATAGCCAGCAGAAAAACTGTCGGTAAATATAAGGTGGAGGTAATGAAGGAACGAATTCTGGATATCAATCCTGATGCAAATGTTGTGGCTCATCAGTGCTTTTACTGCGCGGATACTGCGGATCAGTTTGATTTTTCGGAATATAGCTATATTGTTGATGCAATAGATACAGTTTCAGCAAAGATTGAGCTGGTGGTCAGGGCGCAGGAGAAAAACGTGCCAATAATCAGCTGCATGGGAGCAGGCAACAAGCTTGATCCTACAATGCTTGAGGTGGCTGATATATATGAGACCTCTATATGTCCCCTGGCAAAAGTAATGCGTAAGGAACTGAGGCAGAGAGGAATTAAGAGTCTTAAGGTGGTTTATTCAAAGGAGCCGGTCAAAAAGCCCCTTGAGGATATGTCAATCAGCTGCCGCAACCATTGTGTCTGTCCTCCGGGTACGGCAAGAAAATGTACCATCAGACGACAGATTCCCGGAAGCAACTCATTTGTTCCGCCTGTGGCAGGCTTGATAATTGCGGGCGAGGTCATTAAGGATATAACAGGCATCAAATAGGATTTGAGTGTCAGACAGGCCCGGACGGCAGATAAATAAGCCTGTAGGCCTAAGATGGGGTAAAGCAGGCGTTGCAGGCCTGTATAAAGCAGGCAAATCGGTATAAGCTGACGGATGAAAAGAGGTTAATTGTAAATGATTGGATTGGGTACATTGGTCAATATGGCTGCGATTATTGCAGGAGCCACTATTGGCATTATCATCAAGGGCAGCCTTCATCAGAGATTTCAGGATACTATAATGAAGGCTCTTGGCCTTGCGGTTATATTTATCGGTATAAGCGGAGCGCTTCAGGGTATGTTCAGGGTTGAGCAGGACGGGCTTCAAACTGAAAATATCATGCTGATGGTTGTTTCGCTGGCAATAGGGGCCTTTATCGGAGAGCTGATAGATATTGAGGCCAGACTGGATTCGTTGGGAGAACGGATTAAGAAGGCTTTGAAGGTTAAGGGGGATAAGGGTAAGGATTTTGTTGATGGCTTTGTTAACAGCTCATTGCTCTTTTGCGTAGGGGCAATGGCCATCATAGGCTCCCTGAATGACGGATTAACAGGCGATGCAACGACCCTTTATGCCAAGGGCTTTATAGATGGCACGGTGGCTATATTCTTCTCTTCGACATTGGGGCTGGGTGTCTTCTTCTCGATAATTCCTCTTGGAATATATCAGGGAGGAATAACCCTTTCGGCAAAATATATTGAGCCATTCTTAAATGACAGCCTGATCAGCAACATATCCTTTATAGGCTCCGTGCTGATCTTTGGAATTGGTCTTAACATGATATTTGGAAAGAAGATAAAATGCGGCAATCTTCTTCCGGCAGTTCTTGTTCCAATAGTTTATGAGCTCATTAAAAATCTTTTCCACATATAAAATTTGCTTAGCATCTAACAGGTGTTTATGCCTGCAAAATACAGCTAGCATAAAAATAATGTTAATGTTAGATAACATCATTGCAAAGACTTTCTCTGAAGCGGTTCTGTACAAGATTGGTTTGGCTTACTTAGGGACTGCACCAGGATGGAGGTCTTTTTTTATGCAAGAAAAAATAATAATAGGGATGAGTTTTGATGGGATCTAATAGAAAAATGACAGGAACAGACAGAAACTATTAATTATTATATACTCATGAATATTTATAAATATTCTTATTGACAATACAAGTATTATTGTATACAATAAAACAAATTATATCCTAATAAATGGAGAGTGAAAGAATGGAGCAAAGAAAAGTACATATCAACCCGCATAACAATCTGTTGATGCTGGAGGAACCAATTTATGAGCTTGTGGATGTTGATGAGCCTAATACCTTCCGCAATCTTTTCCCCTATGACGAGATACCGAAGATAGCATTTAACGAACGGATTGTTCCTCACAATTTGCCGGATGAGATATTTATTACAGATACAACATTTCGAGATGGACAGCAATCCAGAGCTCCGTACTCAACTGAGCAGATAGTTACTATATATGATTATTTACATAAACTTGGCGGACCAAAGGGTATAATCAGACAAAGCGAATTCTTCCTGTACAGCAAGAAGGATCGGGATGCTGTATATAAATGCATGGAAAGAGGCTATAAGTATCCTGAGGTTACCTCCTGGATCAGGGCCAGCAAGAAGGATTTTGAGCTGGTTAAGGAAATCGGAATGAAGGAAACGGGCATATTGGTAAGCTGCTCCGATTATCATATTTTCTATAAGATGAAAATGACCCGCAGAGAAGCCATGAATCATTATCTTAGCGTGGTCAGGGAATGTCTTGAAACGGGTATTGCAGCCAGATGTCATCTGGAGGATATTACCCGCTCCGATATCCATGGCTTTGTTATACCCTTCTGCCGTGAACTGATGAAGCTGAGCGAGGAGTATAAGCTTCCGGTTAAGATCAGGGCCTGTGACACCATGGGTTATGGAGTGAATTTCCCGGGTGCTGTAATACCCAGATCGGTACAGGGTATTATATATGGTCTGACTACTCATGCAGGTGTTCCCTCCAAATGGCTGGAGTGGCATGGGCACAACGATTTCTACAAGGCTGTAGTAAATTCTACTACTGCATGGTTGTATGGTGCGGCAGCAGTAAACTGCTCCCTGTTCGGCATTGGAGAAAGAACCGGCAATACGCCGCTTGAGGCGATGGTATTTGAGTATGCTCAGCTGAGGGGTACACTGGATGGCATGGACACTACAGTTATTACTGAGCTTGCCGAATACTTCGAAAAGGAGATAGGCTACAGGATTCCATCAAGAACACCTTTTGTAGGCAGAAACTTTAATGTGACAAGAGCAGGAATCCACGCAGACGGTTTGCTTAAGAATGAAGAAATATACAATATATTTGATACTGAGAAATTCCTTAATCGTCCTCCTGTAGTTGCGGTATCCAATACATCGGGACTTGCAGGAATAGCCCACTGGATTAATAGCTATTATAAGCTGAAGGGTGAAAAGGCGGTTAATAAATCCCATCCGATAGTTGTGAAGGTAAAGGAATGGGTGGACGCCGAATATGATTCTGGACGTGTAACGGTTATTACTGATGAGGAGCTTGTGGATATAATCACCAAAACAGAGGCCCAGCTGGGCATCAGCCTTGCAAACTAAAGCAAGTTAAAATTGACAAGCCATATTATAACAAGTACAATGGTCATTGATGGCGTTACAAGGCCAAAACGTGGCTTGCTTTAAGCAAAAATCAAATACATGGCAAATGAGCCATGCAGAGCAAAAGAGCAAGGAGGATATAATTATGATCGATATGCAAGCAATTGAAGCGGCGAAGGAGAAATTCGGAAAGCTACTGGAGCAGCAGCTGCAAAGAGTGGAAGAGATGAAGGGCCAGGGCGATTTTATTGATTATAAGGCTCTGGATAAAATCATCATCGGAGTGTGCGGAGGCGATGGAATTGGTCCGGCTATAACAGCACAGGCAAAAAGAGTGCTGGAATACCTGCTGGATAAGGATATCAAGGCTGGCAAGGTGGAGATAAGGACAATAGACGGACTTACCATAGAAAGAAGGGCGGCTGAGAATGCGGCCATTCCCCCGGCAGTCCTGGAAGAAATTAAAAAATGCCATGTAATCTTAAAGGGTCCCACAACAACACCCAGAAAAGGCGATCCATGGCCAAATGTTGAAAGTGCCAATGTCGCCATGAGAAAGGAGCTGGACCTTTTTGCCAATGTCAGACCGGTACGCGTACCTGAGTTGGGTATCGACTGGACCTTCTTCCGTGAGAATACGGAGGGTGCATATGCTCTTGGAAGCAAGGGCTTTAATGTAACAGAGGATCTGGGTATAGACTTTACAGTGACAACAACTCAGGGAACCGAGCGTATAATCAGAGCAGCATTCGAATATGCAAAGGCAAATGGCAAGACCAGGGTAACTGCTGTTACAAAGGCTAACATAATCAAGACCACAGACGGTAAGTTCCTGGATATATTCAGGGAAATCGCTGCAGAGTATCCGAATATTACCGCTGATGACTGGTATATAGATATTATGACGGCAAAGCTTGTGGATGAAAAGAGAAGAACGGAATTCCAGGTATTTGTTCTTCCCAATCTTTACGGTGATATTATTACAGATGAAGCTGCGGAGTTCCAGGGTGGTGTTGGAACAGCCGGCAGCGCAAATATCGGAAAAAGATATGCAATGTTTGAGGCTATACATGGTTCCGCTCCACGTATGGTGCAGGAAGGCCGTGAAAAATATGCAGATCCCTGCAGCGTAATTCGTGCTGGTGCGATGCTCCTGTCCCATATTGGCTATACCAAAGAAGCCGACAAGCTCTACAAGGCTCTTGACATCTGTACCGTAACCGAAAGAAAGCTTGTTATAACAGGCAGGGATACGGGAGCAACAGGAGAAGAGTTTACCAATTATCTTATGGAAACAATAGAGAAGCTGTAATGAAAGCATCTGATAACAGGCGTTTTTGCAGAAAAGTAGTAACAGCCCTGTGGGCTGATGTAATTATGGCTGTCCTTGTGCAACAAGGATAAGGAGGGAATTCCTTGGAAGATTTTGATCTTCACAAAGAAGTGGCTGATAAATACTCCCTAAGGGGACGTGTTTATAAAAAGCTAAGGGAGGATATTTTATCAGGTGTATATAAAGAAAATGAAGAGCTAAAGGAAATAACTATCGGACAGGAGCTTGGGGTAAGCCGGACTCCGGTCAGGGAGGCCTTGCGGCAGCTGGAGCTGGAGGGGCTGGTTACCCTGATTCCCAACAAGGGGGCTTATGTAACAGGAATTACTTCCAAGGATATACATGATATCTATACCATACGTTCATATCTTGAAGGGCTATGTGCAAAATGGGCATGCGAGCATATCACGGATGCTCAGATTGAGGCCTTGGAGGAAATACTGTATCTGTCTGATTTTCATGCAAGACGGAGCCATTATAGCCAGCTGGTTGAGCTGGATAACAAATTTCACGAGTTAATCTATAGCGCCTGCGGCAGCAAGATATTAAATCATGTGCTTTCCGACTTTCATCTATACGTTGAACGGGTGCGCAAGATAACGCTTTCCATGCCCAACAGGGCGCTTAAGTCAAACAAGGAGCATGCGGATATAGTTGAAGCAATCAAAAAGCGTGACGGACAGCTGGCGGAGGCTCTTGCCCATGAGCATATTATAAATACAATCAAAAATATAGATGAACAGGGCTTATAAAAGCTTGTAATGAATATATAATTTCAAGGCGTATAAGCTTGCTCCGTCAGGCCATAACTTATTAACAAATAAAACCGCTGACTGTTGTATACAGCAGCGGTTAAATTGTGCTTGCCAGCTGCTCCCACAGCTCCATAAGCTCAAGAAGCCTCTCATCGATTGCCTTTTTCTCATTATTAAGCTCAATCAGCCTCTGAGGATTGGTATAGACCTCCTCCAGGGTTAAAAGCTCATCAATCTCATTGTTACGCTGCTCAAGCTTATGGATTTCTTCCTCGGTTTTTTTCAGGTCATTTTTCCTCTTGCGGATTCTCGCCTGTTCCTCCTTTTGCTGCTGCCAGCTTAACTTACCCTCGCTTAGCTTTGCCTGTGAGGAAGAGCCAGCCTGCTCCTTGCGGGCCATTCCTGCCGGAAAGGAGGAAGCTTTACCGGCTATTACGTTATCTCCGCTTGTGCTTCTTCCCAGGTAAGCGGCTTCAAGGTCATCCTTTTTTTCCAGGTAGTAATCGTAATTGCCGATATAGTTTAGCAGCCTGCCGCCTGTCAGATCGAGGATTCTGCCGGCGGTTTTGTTTATGAAATATCTGTCATGCGATACATACAGTATGGTTCCTGTATAGCGGTTAAGAGCATTTTCAAGGATTTCCTTGGAGGCTATATCAAGATGGTTGGTGGGCTCATCCAGTATCAGAAAATTTGCCTCCGAAAGCATCAGCTTGGCAAGAGCCACCCGGCCCCGTTCGCCGCCGCTGATATCCCTTATTTTCTTAAATACATCATCATCTGTGAACAAAAAGGCGGCCAGGATATTGCGTATGGTTGTATTGTCCAGATGAGGATAGGTGTCCTGCAATTCATCAAACAGGCTTTTATCGGGATCAAGAGTCTGATGCTCCTGGTCATAATAGCCGATATGGACCTTGCTGCCAAGCTTTATCTGACCATTGTCGGCCTCAATCTGGCCGGTGATTATTTTCAGGATGGTAGATTTACCCGTTCCGTTGTTGCCTATAAGGGCAACCTTTTCACCACGTTTTATCTCAAAGCTGACATCAGAGAAAAGCTCCTGTTTTCCATAGGACTTAGCCAGGCCCTCGACTGTCAGAACGTCATTGCCGCTGGTAATTCTGGGCTCAAGCTTAAAATGCATTTCCTGATGATCTGCGGGCTTTTCCACCCGTTCTATTTTCTCCAGCAGCTTTTCTCGGCTTTCCGCCCGTTTTATGGACTTTTCCCTGTTAAAGGACCGCAGCTTGGCTATTACCTCCTCGTGATGCTTGATAATCTGCTGCTGGTTAAGGTACTGCTTCAGCTGGGCCTCTCTCAGCATGGCCTTTTTATTGGCGTAGTCGGTATAGTTGCCTATATATGTCATGCATTTTGCATTGTCTATTTCAATTACCTTGGAAACCACCTTGTCCAGGAAATAACGGTCATGGGCTACAACTACGACGGCACCCTGGTAATTCAGCAGGAAATTTTCCAGCCAGGCGATTGAGATGAGATCCAGATGGTTGGTAGGCTCATCCAGTAAAATTATATCCGGCTTTGACAGCAAAAGCTTGCCCAGGGCGATACGGGTTTTTTCCCCTCCCGACAGGGTATTGATGCTTTTGCCAAAATCATCCTCAGCAAAGCCAAGACCTTTAAGAATGCCGACAACCTCGCTTTGATAAGCATAACCGTTTTTGGACTCAAACTCATGGGTCAGGCGGGCATAGGTCTCAAGCATTTTTTCAAGAGCCTCTCCCTGGGCGTTTTTCATCTCCTGCTCCAGGGTCCTGATTTGCTCATGCAGCCTGATGACATCCTGCTTAACTGTCAGCATTTCATCATATATGGAATTGTCGGAGGACAGATTCTGGTGCTGGGACAGATAACCCAGGCTTTTGCCCTTGGCCAGTACAACCTCACCCTCATCTGCCGAAAGCTCATTTACTATTATCTTAAGCAGGGTGGATTTGCCGGCTCCGTTGATACCGACAATCGCCGCCTTTTCCCTTTCATTGATATGAAAGGATACGGACTTGAGAATTTGGTTTGTACCGAAGGCTTTGCTTATATTAATACATGATAGTATCATAACTATTACCTCTGTCTGTATATATTAACGGCTTTTGAATCATATTTTTATTAAATAATACTGTTGTTTATTTTATCACAGGATGATATACAAGTAAAGAAATGATATACTGGGGAAGACTTACCTGTCCGACCGGGACAAACTGCTACATTGACTTATTCTTAACAATTGACTATAATTAACTTGTTCAATGATAAAAAGGAGGAGTGGCATGCAGAAAAAAGAGATTTCCAAAGCAGTAATCAACAGGTTGCCCCGGTATTACAGGTATTTGGGAGATTTACTGGAGAAGGATGTTGTACGTATTTCCTCAAAAGAGCTTAGTGAACGGATGAAGGTTACTGCCTCACAAATCAGACAGGATTTGAATAATTTCGGTGGCTTTGGGCAACAGGGCTATGGATACAATGTAGAATACTTGCACTCCGAAATTGGCAAAATACTTGGACTTGACAGAAAATATCATATGATAATCATAGGAGCAGGTAATCTGGGACAAGCCCTTGCGAATTATGCCGATTTTGATAAAAAGGGCTTTTTTGTGAAAGCAATATTTGATATTAATCCGAATTTAATAGGAAGTCAAATAAGGGGTATAGAGGTTAAATCCATGGATGAGCTTGAGGATTACCTGATAAGCAACAAGGTTGATATAGCGGCGATTACGGTTCCTAAGACCAAGGCTCCGGGTATAGCTTCAGATTTGGCAAGACTGGGAGTCAAGGGAATATGGAACTTTGCACCGACGGATCTTAATCTGCCCAAGGATGTGACTGTAGAAAACGTTCACCTGATTGACAGCCTGATGAAGCTTTCTTACCGCTTATCGGAAAAGGATGAAGAGTAGTCTGCCCTGGGGCAGTGAAAGGCAAGGGTTGATAAATGGCAAAAAGGAAAATTAAGTCCGAGCTTCATAATATGATAAAGGATATAAAGCTGCCTATTCTGACTCTTGACAACCGATGGCATTTATTGTTTGATGATCAAAAGACAGAGCGTATCCTGGAGCTTGAGGAAAAGGTCAATAATCTGCTGAAAAGGCAGGGCAAGCTTATTAATGACGTCAAGGATATGAAAAGGCTAAAGAAAACGCTTATCAAGGAAATTATGATGAACATGGATCTGAATGCTGAGCTTGATAAGGAAAAGGACAAAAAGCTTGACAAAAACAAGAAATATATTAATGAATTAAATGACAAAATAAATAAGGCTATGGATGAGCTTGGGGATCTGCCATATCTGATCAGGGATGCAAATGCCGAGCTGGTGACAGAAAGTATCCATGTTCTATATGAACGTCTGATTAAGAACAGGGATAGGCTTAACGAGATTAGCGAGCGAATCAATAGGCTCAGGGATGAACTGGAGCAAAAGGTAGAGCAAAAGCATGAGCTGGAAGCCAACAATGCAGGAATTTATTCCTACATGCATGATTTGCTGGGTGTTGATTTTATGAACGTCCTGGATAGTGAATATAAGCATGCAGCAAATGATAAGTTTCAGATTAGTATTTGATTATACCTTAGGCCGCAGCCTGGGTACCAGCTGACACAGCTGCATGCTATTGGAGGTATGCCATGATTACAGGAATAGGAGTTGACCTTATTGAGGTGAGTCGAGTTGTAAAGGCCTGCGAAAAGGAAGGCTTCCTGACCAGATGCTTTACTGAAAAGGAAAGAGATTTGATAAAATCGAATATCAAAATGGCTGCTGATAATTTTGCTGTAAAGGAAGCAGTGGCAAAGATGCTGGGAACCGGATTTTCGGGATTTGGCCCAATTGATATAGAGGTGTTGCGTGATGAAGCCGGTAAGCCTTATGTCAACCTGTTCGGTAAGGCTGCCCGGCTGGCTAATGAACAAGGAGTAAGCAAAATTCATGTATCCATATCCAACACTAAGGAATATGCCAATGCTTTTGCTGTAGGAGAGTCAGTATGAAATATGCAATTGATTCCAGGGAAATGAGAATAATCGAGGATTACACGATTAAGCAGGCAGGCGTTCCCGCAGTGGAATTGATGGAACGGGCTGCCTTGGCAGTGGTGGATGTTATCACAAATAATATCAATAAGGATGACCGCATATGTGTTGTATGCGGCAAGGGAAATAACGGAGGAGACGGAGCCGCTATAGCCAGGCTCCTTTTTATGCGTGGATATGACGTTACGATTATTCCGGCAGGAGTCGGAGCAGCCCCTGCCGGCTCCCTCCTTGAGCTGCAGCTTGAGAAGGCCCGCAGCCTGGGAGTCCCGATAGAAAACAGGAACAAGCTTGATGAATATAATATAATAATTGATGCTATATTTGGTATTGGTCTGACAAGGCCTGTATCAGGAGTGTATGAGCAGATAATCAATGAAATCAATAATAATAAAGGCATGATTTTTTCAGTGGATGTTCCATCCGGCATATCCGCTGATGACGGCAAGGTCCTAAATGTGGCAGTCAAAGCCCATCGGACCATAACCTTCGGTTTTATGAAGAAGGGATTGCTTTTTTATCCCGGAGCCTGGTATGCAGGCAAGATTACTGTGGCTGACATCGGTTTGTCGCCGGAAGCGGCGTTGCAGCTTGAAGCTCCTGCATTCTATTACGAACCGGAGGATTTAAGCCTGTTGCCGGATAGACCAGCCTACAGCCATAAGGGGACATTTGGCAGGGTATTGGTCATAGCAGGCAGCAAGGGAATGAGCGGAGCAGCATTTTTATCCGCCAAGGCAGCATACCGGATGGGGGCAGGCCTGGTAAAGGTGCTGACCAGTGAAGCAAACAGGACAATAATACAGAGCCTGCTGCCGGAGGCCTTGTTTGCCTCCTATGATGAGATCGATTATTCAGAAGAGAGCGGCAGAAGCAGGCTGCTGGAGGATTTATCCTGGGCATCTGCGGTAGTAATCGGACCGGGTTTGGGTAAGGGGGATCTGGCCTTTTGGCTGCTGGACATAGTCCTAACCGAAGCCAGGGTACCTGTAATTGTGGATGCCGATGCTATAAATATATTAAGTGAAAGGCTTAATCAGGCTAATCTGATGCCTGAGAAAAGAATGGAAAAGCTTAGCGAATATCTAAAGCCACAAAGCATAATAACTCCGCATCTTATGGAGCTGGCCAGGCTTACGGGCAAGACGGTTTCTGACATACAGGATAATCTGATTGACACCGCTGCGGCATGTTCATATAATAATGAAATAGTCTATGTCATTAAGGATGCAAAAACTATAGTGGCCCATAAGGGCAGGTATTATATTAATACATCCGGCAATAATGGCATGGCAACAGGAGGAAGCGGCGATGTGCTGACAGGCATCATCGCAGCTTTGCTGGCGCAGGGGATGGATAGCTACCATGCATCCTGCCTGGGTGTGTATATTCATGGTCTGGCAGGCGATTTGGCAGCTCATGAAAATAGCAGTTATTCAATGATGGCATCAGACATCATTGAATCAATCGGAAGGGTAATTAAAGGTATAAAACCGATATAAGCAATTAATATATTTATGAAAGGCCAGAGATAAGCTATGGACGTAAATAAGATAAAGCAGGAGAAGGAGCCCTATTACAGGGTTCAGGCGAGGGTTAATCTGTCCGCCATAAGGCATAATCTTCAGGAAATCAGAAAAAGCATAAATTCCGATACAAAGCTGATGGTTATAATTAAGGCGGATGCATACGGACATGGGGCTGTTCCCCTGGCAAAGGCCATCGGTGACAGCGGATATGTGGATGCTTATGGCGTTGCAATTATTGAAGAGGCTGTGGAGTTGAGAAATGCCGGAATAAAAAAGCCCATACTGATACTTGGCTATACTCCCAGTCAGCAGTATGATCTGGTGGTGGAAAATGATGTTTCACAGACTATCTTCCAGTACGAAATGGCAAAGGCCCTGTCTGAGGAGGCCGTCCGCCAGGGAAAGACTGCTAAGGTTCATATCAAGCTGGACACAGGAATGAGCCGCATAGGCTATCCTGATAAAAAGGAAAGCATAGAGGAAATAAAACGGATAGTAGAGCTTAAAAATCTTGAGGTAGAGGGAATATTTTCACATTTTGCCCGGGCGGATGAAAGGGATAAAAGCTGCACCTACCGGCAGATTGAAAGATTTAACTGCTTTATTGAGCAGCTGGAGAAGGAAAATATATTTATTCCTATAAAGCATATGTCCAACACAGCAGGAATAATGGAGTTCAAGGAAGCTAATTACAACATGGTACGCTGCGGGATAGCTACATATGGCATTTATCCGTCGGATGAGGTAAGCAAGGATAAGGTAAGGCTGATACCTGCTATGGAGCTGAAAACACATGTTATATATGTTAAGGATGTTGAAGCAGGTGTCGGAATAAGCTATGGAGCAACCTATGTTACGGATAAAAAGAGAAGAATAGCAACCATTCCGGTGGGTTATGCGGACGGCTATTCCAGGAATTTATCAAATACAGGCAAGGTAATAATTCATGGACAATATGCTCCTATAGTGGGAAGAATTTGCATGGATCAGTTTATGGTTGATGTCAGCGATATTCCTGATGTAAAGCAAGGGGATTTGGTAACCCTGCTTGGTAAGGACCAGGATGCCTGCATATCGGCAGAGGAATTGGCCGCCTGGTCACATTCATTTCCCTATGAGCTTGTATGTACAATAGGAAAAAGGATTCCGCGTGTATATATTGATAATGATGAGCTATAATATAAAACAGGAGCATATAATATCAAAACATATTGTACCATATAGCTTGTACAAAGGATGAAAATTGAATGCACATGCAGGAACAAAGAACAATCGGTTAATGATGAAATAAATCTGCAACTTTGATATTAAGCTTTGCACACTTGATGGTATACACACGAAAAAATTGGCAATAATAAGGATGAGCCTGATATTGGAGTGTGAAATAAAGTGGTTATAAAGCGTGGAGATATATTTTATGCTGATTTAAGACCGGTGGTTGGGTCAGAGCAGGGAGGCATCAGACCGGTTTTGATTATACAGAATGACACCGGCAACAAGCATAGTCCTACAGTGATATGTGCAGCAATTACATCCAAGATGAACAAGGCCAAACTTCCCACCCATGTCGAGTTGGATGCGGAGAAGTATGGCATAGTGAAGGATTCAGTCATTTTGCTGGAACAGGTCAGAACAATTGACAAGTCCAGACTGAAGGAGAAAGTCTGTCATTTGGATCAGGATGTACTAAGGAAAATTGATAAGGCACTCATTATCAGTTTTGCTTTAGATACATATTTCGAGAATAAATTATAGACAAAAAAAGAGAACCTATTCTTTGAATAGGTTCTTTTGTTATACAGCAGGGGAGCTGCATAACCATAGCGTATAATAGGGTGGGAGTAGAAAGTGTTTATCACTGTCTATGCTTAAAGTCTAATAATAAATTATGTACATACTATGAATTCTTTCTGAAAATAATATGAATAATTTTTGATATTTATTTAACATATTTCGGATCGACATAATAATTCATTTAGGATTCTATTTTTACTCCTATTTTTCATCAAAAATACTTGTAACATAGAAAGAGATGTTCTATAATAAAATTTATGGGTTTATTAGTTGCATTTGCGACTGATTTGACAAATACATGAGAAATTTAAGCCAAGGAGATATTAAAGATGAAAATACTGGTAATTAACTGCGGCAGTTCTTCATTAAAATATCAATTTTTTGATATGGACAGTAATGAAGTACTGGCAAAGGGTCTTTGTGAAAGAATTGGAATTGAAGGGTCAAAGCTGACTCATGAGGCAAAGGGCAAGGATAAATATGTAGTGACCCAGCCGATGAAGAACCATCAGGTAGCAGCTGATCTTGTAATCAAAGCCCTTCTTGATCCGGAGTATGGTGTAATTACGGATATCAGCGAGATTTCCGCTGTAGGACACCGTGTTCTTCATGCAGGCCAACACTACAGTGACCCGGTTATCGTAAATGAGGATGTGAAAAGGGTTATCAGAGAGTGCTTCGATTTGGGACCTCTTCACAATCCCGCCAATCTTACAGGTATAAATGCATGTGAGGCAGCAATTCCCGGTGTTCCGCAGGTAGCTATATTTGATACTGCCTTCCATCAGACAATGCCTGCAAAGGCATATTTATATGCAATACCATATGAGTATTATGAAAAGTACAATATAAGAAGATACGGTTTCCATGGGACAAGCCACAGCTATGTATCCAGGAGATTAATTAAGGTGGCCGGGCTGGATCCCAACAACTCCAAGGTAATAGTAGCCCATCTTGGAAATGGTGCCAGCATATCAGCAGTTCAAAACAGCAAATGCGTTGACACCAGTATGGGGCTTACTCCACTTGAGGGCCTTATAATGGGAACCAGAAGCGGTGATATTGATCCGGCAGTTATTCAGTATATTGCCAAGAAGGAAGGCAAGACTGTTGATGAAGTAATATCACTTCTTAACAAGCAGTCCGGTATGCTGGGTGTATCAGGCGTATCAAGTGACTTCAGGGATGTAAAGAAGGCAGAAGCTGAAGGCAATTACAGGGCAAAGATAGCCAATGAGGCATTTGAATATCGTGTGGCAAAATATATAGGTGCCTATACTGCAGCCATGAATGGTGTGGATGCAATAGCATTTACAGCAGGTGTAGGAGAAAACGATCATATTATCAGATCAAATGTATGCAAATACTTAGGCTATCTGGGACTGAAGCTTGACGAGGAGAAGAATAAGGAAATCCGTGCAGTTGAAGCTGAAATAACCACAGCCGATTCCAAGGTCAAGGTATATGTAATTCCTACCAATGAAGAGCTGGCTATAGCCATGCAGACACTTGAGCTTATCCAAAGCAAATAATTGTGTGCCTTTATACTACACATATTAAGATAAGGACAGAGAAAATCTTGCAATATATAAATAGATTAATCTTCAATAATTGGCACATATTTTCGCGTTGACAAATAATAACACAGTAGGTATAATATTAAAAGTGCGTTAATGGATCATAATATATCCTTGCCTTATGGATATTTTTGATATATTATGGTCAGGCTAACTTATAGATAACTTATAATCGTTGCATTAGTTTTATCGGAGAGATTAAAAATGCTGATATCCTTGTCGGAGATAATGTCTACAAAGGGAAAAGTAGAGAGAATCAGTGCTCCTATTGAACTGGACAGCTTTGACTACCAGGGTGTGACCTATAAATTCAATCATAAGGGGCCTGTTAATCTTACGATTACGAATCTCGGCAACAGGGTTGTATTGATTGAGGGAAAGGCTGACATTTCCCTTGCCATGTTCTGCGGCAGATGTCTGAAGGATTTGGACTATCCTATGGAGATTGACTTCAGTAAGGAGATAGACTTTAATCTGACAGCAGAAGAACGAGCAGAAGGATTGGATGAAGCAAATTATATTGTTGGATTCAGCCTGGATGTAGACATTTTGATTTATGATGAAATTCTCATCGGTTTTCCCATGAGGCTGCTATGCAGCGAGGACTGCAAGGGTTTGTGCAAGAAATGCGGGACAAATCTTAATGAGAAAACCTGTGACTGTGATACTACGGAATATGACCCAAGAATGTCAGTTATCCGGGATATCTTCAACAATTTTAAGGAGGTGTGACAAAATGTCAATTTGTCCGAAAAGAAAAACATCAAAGGCAAGAAGAGACAGCCGCAGAGCCAATTGGAAGATGACAGCTCCTAATCTGGTTAAGTGCAGCAAGTGCGGTGAGCTTATGGTTCCCCACAGAGTTTGCAAGGCTTGTGGTTCCTATAATAAGAAGGAAATCATTCCTGCTGAATAATGTTATAATAACTCAGTAAAATCAAGGGTTTGAAGAAATTCAGACCCTTGTTTTTTTATCGGTTTATCCCAATTTAAACCAATTGAAATAAAAAATTAATTATTATACCAGAAGGCAATTCGGGCTTTTCCATTAAAACACCTTTAGGCAATTTTTATCTATTAATAGCTTCCACAATCTGTTATAACTTATATACCCTAGATATGAAGTTTTCAGTTATCACTCCTAGTCAAACTATATTTATCTACAGACGGTATATTACTTATATTAAGCACTGAAAATCCCGATGCTACAATTAGTTTAAAATTACATACTGGAAAATTGCATCAACAGTTAAGAGATAGCAATATAAAAAATGGAGTTATTGAGGATTAAAGAATTATCAAGTAAATCAGATGATAATATTGATATAGAAGCATATTTTTATTCTTTAAATATTAGCAAAATTAAACTTAAGCAACTAATGCTCGATATTAGTGAATTATAAAAGTATATCCTTAGCTCTGACATTACAAATATAAAAGATATCATAATAAAAGTACTTAAATTATATTATTCAATTATTTGAATTATAGTGAGAATTATGGTATGGTATATTTTGTAATAAACGCAAAGAAGAAGAGATGATATGAAAAAACTAATTGTCTTTCTAATTCTTATTATTTTATTAAATGGTTGTAGTAGCAATATACAAAAAGAAGATGCAGTTTCAACAAAGGTAGACAATGTAAGAATTGAACAAGAAGCAAGCGAATCAGATCAAATAAGTAAATTGGAGCAAGAGGTGACAGACCTCAAAACACAAGTAAATGAATTACAAAATCTATTAAATCAGGTTACAGCAGAGCGTGATTCATAACAAGCACAATTAGATAGTATACAGGCTGAAAGTAAGGTGCAAGATGATGATGTTACAGTATTAGTAACCGATAAAATCAATATTCCAGAAAATCCGGATGAATGGCGTTTTAGTGATAGTGTTACTTTTAAATTTAGCGTTAAGAATAATACCGATAAAGATATTCAAGGTGTGCAAGGTATTCTCACTATAAAAGACTTATTTGGTGTAAATATATCAAAAGTTAAGTGTGATTTTACTGGTCAAATGTTTTTACCGGGTCAATTATTCCAAAAGCTACCGTACTTGCCTGTCCGTGAAATGACGAGTATAATGTCCATAAAAACAGAAAGGAAAATGACATCCCATTATTGATATTGTGTCACCAGC
>Ga0134093_1002117_pt1 | contig 16786 bp, 13 predicted proteins | sample 4_1taG_FD_94452 | JGI IMG/M metagenome (GOLD analysis project Ga0134093, IMG submission 94452) | Switchgrass degrading microbial communities from high solid loading bioreactors in New Hampshire, USA - 4_13_20_68_A1 metaG | ecosystem: Engineered > Bioreactor > Semi-continuous > Anaerobic >...
ATTGAACGTAAAGCTTGATTCTTTGATAACCTCCCAGACGAGGGTAAAGCTGCTTTTAAAGTTTTTCTTAAACCCCGAAAGCAGGTCGTACTTGAGGGAGCTTGCCGAGGAATTCGGCGAATCAACAAACTCCGTGCGGGTAGAGCTAAATAGGCTCACTGAAGCGGGGCTTTTAACTTCCTTCGACGAAGGCAGGACAAAAGTTTATCGGGCAAACACCAGCCACCCCCTCTTTCCCGAGATACACAGCATGGTGCGTAAATTCACGGGGATTGACCAGCTGATCCCCCAAGTATTGTCAAAGCTTGGCGACATACATTCGGCCTACATCGTGGGCGACTACGCAAGGGGAATAGATTCGGGTATAATTGACCTCGTCCTTGTGGGAGAGGCGGACAAAGCTTACCTGCAAAATTTAATAGACAAGGTCGAGCCCATGCTTCACCGAAAAATACGCTTTTTGACGCTTAGCGAAGACGAGCTTGAAAAGTTTAAAGCCACGCTTAAGCTCGAAGAGGCGATAGAGCTGTGGAGCAGTAGGGGTGAGTGAGGGTAGGGTGAGGGATTCAAAACTAAAGATTTGACCCCAAATTGGAAGGAGAAGCAAAACTTATGTCAACGTTGTACGAAAGGATCACTTCAAAATCTGCGAAAGTCGGCGTAATCGGGCTTGGGTATGTGGGCCTTCCCCTGGCGGTGGAAAAGGCAAAGGCGGGCTTTTGCGTACTGGGCTTTGACATCCAGCGCGAAAAGGTGGACAAAATAAACCGCGGCGAAAATTACATAGGAGACGTCGTCCCCGAAGACCTGGCGACTTTGACCAAAAACGGCCACCTTTCGGCCACGGACGACTTTTCCCGCATCGGCGAGTGCGACGTCGTGGCGATATGCGTTCCTACGCCTCTGGACAAGTTCAAGCAGCCTGACTTAAGCTACGTCGTAAATACGGCTGACACCATAGCTTCGTTCATGCACGAAGACATGCTCGTCGTCCTTGAATCTACGACCTATCCGGGCACCACGGAAGAGGTGCTTCTTCCCATGCTTTCAAAAGGGGGCTTAAAGGTGGGCCGCGACTTTTACCTTGCCTATTCGCCCGAGCGCGTGGACCCCGGCGACCTGCTTTATAAGACCAAAAACACGCCCAAGGTCGTGGGCGGATGCACGCCTGAGTGTCTTAGGCATGCCAAGGCCTTATATGAGGCAGTCTTACAAGCTCCCGTATTTGCGGTATCTTCTCCAAAGGAAGCCGAGATGGCAAAGATACTTGAAAACACCTTTCGCATAGTAAACTGCGCCCTGGCAAACGAGATGGCCGTCGTTTGCAGGAAGCTTGGCATAAACATCTGGGAGGTCATAGAGGCCGCTTCGACCAAGCCCTTTGGCTTCATGCCCTTTTATCCCGGCCCGGGCGTGGGCGGTCACTGCATCCCCATAGATCCCTTTTTCCTGACCTACAAGGCGCGGTCTGTCGACTATCACACTAGGCTCATAGAGCTGGCAGGCGAGATAAACGACTACATGCCCGAATACGTGACCGCGAGGCTGCAGGACCTGCTTAACGACGAAAGAAAGCCCCTAAAGGAAAGCAAGGTCATACTTTTGGGCATCGCCTACAAGGGCGACATAGACGACGTGCGCGAATCACCCGCCTTGAAGGTGTGGGAACAGCTTGAGGCCAAAGGAGCAGACGTCACTTACTTTGACCCCTACTGCAGGTCGGTAAAACGCAATGATAAAATCTACGAATCGTGCACCTTAGACGAAGATCTGCTAAAAAGTGCCGACGCCGTCGTCGTGACTACCGCTCACACCAAGGGCGTGGATTACAATTTGGTGTTAGAAGCTTCGTCGCTCATACTTGACACCAAAAACATAATTTCAAAAGTCACCGGCGTTGACATTAAAAGCTGCCCGAAGCTTCATCTGCTTTAATTTTTTTCCAAAGGAGATACCGAAGTTGCAGAATTCGATTAAAGTTGCCGTCATCGGCGCAGGAAACTGGGGCAAAAATTTAGTAAAAAACTTTTACGAGCTTGGCGTGCTTTCTGCCGTCGTCGACGAGGACGAAGGCCGCCTAAACAAAGCAGGCAAAGACTGCAAAGGCGTGCATTTGCTTACCGGTTTAAACGACCTATGGAAGATGGACGTACCCGCGGTTGCGATAGCTACGCCCGCGCCGACCCACTACGAAATGACAAAAATAGCCCTTTTAAAGGGCAAGGACGTATTCGTCGAAAAGCCCTTTACCTTAAACGCAAGCCAAGCAGAAGAGCTCGTAAGGCTTTCCAAATCTTTGGGTCGCATAATCATGGTGGGACATCTCCTTCTTTACCAGCCCGCCATAAGGTGGATCAAAGACTGCATCCTAAAAAATACCTTGGGGAAGTTGTATTTCCTTCATCAGGAGAGGTTAAACCTAGGGCGTGCAAGGAGGGGCGAAAACGCCCTCTGGAGCCTTGGCGTCCACGACGTGGCCGTGTTTTTAGACCTCGTCGGAAGAAATCCACAAAGAGTCGAGGTAGTGGGCCAGCCCGTTTTGCAGGATGGCATTGAAGACGACGTATACCTTCACCTTGCCTTTCCAGAGGGAGTAGCGGCACACCTTCACGCCTCATGGCTTTGGCCGGAAAAGCACCGCAGATTAACTGCCGTATTTGAAAGGGGCATGCTCGTCTACGACGAAATTGCCCAGACGGTTACGCTTCATAAAAAATACATAAATTCAAAGTTGGAAAACGTAGACGAAGGCCAGCAAGTCGTATATAAAGGAAACAGCGAACCTTTGAAGCTTGAGCTCAAACATTTCATAGAGTGTTGTCAAAGCAGGCAAAGGCCTTACTCGGACGGCGAAAGCGCCGTTGGGGTAGTTAAAATTTTGGAAGAAGCAAGCAACAAGCTGGGGGTGAAGATGTGAGCGATTACTTTGTGCACGAATCTTCTTACGTAGACGACGGAGCGCGCATCGGAGAGGGCACCAAGATATGGCATTTCTGCCACATAAGCGGCGACTGCGAGATAGGCTCCCACTGCTCGATCGGGCAAAACGTATATGTGGCAAAAAACGTGAAGATAGGAAGTCACGTGAAGATACAAAACAACGTCTCGGTATACGAGGGCGTCATCCTCGAAGACTACGTCTTTTGCGGCCCGAGCATGGTCTTTACCAACGTAAGGACTCCACGCTGTGCCTACCCTCGAAACACAAGCGAAGATTACGTAAAGACATTGGTAAAAAGAAACGCCTCCATAGGCGCAAATGCCACAATAGTCTGCGGTGTGACGATAGGCGAATGGGCCCTTGTTGCCGCCGGCGCCGTCGTCACCAAAGACGTGCCACCTTATGCGCTGGTGGCGGGCGTTCCTGCAAGGATCATCGGCTGGGCCTGTGAGTGCGGCCTTCCGCTGCGCTTTACCGACGCACACGCCATATGCCCTGAATGTCTGAAGGAATACCGCAAGGAAAACGAAGCGTGCATAGTTCGAATCAAATGAGGTGAAGATATGAGCGAGCTTAAGATTCCAGTTTTGGACCTGAAACCTGAGATAAACGAGCACTTAAACGAGTACATGAAGGCCATAGAGGAAGTCCTGAGATCCGCCCAGTTCATCATGGGACCAAACGTAAAGGCCTTCGAGGAAGAAGTCGCCCGTTACCTGGGCGTAAAATATGCCATAGGAGTAAATTCGGGCACCGACGCATTGGTGATTGCCCTTAGGGCTGCAGGGATAGGGGAGAATGACGAAGTCATAACGACGCCCTTTACCTTTTTTGCCACGGCCGAGTCCATCACGGCTTTGGGTGCGACGCCCGTGTTCGTAGATATAGACGAACGCACCTTTAACATCAATCCCGACCTCGTAAAGCAGGCCATAACGAAGCGCACCAGGGCGATACTTCCCGTGCACCTCTACGGCCAGGCTGCGGACATGGACCCCATCATGGAGTTGGCTGACGCCTACGGCCTAAAGGTCATAGAGGATACTGCCCAGGCCTTTGGCGGCGACTACAAGGGCCGAAAGCTTGGAACCATAGGCCACATAGGATGCTTTTCCTTCTTTCCCTCAAAGACCCTCGGCGGCTTTGGCGACGGAGGCTTAATTGCCACAAACGACGACGAAGTGGCAGAGACTGCTAAGATGCTTCGAGTCCACGGCTCAAAGAAAAAATATTACAACGAAACGGTCGGCTACAACTCGCGCTTGGACGAAATACAGGCCGCGATACTGCGGGTAAAGCTTCCCTATATAGACGAAGCAAACGAAGCCAGAAGAAAGGCCGCCCACAGGTATAACGACTTACTGAAGGGCGCCTCAGGGATAATAACCCCTTTTGAAGACGCACGATCAAAACACGTCTACCACCAATACACCATTCGCGTCTTGGACGGTAAAAGAGACGAGCTTCAAAAGCACCTGGCAGACCGCGGCATCGGCACCATGGTCTACTACCCCGTACCCGTACACAGGCTTCCCCTATACAAGGAGGGCGCACCCGTGCTACCCGTCGCAGAAAGGCTGAGCAGCGAAGTCTTAAGCCTTCCTATCTGGCCGAATATAGAGGAGAAAGTGCAGGGGGAAGTAGCGGAGGCGGTAAGGGAATTTATGAGGTGAATGGTATTAGGGCTTGCAGGACAGTTTACCTAAAAGCGGTTTCAGGGAGAAATTAGTTTTATGATAGCCCGTTTGGAGAGCTTTATTGACCGTTTTCTGCCAAAGGGATCGGCAATAAGACACGTTTCGTTGGTTGCTGGAGGTACGACGATAGCCCAAGGCATCGGTATCATAACAATGCCTTTATTGTCCCGTATTTACTCGCCGGCGGACTTTGGGGTTATGGCTGTATTTGTCTCAGTTACATCAATTTTGGTAGAAATATCGGGCCTTCGCTATCATTTTGCGATCCCGCTTCCAAAGCAGGAACGTTATGCAGATGCTCTTGTCGTGTTGAGCTTTTTACTTCAAGCTTTGTTCGTGGTTATTATAAGCCTGGTGCTTCTTGTCTTCGGCAAAACGATTCTTTCCAAATTCTCCATGGATGTTTTGATACCTTATCAATTTCTCATTCCCATAGGTATTCTGGGCATGGGAACCTACTTGATCTTAACCTACTGGGCTATCAGGAAAAAGCTCTTTTCAACTATAGGAAGGACAAGGGTAACGCAATCGTTGAGTGGTGCCTTGACTAAAATAGCCTTAGGTTTTCTGGGGTTTAGACCTATAGGCCTTTTGTTGGGCTCTATAATGTCGCAAGCGGGCGGCATTTCGACACTTTCTTTTGGTCTGATAAAGGGGAAAGGTATCCCCAAGCCAACAAGGCCTGACATAAAAAGAGTTGCAATTAGATACCGTAAGTTCCCAATGTATGATGCATGGGCAGGCATGCTTAATACGGTAGGAAGGCAAATTATGCCCATTCTTTTAGTGAGTTTCTATAATACTCATGTTGCAGGGCTTTTTTCAATGGCTCAAAGCCTTCTTGGTCTTCCTTCTGCCTTCATTGGACAAGCTATAGGCCAAGTATTTTTACAGCGTGCTAGCGCAGCTCGCCACCAAGGCAACCTCAAAGACTTATCGATGCGTACCTACATGATCCTTCTTAGGCTAGGGTTGTTTCCGATTCTTCTACTTGCCTTTTTTGCACCACCTCTCTTTGCATACGTGCTTGGTGAAAGATGGCTTGAGGCAGGATCCTTTGCGCGCGTTTTGGGACCATGGATAGCTTTTTCCTTTGCCTACAGCCCTATGAGCAATTTATACTCAATACTCGATCGCCAAGCAGCTGGGCTTATCTTTGAGATTTTTTATATTTCAGCAAGAGTTTTGGCCTTCTGGGCAGGCACTGCATTTGGTGGCCCATTGCTCGCAGCTGCCTTTTTTGGGTTGGTTGGCTTTACGGTGCTTTTTTTTAGAATGAACTACATATTGTCCGCGGCAGGCAATGACATGAGACATATTTTAAAGGCCAACACGAGCATTTTTCTGGAAACGGGGTTACTGCTTGTACTGCCAATTGCCTCTGTTTTATTTAAACTTCATCCAGTAATAATTGGAGTAGCCTTATTATTATCGCTTGGCGCATATTCAAAAAGGGCTCTTACATCGTTTAAAATGGCCGGAGGGAGAATCTGATGAACGGCAAAATTATCGTTAACTTAACCAGAAATTGGCATCCGGGGATTCCACATGTTAGAGGAGCAATGTTCGACGGCACAAAAAAACTCTCACCAGATGAGTCACAAAGCGCTATACGAGTTCTCAATGATAGAGAAGCCGTTACAAACTTTCTTAAAAAATCTAATGGATTTTTTAGCGTTGTCAATGTCGAGGGAAACAATGGCTGGATTGCCGTTGACAGGATTCGCAGCCTTCCACTTTTTTATGGTCAACATAACGGGAAACTTTTCATCAGCGACGACGCAAGGTGGGTGCGCGAGCATGTGCATGATAATGAAATGGACCCCATTGCACGTGAAGAGTTTTTGGCGTGCGGATATGTCACGGGGTCAGACACGCTTTTTCCAAACGTTAAACAGGTTCAGGCAGGCGAAGCCGTTTTCTTCGAAGTTGGGAATAACGAAGAAATTTCGATTCAGCCTCAACGGTATTTCCAATATTATCCAAGCGACTTCTTAGACGAACCAAAAGAAACTCTTTTTCGAAGATTTGAAACAACTCTAGGCAGGGTTTTTCAAAGACTTATTGACTATGCAGAAGGCCGAACACTGGTTGTGCCTCTGAGTGGCGGCTACGACTCAAGACTCATTGCTGTGATGCTCAAGCGCTTGGGATACGATAAATTTTTGGCTTTTTCTTACGGAAAGCCAGGCAATACGGAAGCTCAAATCAGCAAATCCGTGGCAGAAAAACTCAATATCAATTGGGTATTTATCCCTTACACAAATGAACTTTGGCATGATTGGTATCTTAGTCCTGAAATGAAAGCATATTTTGAATATGCTGATGGCCTCGCGTCGCTTCCACATATCCAGGACTGGCCTGCTGTTTTGGAACTGAAAGCTCAGGAACTGATCCCGGAAAACAGCGTTTTTGTTCCCGGACATACTCCAGTACTAGCAATCCAAATTAACAAAATAGAATCAATTTGGGGAAGGAGGAAAAGTCCCAATTGTTTCTTCGAAATGCTGAGACAGGCACACTACAATCTGGTGCCATCCGGTTACGATTTACTCAAAGCAAGAAATAGCTGGTATCTTCACAAGTTTCCAATGAACACGAAAGAAGAGGTACTGGGAGTATCAGATCTCTGGGCCTGGACTGAGCGACAATCAAAATTCATTGGCAACTCAGTGCGTTCATACGAATTCTTCGGCTACGACTGGTGGATGCCCTTTTGGGATGTCGAATTCACTGAAGTATACGAGAAAGTGCCATATAAACACCGCCTGGATAAAAAACTTTATAAAGAATACGTGGACCAATTATTTACAAACATCGCAGAAAAACCCTTCGAAAAACCTCAAGGTCTATCGCTACAGCATTTTCAAATAAATACAGAAAAAGCTATAATGAAAATTATAAAACCTGTAGCAAAGCGCATATTGCCGGACATGGCCAAAAAATATCTTAGAAAGAAAGCAAATCTATATGGATTTAAAAAGCATCCATTGCAATGGTATGGAATTCACAATGATAAATATATTAGAGAATTAATTAAAAATGGTGCAATTAATATAAACTCAATCATTGTGTTGGATTATTTGGACTATTTAAGAAATTATGAAGAATCGACGGAATTTACCGCCTTGAAGATCCCTGGATTAGAAAGCTCATGAAAAAGATCTACGGGCGAGGACATGAAATAGGGCTGCACGCAAGCTATAATAGTTTTCGAAGCGCGGATCAGGTGAAGAAGGAGTTTGAAAGGCTTATTTCGGTTGCGGAAAAAGAGGGGATTTGCCAGGACGTTTGGGGCGGAAGGCAGCATTTGCTGCGCTGGGAGGCTCCGACGACGTGGCGGGCGTGGGAGAAAGCAGGGCTAGATTACGACAGCACATTGACCTTTGCGGATCACGTCGGATTTCGCTGCGGAGTGTGTTTTGAGTATCCCGTTTACGACGTCCTGCAGCGGAAACCTTTAGCCTTGCGCGAAAGGCCCTTGATAGTGATGGAAGGAAGCATGCTGGGAGGCCAATATATGGGACTTTCGCATGAAAAGTCCCTCTCTTTGATCCAAAAGCTGGCAGAAACGTGTAAAATGTTTAATGGTGATTTTACGTTGTTATGGCACAACAGCAGCTTGCTCTCAAGGAAGGACAGGGAGCTTTACGATAAGGTGTTGGTGGGGATTTGAGTTTAATCAGGTTTTCGAAGTTTTTATAACGTATAGGAGACGAGGAATTCAATAGGTTTATAGCATTTACAGGATTATGTTATAGTGCTTACATGAGTTATATATATTCTGCAACATAAAGTTTTTATAACGTATAGGAGACGAGGAATTCAATAGGTTTATAGCATTTACAGGATTATGTTATAGTGCTTACATGAGTTATATATATTCTGCAACATAAAGGAGGCCTGATGCAAATTCTTCGTACTAAGCTTAATGGTATGCAAGCATTATTACTTGCTACATTATTAATGTTGACCCTGCTTAATAATTTTAAGTTAAATATTCAAACAATTGGCTTTTTATCTATTTTTACGCTACTCTCTAGTGCACTCTTTTTCCCTGTTGCCCAAATGTCATTTGGAAAAAATCTGCCAAAAGACTTGTTACCCGTTTTATTATCTGGAGTTTGTTTTCTTGGCATTTATATTATCTCTCTGCTAATAAGTGGATATAATCAACGAGCATTGATCGTGGTTTCTGAATTGGTTATGGTGTTGTCATTCGCGATATCAGTGTCCATGCTTGTATGGTCTCCTAAAGCTATTAGGATATTTTGTATTATAGCAATTGTATTTACAGTTTTTATACTATTTATTTATAAAGGTTTTATAATGGTGGGGCGAGGATACATTGCAAATAAAAATACTATCGGGGGATTTCTAGCGTTTTTAAACTATTGGCCAATTGCATATTACTTACTATCAAACAAGAGACAATCTAGAATGATATTGTTCTTATTTATACTTACTAGCTTATCGGGAGTATTTATTATTGGTGCCAGATCGACATGGTTAGCCTTAACTGCCGCCGCTACCACGTTTGTTCTGTGGCCAATAATAAGCAAGAATAAATTTAGGTTCTATGCGTGGTTTTTTTTAGCATTGGGAATGTTAATTCTCTTCATAAATATTTACCTTATGATTTCATCATTACCAATCTTCGATCAAATGCAGCGCTTAGTGCGTGAATTAAGTGGTGGCAATCTTTATTCAGGGCGACAAATTATCTGGCCATTACTAATTGAAGCTATCAAAGCTCAACCTTTACTTGGATATGGTGCTGCTGCAAGTCCGGGTTTATTTCTATCCACAGGACTTTCGTCCCATAATTTGTACCTGCAAATTGCGCTACAAGTGGGCTTGATAGGTATCCTTTTTTTCATGATTTTAATTTTCTCGATATGGAAGTGTTTCTGGAAGGGGAGAAACAATCAGCTAGTTCGTCTGTCGGCTGCGTTTATGATTGCAATTCTTGTTCACCAATTGTTCGAGGTTTCATTGACCCAAAACAACTTAGCAATAGGATTGTTACAATGGATGATTATAGGCCAGGGTATAAGCTTCTCTATTGGTAGTAGAACAACTATCAACAGAGAAGCTTATTATACCTGTGCACGCCGAAAAAGGAGGAAGTAATATTTGCAAGAATCAATGATTTTTCATCATCCACTTCCAATTGTTGATAATGGCAGGTCCGGCAGCCAAGTGCGTCCGTACCAAATGCTGCAAGCATTTAGATCATTGGGTTTAGATGTGGAAGTGATCGCCGGTTACGCAGCTGAACGTAGCCAACGGTCACAGCGGGTCAGAGAACAGCTAAGGAAAGGTAGACGTTTTTCTTTCGTCTATAGTGAATCCTCCACTTTACCTACTCTTCTCACAGAGCCAAGCCACATGCCTATTAGTCCTAAAGTGGACTTTGGTTTGCTAATAGAAATGCGAGCCACTGGTATACCTATTGGATTATATTATAGAGATGTAAATTGGAGATTTGCCCATTTTAGAGGGATGGCTAATTGGTACAAAAGAGCTGTTATGATTCCATTTTATAAATACGACTGGAGGCAGTATAAGAGAATAGTAGATTATCTATTCATTCCATCACTAAAAATGGCCGAAGCCTTACCTTCTCACTGGCCCGAAGACCGTCTAGGCATTTTGCCCCCTGGCTGCAAAGTGTATGATGTTCAAAAAAAATGTTACACTAACAATAACCATCTTCGCCTATTTTATGTGGGGGGTGTAACCCCGCCAGCTTATGACTTGAAGCCAATGATAGAACTGCTCAAAAACATTTCTTCTAGCGTTCAGCTTATACTTTGTTGTCGACCTAAGGAATGGGATCTTGTCAAGGGCTATTACTGCATAGATGATGATACAAAAGTTTCGATAGTTCATGCCAGCGGAGATGAGCTCGCCAAATTCTATGAGCAAGCAGATTTGTTTCTCTTATTAAGGACTCCATATTCATATCTTGACTTTGCCGTTCCCGTAAAATTACTTGAGTCCCTTGGATATGGACTGCCCGTGCTTACTAATGCCGGGACTGAAGCTGCAAGATTTGTTGCTGCAAATAATATTGGTTGGGTTGTTAATAATATCGATGAAGCCAGACATCTATTGCATTGGCTACGGGACAATCCTGCTGAGCTGGTTAAGAAACGACAGCAGGTTATGCAGATCAGAGAGCAACACACATGGCTAGAGAGGGCTAAAACTGCTGCAAAAATGCTAACAAGTATGTTTTTAGTTAAAAAGAAGAGGGAGGTTTCTATGTGAGCAGTTTTAGAAATTATATAGAAAAATTTGTGACTAAAAATGATTTTTTTCACCTACCACACATTGCAGAGATGAATTGCTTTGATCCATCCGGATCGTATTATTATGACTTGAGGGGAAGAGCCAATTATCCAGGGAAATTAAAAAATGGGCTACCTGTTATCAAATACGCAGACCTTGAATTTGTAAATCCTGTTGGTGCAGCACAAAATGGACTCGCTAACTTACAGTTATTTTGGGATACCGGCGATGAATTCTACTTAACCAAAGCATTAAACATCACCAAAGCTTTAGTATATTACGGCAAAAGTGAAAATGGAAGTTTAGTTTGGCGATACCCCATTGACAATCGGGGACATACCAATTGGCTTTCGGCTATGGCACAGGGGCAAGCAGCTTCCCTGCTGTTGCGCATTGGTTGCATGACTGGCGAAGATTGGTATCACGAAAAGGCTAGAGAAGCTTTAAAGCCATTTTTTTTATCCATAAATAAAGGTGGAGTTACTTGTCTCATGGATGATAAGCATATATGGTTTGAGGAGTACGCCCTTCCTTTGCCGCCATATACGCTTAACGGCTTTATCGTAGCATTGTTCGGAGTGCGTGACGGTGCTATTATCTTAAATGATAAGGATTTGAATAATTTATATGAAGAGGCGTTAAGTACCTTGATTCAGGTATTACCTAGATTTAACTGCCGTGGTTGGAGTTTATATGATCTTTCTGTGAAGTCGATGGGCCCGTTTAAGATAAATAATTTAGCAAGTCCTTTTTATCATCGTTTTCACATTGAACTGCTTAAGGTGCTCGAATTATTAACTGACGATGTCGTATTTAGGCGTCAACGCCTTGAATGGGAAAAATGCAGGGATAGAGGATTGCGAATCTACACGGCAATTGTCGAGAAAGTAATTTATAGAATGTTGAATCCAGTTAAAAGAGGAACGATTTAATTTTACAGGAGAGTTTAGCAACATAACAGTTAAATCGGCAGGTGTTAGGAAATTTAAGATGTCGTCTCATTGCGTGACGCTGATCAAAAGCGTGTTGTATTGCTTGTAATGTCATTGGAAATAATCATTTTTGCTTGAATTAATATTGCCGTCTATTTGTTAATTTTTCTGGTTTTAACCATTATATTACAGATCTCCTTTTCCCTGCCGTCAATTGGGAAGTCTTTACCAAGACCAATATTGCCAGTGTTATTGTCAAGTAATTTAGTCGTTGATACGTCGTGAATGCGAAGGCATGGATATCAAATGTTTGATATGGTTTCAAGTGGAGGTATTGATCAAATGAAACTTGCGATTCTCGCTGCTAGAAATTCTATTCATACTGTGCGATGGATCAATGCACTTGCCGAAAGAGGTCATGAGGTTTACTTGCTAAGTATACAAAAAGGCGGAGATACTTTGGATGAACTGGTTAAGGTGCACTACCTTCCCATAGCAGCTCCAACCGGGTATTATTTTAACGCTTGGACTGTCAAGAAATTATTGTCAACTCTAAAACCAGATATCTTACATGCCCACTATGCCAGCGGTTACGGAACTTTGGGTCGACTAAGCGGTTTTCATCCTTATATTTTATCCGTGTGGGGCAGCGATGTTTATGACTTTCCACTTAAATCACCGGTACACAGAAAAATTATAGTCCGCAATCTTAGGGCAGCAGATTGGTTATGCTCGACCAGTCACGTAATGAAGGATCAGACTCTGTCCCTTTTTCCCACGCCAAACATCAGTGTCATCCCCTTTGGGATAGATACTAGGAAATTTAATAAAATTAGCGACCAACGCCCAGATAAGGAAGAAATCGTCGTAGGAACCGTAAAAACATTGGCTCCCAAGTATGGCATTGATGTTTTAATCCGCGCCTTTGCACTCGCAAGAGAGTCTATGATAAAAGGCAACTATAAAGACGCAGCTAAATTGCGTCTTTTGATCGTAGGCGGAGGGCCCGATGAAACTAAGCTTAAAAATCTCGCACGAGAGCTTAATATAGCGGATATAACCACCTTTTGCGGCAGGGTTCCTCATGAAGAGGTTCCAAAATACTTAAACTCGATGGATATCTACGTTGCAGTAAGCGAAAGCGAAAGCTTTGGAGTAGCCATAATTGAAGCTTCGGCTTGTGGATTGCCTGTAATAGTGTCAGATGTTGGAGGTCTGCCGGAAGTGGTGGTGGCAAATAAGACTGGCTTAATTGTACGGCGAGAGGATGTTTCGGGCACGGCCGAAGCGATAATAAAGCTTGTTCGGGATCGTGACTTAAGAGAGCAGATGGGCTTAAATGGGAGATTACATGTTCAGGAAAACTACGAATGGTCTAAAAATGTATCTCAAATGGAAGAAATATATGCTAAAGTAATCAGCATGAAACGTTAGATAACGAATTAAAGGGTCGGGGATTACTTTTAAGTAAAAAGAAAATTAACGCTATTTCTTGATTTAGCAGGCTAAATGTAAGTTAGAGCCGCTAATAATGAAGCTTTAGCAAGTGCCATCAAACGATTGCATAAAGATCTCGGGTTGCTAAGTGAAGCAGGGATTAAAGGCAGGGCAAAGATAGATTTTGTTGTGAAAAAGCTGGTGGAAATGTTTTAACATTGGGGGAAATTAAATGAAAATCATTACCATCGTCGGTGCACGTCCGCAGTTCATAAAGGCTGCAGCAGTATCGCGGGTGCTGAAGTCAACAGAAGGCGTCAATGAAATCTTGGTGCATACGGGTCAGCATTACGACACAAATATGTCTGACGTATTCTTTGAGGAGCTTGAAATTCCAAGGCCTGATTACAACCTGGGTATTGGGTCCGGCATGCACGGCGAGCAGACTGGTAAAATGTTAGAGGCCATCGAAAAAGTTTTAATGGAAGAAAAACCGGACTGGGTGTTGGTTTACGGCGATACAAACTCCACACTGGCAGGTGCGCTGGCGGCCGTCAAGCTTCATATTCCGGTGGCACACGTTGAGGCGGGCCTGCGCTCATTTAATCGCCGAATGCCCGAGGAGATAAACAGGGCCCTTACGGATCATGCCTCGGATTTGCTCTTTGCTCCTACGAAGACGGCCGTTGAAAACTTGCGACACGAGGGAATCCCCGAAGAAAGGATTAAATTAGTCGGAGACGTGATGTATGATGCTGCCCTTTATTATGGCAAAAAGGCCGAGCGGCAAAGCCAAATATTAAATAAATTGAGGTTAAAGCCTAAGGAATACATCCTTGCCACTGTGCACCGTGCCGAAAACACGGATGACCCTGTAAGGCTTCGGGTCATATTTGATGCATTATGCGAAATAGCCCGCGAGATAAAGGTGGTCTTACCTTTACATCCGCGAACCCGTGAGGCGTTGATAAAAAGCGGTATGTACGATAAGGCGGCTTCATGTATTTGCCTGACTGAGCCGGTTGGCTACCTTGATATGGTGATGCTTGAAAAAAACGCCCGACTCATCGCCACAGATTCCGGCGGCGTGCAAAAGGAGGCATTTTTCTACCACGTGCCCTGCGTTACCTTGCGGGAGGAGACGGAATGGGTGGAATTGGTCGAGCTGGGGTGGAATTGTGTAGTTCCTCCCCTTTCTGTCGGCGAGATAGCTGATGCCGTAATGTCAAGGCTGGGGTCATTTAGCGGCGCTGAAGAAAACCCTTACGGCGACGGACATAGCGCTGCAAAAATCGTAGATTATCTTATAAATACAGGCAAATGATTTTGTTGTAAGGAGGCAGCTAAGTGGGAAAAACGCTTTGGATATTGAACCATTACGCCATCAGTCCAGACATGCCTGGGGGCACCAGGCATTTTGATTTGGCCAGCGAGCTTGTCAAAAAAGGGCACGATGTAACGATTTTTGCTTCCGGGTTTGACCATCATACTCACCGGTATATAAAAATAGATCCCAAGGAGAAAATAAGAGTTGAAGAATATGACGGGGTGCGTTTTGTGTGGATCAATACCACGCCCTACAGCAAAAACGACTGGCGCAGAGTGGTGAACATGATTTCCTACGGCTGGCGGGTATTGGGGTGTGACCGGGGTCTGCCTAAACCTGACGTGGTCATCGGGTCTTCCATGCATCCCTTTGCGGCTTTGGCCGGCTGGCGGCTGGCCCGCAGACATAAAGCCAGGTTTATTTTTGAAGTTAGAGACCTGTGGCCTCAGACGGCGGTAGATATGGGGGCAATGAAAGAAAGCGGCTTACCAGCTAAGTTGCTATATACTTTAGAAAAGTTCATGTATGAAAGGGCAGAAAAGATCATCGTGCTGCTGCCATATGCTAAAGAGTATATAGTTAGCAGAGGAATAAGCCCCGAAAAGGTCTTTTGGCTGCCCAACGGCGTAAATTTGGATAGGTTCGATCATCCCTCACCTCTTGATCCGGGGTCTGAGGTTACAAAGGCCTTTGAGCGATACCGCGATAGGTTTAAGGTAGTTTATACTGGGGCGCATGGTCCGGCTAACGGATTAGAGGTCATGCTTAAGGCCGCCTCTATAGTTCAAGATAAGGGTTTGGGAATACATTTCTTTTTTATAGGCGATGGCCCAGAAAAAAATAACTTAATTCAGAAAGCTGGTGAAATGCACCTCAACAATGTATCATTTTTGCCCCCTGTTTCAAAAGATCAAGTTTCAAGTCTTCTTGCAAGGGCGGATATGCTTGTGCATACCCTCAAAAAAATGGATGTTTTACGTTACGGGATGAGTCCGAATAAAATGTACGATTACTTGGCGAGCGCTAAACCAATTGTTACATCAATAGAAGCAAAAAACAATCCTGTAGTGGAGTCTAACGCCGGCATAGCAGTAGAACCGGAAAACCCCGAAGCCCTCGCCGACGCCATCATCGAAATTTACAACATGCCCGAGGAAAAAAGAAAAGAACTCGGCATGAACGGAAGGCGTTACGTAGAACAGCATCACAGCACAAAAATCCTTGCAGAAAAATTAGAAGCATTGCTGGGCGATACGGGGTCGGGCGATACGGGGTCGGATCTTTAATCTTGAATTTTAATTTAACAGGTTAACGAAGCTGGCAAAAATGCCTAATTTCCCTTTGTGGCCGCACTTTGCCTTAAGCGTTACAGCAATACCCGTTTTGCAATCTTTGTGCCCCATAAAGGCCTGATTTAAATTTAACCAAAGGAGACCACCGAATGACCGATACCTTACTCACACAGTCAAAAATCCTCATCACCGGTGCGGCCGGGTTTATCGGCTTTCACCTCGCTAAATTCATGCTTGAGTGGGGACATTTCGTCGTTGGCTTAGACAACCTAAACAGCTACTACGACCCAAAGCTCAAGGAAGGCCGCCTGGATATACTGCGCGCCCATGACAACTTCGTCTTTTACCGCGCGGATTTGAAGGAAAAGCCTGTCGTGGACGAAATTTTTGCCGCTTGCAGGCCCGAATACGTGGTAAACCTCGCTGCCCAGGCGGGGGTGCGCTATTCCCTTGAAAACCCTTACGCCTACGTGGATTCAAACCTGGTGGGGTTCGTAAACGTCCTTGAGGCCTGCCGAAGTTATCCCGTCAGGCACCTGCTTTTTGCCTCGTCAAGCTCCGTTTACGGCGGCAATAAGACCGTCCCCTTTTCGACGGAGCACAACACGGACCACCCCGTGAGCTTATATGCTGCCACAAAAAAGGCAAACGAATTAATGGCCCACACCTACGCTCACCTTTACGGCATCCCCTCGACGGGGGTGCGGCTTTTTACCGTCTATGGCCCCTGGGGAAGACCCGATATGGCTTATTTTTCCTTCACCCGCGACATCTTGGCAGGAAAGCCCATTAAAGTCTTCAACCACGGCAGGATGAGCCGCGACTTTACCTACATAGACGACGTGGTAAAAGCCCTTTACCGC
>Ga0134093_1002128_pt1 | contig 16729 bp, 13 predicted proteins | sample 4_1taG_FD_94452 | JGI IMG/M metagenome (GOLD analysis project Ga0134093, IMG submission 94452) | Switchgrass degrading microbial communities from high solid loading bioreactors in New Hampshire, USA - 4_13_20_68_A1 metaG | ecosystem: Engineered > Bioreactor > Semi-continuous > Anaerobic >...
ATGGCAAATTGTGAAACAGGTTTATGATAAGCTTATGCATCACCTGTAGGACTTACAGCGCGCACAGCTAGAGGAGTACGTTGTAAATGCTACCACTGAAAATCATCCCCCTCGGAGGACTGGGGGAAATTGGCAAAAACATGATGCTTTTGGAATATGGCGACGATGGGCTGATCATCGACGCGGGCATCATGTTTCCCGAGAACGACATGCTCGGGATCGACTACATCATTCCGGACTTCGGATATGTGGTCAACCGCTTGCAAGAAGGGCTGACGGTTCACGGCGTTGTGGTCACGCACGGGCATGAGGACCATACCGGCGCGATCGGGCATGTGCTGGACGTGATCAAGGCGCCGGTCTACGCCACGTCGCTGACGGCGGGCCTGCTCGAAGTCAAGATGCGCCAGTCCGGCCACGCCGAGCACCCGCTGATCGTCTTCCACGCCGGGGATCGCTTCCAACTTGGCTTGTTCGACGTCGAAACGTTCCACGTTTGCCACAGCATCCCCGACGGCGTAGGGCTGGGCATTACGACGCCGGTTGGCCTGATCGTTCACTCGAGCGATTTCAAGTTCGATCACACGCCGGTGGACGGGTGGCCGCCGGATTTCGCCAAGCTGGCTGAGTTCTCTCAGCGTGGGGTGCTGGCCCTGCTCTCCGACAGCACCAACGCCGACAACCCCGGTTGGACGCCCTCGGAAACCGTGATCGACGCAGCGTTCGACGAAGTCTTCCGCGCCGCGCCCGGCCGGATCATTGTCGCGACCTTTGCCTCGCTGATCTCGCGGATCCAGCAGGTCGCCAGGGCGGCGGAGCGATATGGGCGCAAGATGGCGATCGCCGGGTTCAGCATGCAGGAATATATCAAGGTCGCCACGCGGCTCGGCTACCTCAATCTTCCGCCCGATCTGATGGTTTCCGTCGAGCAGGCGGTCAAGATGAAGCCGCGCGAAGTTGTGATTATGGCGACCGGCACGCAGGGCGAGCCGTCGGCGGTGCTGGGGCGGTTGGCGTGGGGCCGCCATCGCGTGCTGGAGATCGAGCACGGCGACACGGTGATCATGTCTGCCCATCCCATCCCCGGCAACGAGGAAATGGTCCATCGCACGATGAACAAGCTCATCCAGCGCGGCGCGACCGTGATCTACGACCCGCTGCTGCCGGTGCATGTCTCCGGCCACGCCAGCCGCGAGGAACTGAAGTTGCTGATCAACCTCGTCCGCCCGAAGTTCTTCATCCCGGTTCACGGGGAGCTTCGCCACCTGACCGAGCACAGCCGCCTCGCGCAATCGGTCGGCATCCCGCCCGAGAATATCGCGGTGGTCGAGAACGGCACGGTCATCGAGCTGACGCCAGACTCGCTGACCATCGGCGAGCGTGTGCCCGGCGGGTATGTGTTTGTGGACGGCGCGGGCGTGGGCGACGTCGGCCCGATCGTCATGCGCGACCGCGAGATTCTGGGGCGCGACGGCTTCGTCGCGGTGCAGGTGCTGATTGACCGCGAAACCGGCGAGCTGATCGAGCCCCCGGAATTCATTTCGCGCGGGTTTGTATATCTGCGCGAGGCCGCCGACCTCGTTACCTCAGCCGAGCACGTCATCGAGGAAACGATCGCGACGACATCCAACGGCGACCTGACGCGCGCCGTGCAGGATGCGCTTTCGCGCCTGTTCTACAACGAAACCAAGCGCCGCCCGATGACGTTCGCCTTCGTGCGCGAGATATGAGCCCACTGCGCAGCGATAGAGCAGCGAAGGGCAGCGGACCCGTGTAAGCTGCCTTAGCTGCTTTTGCGCTGCTTGATGGCTGTCTTTAGCTGCCGCCCGCTAACTTGCCAGCATTCCCCCGCCTCTGCATAATAAGGGCGGTCGGCCATCCCCGACCCGGCGCCGGTCTCCTGGGCTGGTGACCGTATTTTCATAGCTAGTTGAGGAACCAGAGTGGGCTTATATCCTTCGCAAACCACCCGGACGCGGCTGATCGCCGCGCTGTTCACATTGATTCTGGCCGCGCTGCTGGCGGGGTGTGGCGACGAAAGCGCTCAGGGCGCCTCTGCCGATCCGCCCGCTGCTAACCCACCCGCTAATTCTGGCGAGCAAGCCGCTCCCCCTGCGCAGGCCCAGGCCACGCCGACCAACATCTCGCCCGAAGGAGAGCCACTGGTCGCCACAGTCAACGGCGTGCCGATCACCGTCGCGGAGCTGGAGCGCGAGCGCGACCGTCGCATGCTCGGCCTGACGGTCGAACCGGCCACGCTCGACGCGTTCACTGCATCCGTGCTGGATAGCCTGATCGACCAGGTGCTGATCGAGTTGGCCGCCGAGCAGAGCCAGATCGTCGTGACGGATGCGGAGATCGACAACGAGCTCGCGATCCAGGCGGAGCTGGCCGAGGCGAACGGCATGACGCTCGAACAGATTGCGGCGGAGCAGCTTTACACGATGGACGAGTATCGTGAGGCGACCCGCCAGATGCTGCTGTGGGGCAAGGTCAGCCAGCTGGTGACGGCCAACGTCTCGACGGTCGAGAAGCAGGTCCACTCGCGGCATATCCTCGTGAAAGATGAGGCGCTGGCGCGCGACCTGCTGACGCAGATCCAGTCGGGCGCGGCGAGCTTCGAGGCCCTCGCCCAGCAGTACTCGCTCGACGCGTCGAGCAGCTACAACGGCGGCGATCTCGACTGGGTGGGCCGGGGCGACCTGCTCCAGCCCGAGGTCGAGGCCGCGATCTTCTCGCTTCAGCCGGGCGAGCTGGCGCCGCAACCGGTTCGCAGCAGCCTGGGCTATCACATCATCCAGGTGCTGGAAGTCGCCGAGGGGCGGGAGCTTGACGCCGCCGCGATGGCGCAGCAGCGGGAGCAGGCATTCCTGTACTGGCTGGATCAGCAGCGTGCCGCGGCTGACATCCAACTATTCGGAGCGTTTGAGACGCCCTAGGCGTCGCCTACTCAGGGGGAGGGCACCGACCCAATGCGGGCAGCGAACTTTCTGTTTAACTTCGTCACCATCATCTTTGTCGTGCTGACGCTGGTGGTGGCCGCCTTTACGCTCGCGATCGCGGGCGACGTGCTGGAGCCGCCGTTCCTGCTGCCGCCCACCGACGTCCCGACGCCCACGCTGGTCCCTGATATCGGCGAGGAGTTGCCGACGCCGTTCCTGCCGACCTTTACCCCGTCCAACACGCCGGAGCCAACCGAAACGCCCGAGCCGACGTTGACGCCGACGCTGACCGAAACGCCGACGCCGGAGCAACCGGCCGCGACCGAGGCTCCGCCAACGGATACGCCCGCCCCCACTGAGCCACCGCCCGAGGAAACCCCCGAGGTGACTCCGGAGAGCGGCGCGGACGAGCCGCCCGGTGAATTCCCAGACGACGCAGTCGGGAGCGCAGCGCTAGCCGCGCTCCCTAGTTTTACGCCCCTGGCGCCGGTGCCCAGCCGCACCCCCGCGCCGACGATCACGCTCACCCCCGGCCCGCGCCCAACCAACACCGTCACGCCGACGCCCCCCGGCCCGCTCCCGCCGACGCTGTCGCCCTATCCGTTCCTGGTGCAGCCGGGCACGCCGCTGCTGCGGGATAGCTTTGCGGATGGGACGACGGGGTGCGAGTGGCAGGGCGTCGCCGGGACGGTGGTTGACCAGCGCGGAGAGGCCGTCGTGGGTGTCGAGGTGCGCGTTCGCAGCGCGAGCGGCGAGCAGACTGCGCTCGCGGGCACCGACACCGACTACGGCCCCTCGGGCTGGGAAGTCCGCCTGAGCGGGGCGCCGCGCGCTGAGCAAGTGACCGTTGCGCTGTGGGCGGACGATCAGCCGGTTTCCCCGGCGGTGGAAGTGGTTTTTCCTGCGACCTGCACGCAGAACCTCGCGCTGATCAATTTCGTCCAGACGCGGGCATTCTGAGCGGGCGCATCTGGCAAAAGGTGGCGTTGGCATGGCGTCAAAGCGAAATTCTCCGGTCTACGATGTGATCACGGCGCTGTTCGTGGTGCTGACCGTCGCGGCGCTGGGGTTGATTTTGCTGGTGTGGCGCGATCCACAGACGCCGCTGAACCCGTTCCCGCCGCCGACGCTTCCGCCGCGCGTGGTGCTGCCGACCGCGACACTTACCCCCACGCCGACCGACACCCCGCTGCCGACCAGCACGCCGACCGCCAGCCCGACGCCGACCGCAACGGCGACCGCGACGGCCACGGCCACGCCGACCGCGACCGACACGCCGACCATCACGCCGACGCCGGTACTGTCCGGCGCGCTATCGCAGCTTCCGGCGGGGGAGCTGTTGCTCGCCACGCCGACGCCCGCGCCGCTTGACGATGGCAGCGGCGGCGCGATCCCCGGCAGCATAGGCGGCCCGCGCGCCCTGCCGACGCGCTCGCCCTTCCCGTTCGATCCCGGCGAGGTGCGTCTCCAGGCGAATGAGAACGATCAGGGCTGCAACTGGCGTGGGATCGCCGGGTCGCTGAGCACGCTCAACGGCGATCCGGTCGTGGGGCTGGCGATTCTGGTCGAGGGCGAGAGCTTCCGCCGGGTGGAGATCTCCGGCACTGCCGAGCAGTGGGGCGCGGGCGGGTTCGAGGTCCAGGTGGGCAGCGAGCCACGCGCCGAGTCGTACACGCTAACCGTCCTCGGCCCGACCGGCGCGCCGATCTCGCCTGCCGTGCCGGTCGAGACAGGCGCTACCTGCGATACAAACGTCGCCGTGGTCGATTTTGTGCAGAACCACGCGTATTGAGAGAGCAGCGGTTAGCCGTTAGCTTTTAGCGGTTAGCGAGAGCGAAATACGGCCAGGAGCAGCAGCGAAGCATCACCTGGCTCGTCCGGCGCGACCTTGTCCCCTAGTTTCATCCTTGCACATGCTCTTGGTTCTTGCTCTTGCTTTTGCTAATCGCTAACTGCTAACCGCTAATTGCTCTCGCCGTAAGAACCGTGTATGATCGCCCGCTCCCAGGCGCAGCACCGTTGACAATCGCCCGTGAATCCGCTAAGATGCAACCCGATCCTGCGGGATCGCGGGAACACATCGTCGCCTGATACGAGGCTGCGTTTTGCATGCTCGTCCAGCGGGTGATTGCTGGCAAGTTGCTCGGTCTGGGTCCTGCGCGGCAGGGCGTCCGAACCGTGTCAGGGCCGGAAGGCAGCAGCACTAAGGACTTCACCCTGGGTGCCGCAGGAGTGCCTGGTCCGAGCAACCTGCTCGCAATCCCCGCTTTTTGTTTCAAGGGACGGTAAGCCGCTGTGAACGCTTCCCCGATGCCCGCGTCGCATCCGACCCGGCGCTTCCCGGCTCGCCTGATGGGTGGCGTGTTGCTGGCGCTGATCGTGGCGGGCGCGGTCTACGCGATCTACCGGCTAACGTATAAAGACGTCACGCTGGAGATCGGCGGTGAGGTGCACCGTATCGCATCCCGTGCGGAGACGGTTGGCGACCTGCTGGCGGAGCGCCGCGTGATCCTCGCGCCGGGCGATATGGTCTCCCCCGCGCCCGATACCCCGCTCGAAGGCGGCATGACGATCGCCATTGATCGCGCGCACCCGGTCGTGATCGAAGCGGATGGCGAGATCCGCCGCGTGGTCACGGTGGCCGTGCACCCGCTCGACATCCTGCACGAACAGGGCATCTCGATCGGCAAGGGCGACGTGATCCGCGTGGACGGGCACGATTACCGGCTGGAAACGCTTGAGCGCACCCGCTGGGATATCGCCCCGGCGAGCATTCTCGTCCTGCGTAGCGCGACCCTGCGTGTGCTCGAAAACGGGACGCTGCGCGTGATCCACACCACGCAGCGCGAGGTCGGGCAGGCGCTGGACGAAGCGGGGATCGACCTTTACCTGGCGGACACCGTTGAGCCAGGGCTGAGTGCCACAGTCGAGGACGGCATGTCGGTGACGCTCCGCCGCTCGCAGCCGGTGACGATCATGGTCGATGGGCGGACGCTGACCACCCGCGCGACCGGGCTGACGGTCGGGGATGTGCTGGCGGCGGTTGGCGTCGCGCCGGTGGGCGAGGATTACACCGAGCCGCCGTTGGAAGCGCGCTTCGAGGATGGCATGACGATCCGCGTGATCCGCGTTGTCGACCGGCTGGAAATTGAGACGGTGCCGGTGCCCTATACCACAATTTACCGGCCAGATTTCTCGCTTCCGCAGGGGGAGCAGCGGGTCGTACAGGCGGGCGTGCGGGGCGAGCGGACGCGCGAGGTCCGCGTACGCTATGAAGACGGCCAGCCCGTCGAGCGGACGCTGATCGATGAAGCGATCGCAGCTCACCCGCAGGCGGAGTTGATCGCCTACGGCGTGCGCCCTAACTAGCGTTCCCCCGCATTTCCCGGCGGTGATTGCCGCCTGACTGAAACGAGCGAGCCATGAACGACCGCGAATTGCTGGGCTTTCACGCCATTTCGCCGAAGAAAAGCCTCGGCCAGAACTTTCTGCACGACCCGAACGCGCTGCAAAAGATCGTCGAGATCGCGGATCTACCGCCTGATGCCGAGGTGCTGGAGATCGGGCCCGGCACGGGCAATCTGACGCGCGTCCTGGCGGAACACGCGCGCCGCGTGGTCGCCGTGGAGACGGACGACCGGCTGATGCCGATCCTTCGCGCGACGTTCGCTGCAACGCCCGCCGTCGAGCTGGTCCACGCCGATATTTTGACGCTCGACGTCTCCACGCTGTTTGACGGGCGGCCGTTTTACGTGGTCGCGAACCTGCCGTACTACATCACCAGCGCGATTCTGCGCCAGTTGCTCGAAAACGAGCCTCGCCCGCAAAGGCTGGTGATCACCGTCCAGCGCGAGGTGGCGGACCGGCTGGTCGCCATGCCCGGCGATCTGAGCCTGCTCGCGGTGAGCGTCCAGTTCTACGGGCACCCGCAGATCGCGATGCGCCTTAACCCGGCCGCTTTCTGGCCGCGCCCGGATGTCGAGTCCACAGTGGTGCGGATCGACGTGTATCCGTCCCCGCCGGTCGACGTGCCGGATGAAAAGACGTTTTTCCGCGTGGTGCGCGCCGGGTTCAGCCAGAAGCGCAAGCAGCTTCGCAACGCGCTCAGCAGCGGCCTGGGAATCGGCAAGGCGGCGGCGGACGAGTTGCTTGGCCGGGCGGGGATCGAGACGCACCGCCGCGCTGAAACGCTCAGCCTCGATGAATGGGCCGCGCTGGCCCGCGCGCTGGCCGAAACCCCCTGATCGCGCGATAACTGGCCGGTCGTGCTGGTTTGTGCGTGCAGCCTCAGACGGCTATCAGTCTTACCGCTTTAGCTAATCGCTAACCGCTAACTGCTAACCGCTCAGTTGATGACCGGCCGGCTCTCAGCAAACGCCGAGAAACCGACGGTATTTGGCCCTTGCGGAATCGCTTTCACCGTCACGGAAAGCGACTCCCCTGGCTGGATCGTGCGGGAATGGTCGAGGTAGACCTGCCGGAAGCCGGTCACCTGCCCGTCGCGGTCGAGCAGCGTCAGCGTGACGACGATCCGGTCGGCGGGATAGCGGCTCTTGTTGACAATCGACAGCGTAATCTGATACTGGTCGTAGACGAAGATGCCGGACGTGTGGTTGAGCTCCAGCTCCGCGTAGCGCCGCTCGACGTTCTGCGCGATGCGACCGGACGCGACGTATGCAGCGGCGTGGGTGTACCCTTCGGGGATGTGGTCGAACATCACGCGATAGGGGCCTTGCAGCCCGCTTGAGAGAAGCTGCCGGGCAAGGAACGACTGCCCGCTGGCGAGCACGGTGCCATCTTGCGCCAGAAGCTGCACGGTGACGACGATCTGCTCAATCGGCTCGTCGTGCCGGTTTTGCACCTGGCCTAAGCAAACGAGGCTGCCGACAGGGGTTTCGTAGCAGGCGGGGCCGCTGACGGTCAGATACACCGCCAGCGGCGAAAGACCGGTGATGCCGTCCATATTGAGCAACGGCGTGGCAGAACCAACCGGCCACAGGCTCGGCGTCAGCGTTGGCGGCAGCAGGGTGTAGCCGAAAAGGGGCAGCGTCGGCTCGCGAGTTTCTGGCGCAGGCGTCTCGGACGACCATAGCTGGCCGCAGCCTGCCACCAGGACTCCCACCCAGATCCATAACCATCGCCAGCATCGCCGTTGCATGGCCGGACGAAAATCCCTCATTTTCCAAAAACGGGCGAATTTATCCCACATTATAGCCGATGTAGAGCGGCAGAACAGCGGGAGAAAAGGCCAATTTCCCGATATATGGGGGTATCTTTCCCACCGACTTCCCAACGCTGGCCCCTGTCGCTCAGCGGACGGCGCATTTGACCAGGGCCTGCGGATATGATAAAATTCCGGCTGATGGCGCTGTTGTAATTTTGACAGCGTCCACCAGCGTAAACTGTGTGTGAACCCTAATCGTGTCTGACGACGTTCCTGACCAACCCCCCTACAGTAGTAACCGCATAGCGTCCGGGCGCACTGCGCGTGCCCCGTATAGCTCTGGACGGCATTGGGCCGATCAGAGCCGCTGGTGTTTGTCTGGCGCCAGCGATCCACTCCCACCAAATGTGAAGGGTACTTTCCCGTGGACGATAGCTTAACCGGCTTAGCCGTGCTGGGCGCGTTTATCGTGCTCAACGCGGCTTCTAAAATGGCGTACGTCGCGCTGATCAATGCCAACCGCGCGGCGCTGCGCGATCTGGCCGAAGACGGTAGCAAGCGCGCGCACGATGCGCTGACGCTCGCCAACGATGCGACGCGCCTGCTGGCGTCGCAGCAGCTTGTTGACCTGCTGTTGCGCTTCGCGATCGCCTTGGTGACCGCGATCGTGCTGATCCCGCCGCTGCGTGATGCACTGCTCGATCTCGAATTGAGCGCGACGCTGGCGAACGTGATCAGCTATGGCGGCGTGTTGCTGGTCGTCGCCCTGTTCACGCTGATCTTCGGTGAGATGCTCCCGGCGACGATTGCCCTGGGCCACGCTACGAGGCTGGCGCTATGGTCGGTCGGGCCGATCAACTTCCTCTCGCGCTTGCTGGCGCCTGCCCTGCGCGCGATGCAGTGGGTCAGCCATCGCTTCGCCGCGCCCTTCGTGGAGCGCCGGGCGGCCTCACTTGTGACCGAAGAAGAGATCAAGATGATGGTCGACGCGGGGTCCGAAGGCGGCGCGATCGAGGACGAAGAGAAGGAGATGATCTACTCGATCTTCCAGTTTGGCGACACGCTGACGCGCGAGGTGATGGTCCCGCGCATCGACGTGGTCGCGCTGGATATCCGCACGCCGCTGCAAGAAGCGCTCAACGTGATCGTCGAGGCGGGCCATTCGCGCATCCCGGTCTACGAGGAGTCGATTGATCACATTCGTGGGCTGCTCTACGCGAAGGACATCCTCGCCGCGTGGCGTGACGGCCAGCTTGACCGCCCGATTGGCGAGATGCTGCGCCCAGCCTATTTTGTGCCGGAGTCGAAGAAAGCAGGCGACCTGCTGACCGATCTCCAGCAGCGCAAGATCCACCTAGCGATTGTGGTAGACGAATACGGCGGCACGGCGGGCCTGGTGACGCTCGAAGACCTGATCGAAGAGATCGTGGGCGAGATCCGCGACGAGTACGACGTCAACGAGGAAGAGATCTACCAGAAGATCGACGAGCACGAGTACATCTTCGACGCCGGGATCGACCTCGATGATCTCAACCGCCTGCTGGAAGTCAACCTGCCGACCGACGAGGGTGACACGCTGGGCGGCTATGTCTTCAGCAAGCTCGGCCGGGTGCCGCTGATCGGTGAGGTGATCGAAACCGAGCATTTGCGGATCGAGATCCTGGACGTGGACGACCGGCGGATCCGCAAGATCCGCGTGACGGTCGAGCCTGCAACCATCCCACCGGAGGTGCAAGACGCCCGCGACGAAATCGCGGCCGCCCCTGACTGAAGAGCAGGCGCACGGCGGGAGCTCACTCCGTCCGGATGGCGCTTTATCCTCTAACTCCATCTGGCCCTGGATGCTGTCCGGGGCCAGTTTGTTTCCCGTAATGGAGCGGTAATTCGAGGGGCGCAAGCAGGCGGAATTGGGTATACTTAACGGTCCCTAGCAGTTAGCTGTTGGCCGTTCGCCAGAACCGGACGATCAGTTGCAGCTTCTATCCGCTCGTCGAGCAGGTTCAGGCGTCTGGAAAGCCTGCTCTTTCGCTAATTGCTATTCGCTAATCGCTGAAATGATCCGTTTCAACTGAGCGATCGAAGGACTCTCATGAGCGACCACACCGCAAACTCTCTGAGCGACGAAACCCGCCAGCGGTTGATCGCAGCGGCGGCTGAGGCGCGCGCCAACGCTTATGTCCCCTACTCCCATTATCCGGTCGGCGCCGCGATCCTGACCGCATCCGGCGCGGTGATCACCGGCTGCAACGTCGAGAACGCCAGCTTCGGCGCGACAATTTGCGGCGAACGCACCGCGACGGTGAAAGCGGTCAGCCAGGGCGAGCGCGAGTTTCAGGCGATCGCGATCGTGACCAATAACGGCGCGTCGCCGTGCGGGATCTGCCGCCAGGTGCTCTACGAGTTCGCGCCGGAAATGACCGTCATCCTGGCCGATGAGCAGGGTGAGGTCTGCTGGGAAGGCCCGCTGACCGAGCTACTCCCGCTCGGGTTCGGGCCTAAGAAGCTGGCGGAAGGCCAGCCGGGGGCGTCGAGCGACTGATGCCCCGGCCGGAGCGTGTCTTTCGCAGCGACGCCGTGATCTTGCGGCGGCAGGACTTCGGCGAGGCCGATCGCCTGCTGACGCTACTCACGCCCAATCACGGCAAGCTGCGCGCGATCGCGAAGGGCGCGCGCAAGCCGACCGCGCGCAAGACCGGCCACGTCGAGCTGTACACGCTGGTCGATATGCTGATCGCGCGCGGGCGAGAGCTGCACATCGTCCAGCAGGCCGAGACGAAAGATCCGTTCCTGCGCCTGCACGAAGACTTGTTGCGCGGCTCGTACGCGAGCTATGTGGTCGAGTTGATGGATCGCTTCACGGCGGAACAGGACCCAGGGCGCGGCGAGTTTCGCCTGTTGGTGCAAACGCTCGGCTGGCTGTGCGACGAAGAGGATCCGCGCCTGGTGACCCGCTTTTATGAACTCCGCTTGCTGGAACTGGCCGGGTTCGCGCCTGCGCTGCACTCCTGCGGCATCGGGCAAGAGACGCTTGAGCCGCGCGACCAGTTCTTCAGCCCGGCGGATGGTGGCGCGGTTTGCCCGGAGCATCACGCCGGGTTCGAGCGCGGGGTGCCGCTCAGCCTGAACGCGCTCAAGGTGATGCGCCACCTGCAAACGCAGCCGTGGCATGTGGTGCGCGGCTTGCAGGTCCCCGGCCCGCTGCACCACGAGATCGAGCGCCTGTTGCTCGCCTACATCGCCTATTTGCTCGAACAGCGCCTGCAAAGCGTGGAATTTCTGCGCAAGCTGCGCCTGGAAGAAATGTAGCTAGAAGCGATTAGCGGTCAGCAGTTAGCGGTTAGCTGAAACCCTGACAGGTGCCCGCTTTTTTGAATCCTCTGCTAATTGCAAAAGTAGAGGGTGAGCCGCTACCACTCCCCTGTTACGACGTGAGGGGATTGTCTGGCTCGCTGAGGATTTCTTCGAGTTGCGCGATCAGCCCGGGTAGGTCAACCTGTACCGTATCCCAGAGAATATCGTGGTCGACGCTCACATAGTCGTGAATGACTTTGTTGCGCGTGCCGATTATTGCTTTCCAGGGGATGCCCGGATACTGCGCTCGCGTTTCGGCTGAAACCCGGCTCGCGGCTTCCCCGATGATTTCGACAGCACGGACAAGCCCATGAAAGAAGGTCGTCCGTCGTGGTCCAGATCGGGCCGGACGCGCCCCTGTGTGAACTTAATCGCTTTGCGCGCTGCATCGAGCATGTCGCGCAGGCGTGTCTTATCCCGCTCGTTCATAAATGATGCGCGTCTCATCTGTCACGCGCTGGCGAAAGTGAGGGCTAAGAAATCCAGCAGTGTTCAGATCGACCGGCCAGCCGAATAACCTGCTCAGTTCTTCTTCAACAGTGACAAATGTGAACAGCCCGACCGGGACGCCCGATTCAAACTCGATCAACAGATCGAGATCGCTGTCTGGACGAAAATCGCCATGCAGCGCGGATCCAAAAACGGCCAGCTTGCGGATGTGGTGCTTCCGGCAGAACGCGTTAAGCTCGCGGGCCGATGGCAGAGTGATTTGAGACAACATCAAGGCTCCCGTCTTCTTTTCCCTGATTCTATCACACCGCTCAATCCGCGAAGCGCACGGCGTACGCCTTCGCGTCTGGCTCGGTGAAGCGGAGCAATCCCTCGCCTTCCTCGGCCAGCGCATCGCGATCGGATGGGGCGATTGGCTCGAATGGCTCGATCACCAGCGTCGCGCCGGACTTGTTTTTCTCGATCGTCGCCACGCCGCGCACAAAGCCATCAACCAGAAACGTGATGCTTCCCCGCCCGTTGACCTTCATCACCGGCATGCGATATTCGTCCGCGATCACGCGCCGCCGGTCGTCGTGCCCGATCAGCAGATTGTCGAGCTCCGCCACGAAGCGGACCGGCGCGGGCGTATCTGCGCCGGGGAGCGGCGCGTCCGGCAGGTCGTAGAGCGTACGCCGCTGCTCGTCGCGGAACACACATAATTCGTCGCGCCATTCGCCGAGCACCGCGCTGACGCCCGTCAGGCCGGACCACGCCTGAAAGTCCGTTACACTCGCCGGACCAAACGCCGCCAGGTAGCGCATGAACAGGTCGCGCAAATCGCCCTCTGTGTTCAGCGGGTGGTCGATCCACTGGGCTGCCAGCGCGAATCGCGGGCTGCCGGGGTAGCTCCAACGGGTGTCGGTTGGGACCTGCACCAGCGGGATCAGCAGGCGCGCCGGATAGCGCATCGCGCCGACATCCACGCCCGGATAGCGCGCGGTGAGGAAGTCGCTGATCTCTTTGAACGAGCGCGGCTGCTCTGCGATGAACTGCTGCACCGCGCCTAGCATTTCTTCGAGGTCGATCGTCACGCCACGCATCTGGCGGATTCCGTCGGCGATCCGCGCCTTCAGCGGGCGTAGCGTGGCGAGATGACGCGCGAAGTCTTCGACAGTGAAGAAGTGCAGCGTGCCGCGCATCAACGTGGCTTTCACGATGCGCCGGTCCGCGATCGCGGCAGCCAGGTCCTCGCGCCGGAAGTCCTTGAGGCGCGTCCACAGCCCCATGTACGGTGCGCGGGGGATCTGCGCCTGCATGCCGACCAGCTTCTCGACGGCGGCGGTAACGGGCAGGGCTTCCCGTTCGAGCAACATCTGGCGTGCGAGCAGCGCGCGGTTCAGCTCGCGCAGCGTGAGCGTGCGTTCGGCCACGGTGAATTCTCCCCTAAAAATCGCTCGTTTGTTCTATGGGGGATTTTAGCGCAGAAGGAATCAAACGCGCCACCTGAGCCCGTCGGGTGGCGCGCAATGAGCGGTTAAGCGCCGACTGTCTGGTAAAACAGGGCAAAGATCAGAAGCGCCGAGATCAGCACGGTTAATGCAATCCAGGCGGATACGAAGCGGAGTCGCTGTGAAGTTTGCATGGCCGTCTCCTCTCCCCGGGCGATGCGGTCGTCTATCATGGTATACGCACAGTTCAGCAAAAAGTCGCCAGCTTTTTAACCGGAGCGCTGATCACCCGTAGAGCGTCCGGCGCCCGCGCGACGCGTTTCCGTATAATTAGACGCCTCAACGCGCTGAAAAGTTCCCTGATTTTCCGACGCGATGCCCGGCTCGCTGTGTTATAATGCTCCGGCTAGAACAAATCCGCTCTGCCGCAGATCGCACTTTCCAAGGATGTAGTCGATGGCGAAGCCGCTTTCCTTCCAAGACGTGATCATGGCGCTCAACCGCTTCTGGATGGACCAGGGCTGCGTGTTGTGGCAGCCGCATAACGTGCAGCTCGGCGCGGGGACGGGCAACCCCGCGACCCTGCTGGCCGTCCTGGGGCCGGAGCCGTGGCGCGTCGCGTATGTCGAGCCGAGCGTCCGCCCCGACGACGGTCGCTATGGCGAAAACCCGAACCGCATGCAGCTTTTCTACCAGTATCAGGTCATTCTCAAGCCCGATCCTGGCAACCCGCAGGAGCTTTACCTGGCGAGCCTCGAAGCGCTGGGCATCGACCCGCGCGCGCACGACATTCGCTTCGTCGAGGACAACTGGGAGTCGCCTGCGCTCGGCGCGTGGGGCCTGGGCTGGGAAGTGTGGCTCGACGGGCAGGAGATCACGCAGTACACCTATTTCCAGCAGGCTGGCGGTCTGACGCTCGACCCAGTCAGCGTCGAGATCACCTACGGGCTGGAGCGGATCGTCCTCGCGCTGCAGGGCAAGGACGCCGTCTGGGATATCGACTGGAACGATCAGGTCACGTATGGCGATCTGCGCTTGCAGGGTGAAATCGAGCACTGCCGCTATTATTTCGAGATTGCGGACGTCGACGGGCTGAAGCAGACCTACGACGTCTACGAGCGCGAGTCGCAGCGCGCGCTGGCGGCTGGGGCGATCCTGCCTGCCTACGACTACGTGCTGAAGTGCAGCCACCTCTTTAACGTGCTGGACGCGCGCGGCGCGATCGGCGTGACGGAGCGCGCGAACTACTTCCGCCGCATGCGTGACATGACGCGGCACGTCGCCATCGCCTACGCCAAACAGCGCGAGAGCATGGAGTATCCTCTGCTCACGACGCGCAAGGGTTGGTCCGAAACCACCATGCGGATCCGCACCCAGCCGAGAATTGCTCCGCCGTCCGAACCGGCCGATTTTTTGCTGGAGCTCGGCGTCGAGGAGCTTCCCGCCGACGACGTGACGGCGGCGCTGTCCCAGCTTGAGACGGCCGTTCCCGCGCTGTTGAGCGAACTGCGGCTGGACCATTCCGGCGTAAAGGTGATGGGCACGCCGCGCCGCCTGGTGGTCCACGTGAAGGACCTCGCACCGCGCCAGCGTGATGAAGAGTCGTGGGTGAAGGGGCCGCCCGCCAACCGCGCCTTCGACGCCGAGGGTCGCCCGACCAAGGCCGCCGAGGGCTTCGCGCGCGGCAAGGGGGTGGACGTCAGCGCGCTCGAAGTGCGGGCGATGGATGGCGGGGAGTATGCGGTCGCGCTGGTGCGGCAGGAAGGTCGCCCTACGGCGGACGTGCTGGCCGAGGCGCTGCCGGAGCTGATCGCGGGCGTGAAGTTCGGCAAGTCGATGCGCTGGAACGCGAGCGGCGTGGCGTTCTCGCGGCCGCTGCGCTGGATCGTCGCGTTGTTCGGCAGCCACGTGATCCGCTTTACCTACGCCGACATAGGCAGCGACGCGACGACGCGCGGCATCCGCCCGTATGGCTCGCCGGAGATCGTCCTCGGCAGCGTGAAATCGTACTTTGAGGCGATCGAGCAGCAGGGCGTGATCCTCGACGTGAGCGAGCGCCGTGAAGCGATCCGCACCCAGGCGGCGGCGCTGGCGCAGGAAGTTGGCGGGACGATCCCGGACGATCCCGACCTGCTGGACGAGGTCGCTAATCTGGTCGAGCGCCCGACCGCGCTGCGGGGCACGTTCGAGGAACGCTACCTCGAATTGCCGCGCGAAGTGTTGATCGGCGTGATGCGCAAGCACCAGCGGTACTTCCCGGTGCAGGACGCGCAGGGGCGGCTGATGCCGTATTTCATCGCGGTCCGCAACGGAGACGCCGAGCAGCTTGAGACGGTCATCGCGGGGAACGAGCACGTCTTGCGGGCGCGCTTTGCGGACGCCGAATACTTCTTCCAGGCGGACACGCAGCATCCGCTGGACGACTTCCTGCCGCGCCTGGGCACGCTCACCTTCCAGGAGAAGCTCGGCTCGATGCGCGACAAGGCGGAGCGGTTGGGCAAACTGGTGCCCACCCTCGGCGAGATGATCGGCGTCTCCGGCGCGGACCTGAAGACAGCCGAGCGCGCGGCGCAGCTTGCCAAGGCGGACCTCGCCACGCAGATGGTCGTGGAGATGACGTCGCTCCAGGGCATCATGGGGCGCTATTATGCGCTGCGCCAGGGCGAGCCGGAAGCCGTCGCGGATGCGATTTTCGAGCACTGGCTGCCGCGCGGCGCGGGGGACATCCTGCCGCAGAGCGCGCCGGGCGTGCTGCTGGCGCTGGCCGACCGGCTCGACAGCCTGGTGGGCCTGTTTGCCGCCGGGCTTGCGCCGACTGCCAGCGCCGATCCGTTCGCGCTGCGGCGTGCGGCGCTCGGCGTGGTGCAAATTGTGCTGGATCGCGGCCTCGATCTGGACCTGGCGGAAGCGGTGCGCCGGGTGGCGGCCGTGCAGCCGATCGAGGTGAGCGAGACGGCGCAGCGCGAGGTGCTGGCGTTTATCGCCGGGCGGCTCGAAGGCGTGCTGCACGAGCAGGGCTGGCCGCACGACGTCATCATGGCGGTGCTGGCAGAGCAAGGGACCAATCCGGCGCGGGCGCAACAGGGCGTGCGCGAGCTTGCCGCGTGGGTCCAGCGCGAAGACTGGCCGCTGATCCTCGACAACTACGCGCGCTGCGTGCGGATTACGCGCGGAGCGGCGGAGCGGTATGCGATCGATCCGGCGCGCTTCGAAGACGACGCCGAGCAGGAGCTTCACGCGGCGGTCGAGCGCGCGCAGGCGCAGCTTTTGCCGGATGATAACGTCGACGCGTTCCTGACGGCGTTTGAGCCGGTAGTTCCGGTTATCCAGCGGTTCTTCGAGGCGGTGCTGGTCAACGCCGAGGATGAAGCGGTCCGCCGCAACCGTCACGG
>Ga0134093_1002129_pt1 | contig 16717 bp, 16 predicted proteins | sample 4_1taG_FD_94452 | JGI IMG/M metagenome (GOLD analysis project Ga0134093, IMG submission 94452) | Switchgrass degrading microbial communities from high solid loading bioreactors in New Hampshire, USA - 4_13_20_68_A1 metaG | ecosystem: Engineered > Bioreactor > Semi-continuous > Anaerobic >...
ACCGCATCCTCAACGACCGGCGAGAGCGGCGCGTCGACCTGATTGGAAGCGGGCTGGATGCCGAGCAGCGCGACCTCGCACCCAAGCTCCGACACCAGAAACTGCGCCAGCATGTGCAGCGGCAGCGTGTGCGTCGAGGCGCTGATGCCTGTCGTCTCTTGCCAGCAGAGCCAGCGCACCGTGCCGGGCGGCTGACCCATCTCCGCCGCGTCGACCAGCACCACCAGATCGGGCGCGAAGCGACGCAGCAGGCCGGTCGTGTTCTCCGGCGCGGGACCCGCGTCCACGAGCAGGACGTGATCCAGCGGCGGAAGCGCCGATTGCAGCGCCCGCACAACCATCAGCCCTGCCGCGTCGTCGCCGTTTAGCTCGTGCCCCACGCCGACGATCGCGACGCGTGGCGTCTCACTCCGCTGCCGGAGCGCCTGAGTCAGGTTCACCTGCCAGAGCGGCCTGGACATCGGCTTCATCCCCATAGTGAACGAGGAAAGCTTCCTTGTCCACAGCGGCCAATTCCCAACGATCGCTGAGCATCGAAATGCAGTTCTGGCGGCAGCTTTCCACACACTGCGCGCAGAAGGTGCAGCGGTCGACGTGATAGCGAAAAACGAAACGCTTGGCCTTCTTGTCGAGCGTGATGACCTCGATCGCCTCGGCCGGGCAGTCTTTGGCGCACAGGCCGCAGCCCGTGCAGGTTTCGCGGTTCCACACCAGATGCCCGCGCAGCCGGTCGGGCGCTTCCTGGCGCACGAACGGGTAACGCTGGGTCACGGGTTTCTTCGTCAGCCCGTGAAGCGCATCCCGCCACATCGTCATCAGCTTCATGCCACCAAGCCCTCCCAAGCAATCAATACGAGAAACTGCACGAGGCCCAGGATCGCGCCGTAGCGCCACCACAGGCCAACCGTCTGGTCGATCCGCAGGCGCGCCAGCAGCGATTGCAGCCCTGCCAGCACCACCAGCAGCAGGAGCGTCTTGACGAAGAAGGCGATCGGGTTTGCCACGCCACCCAGGTACAGCGCCGAGACGAGCGTCAGCCCGACGATTAGTTCGACGCCCTTGCCCAGGTGGAACAGCGCCAGCCCGCGCCCGCTGTATTCGGTCAGCGGACCGGCCACGATCTCGGTCTCTGCTTCGGGCGCGTCGAACGGCGGCAATTCCAGCTTGCCCATCAGCCCGATCAGCGCCACGATGAAGCCGATCGGCTGCGCCAAAACCAGCCAGTGATCCTCAGCGTACGCCGCGATCTCGCTGATCTGCCAGCTTCCGGCCGCCAGCGCGGGGCCGAGCAGCGCCAGCAGGAACGGCGCCTCGTACGAGAACATCTGCGTCAGCGTGCGCGTCGCGCCGACCAGCGAGAAGCGGTTGAGCGTGTTGGCGCCCGCCAGGCCGGTGCACATCGTCAGCAGGCTGAGCAGGTAGATCGTGACGATCAGGTCGCCCGCGAAGCTGAACGACGGCGCCAGCCCGAAGACCGGCACGTACAGCACCGCAGTCAGCGCACCGGACAGCGCAATCACCGGCAGCGCGACGAACAGCCCGCGATGCACGCCCTGCGGGATGACCTCTTCCTTCGCCAGCAGCTTGAGGTTGTCGGCCAGCGGCTGGAACCAGCGCGGCCCGATGCGGTTCTGGAAGCGGGCGACCAGCTTGCGGTCGGCCCATTCGTACGCCATCCCCGCCAGCAGAATGACCAGCCCGCCGGGGAAGAACAGCAGCGCAATCAGCGCGGTTATCGTGCTCATCGGTACCACTCTATCCCATACTGCCGAAGCTGCTCCCACGTCCACGACTGCCGCTCGCCGTTGCGGCGCACGACGGTCATACGGTCGTTGCAGGAGAAGCACGGATCGATTCCGGCCAGGATCATCGGCATGTCCGCGAGCTGGTGCCCCACCGCCGTCACCACCACCGACGCCATGTTCGGCAGGGTAGGCGTGCGGACCTTCACGCGTTCGGCCATGTCAGTGCCGTTGCTTTTGATGAAGTAGAACAATTCACCACGCGGCGCCTCGATTCGGCTGATCGTCTCCGCCGGCTTGATGCGGCGCGGGATGCGGGTCGTCAGGTCGCCTTCCGGCAGGTTCGCCAGCAGCGCGCGGATCACGCGATAGCTCTCGAACAGCTCGCGCACGCGCACCTTAAAGCGCGCTTCGAGGTCGCCCGCCTCTTCCACGATCAGCTCAACCGGGAACTCTTTGTAAAGCAGGTAGGGCGCGTCGATGCGGATGTCGCGCGGGACGCCCGACGCACGCGCCGTCGGCCCGACCACGCCGAGCCGCTCAGCTTCGTCGCGCGTCATCACGCCGATGCCACGCGTGCGCCGCAGGAACAGTGCATCGTTCGAGACGACGTCCAGGTAATGCCGGGTGCGCTCCTCAAGGAACTCCAGCCCTGCCAGGATCGCGTCGATCTGCTCCGGCCCGATGTCGCACTTCACGCCGCCGAGCACGTTCGCCGAGTAGTTGACGCGGTTGCCGGTGATGCCTTCGAGCAGGTTCATCACCGTCTCGCGGTCGCGCCACGAGTACATGAACAGCGTGTCGAACCCGGCCTCGTGCGCGGCCACGCCGATCCACAGCATGTGGCTGTGGATGCGCTCTAGCTCCGCCACGATCTGCCGGATCGCCTGGGCGCGCGGCGGTGCTTCGACGCCCGCTAGCTTTTCCACCCCCAGGCAGAACGCCGTCGCGTGGACGTGCGAGCAGATGCCGCAGATGCGCTCGACTAGGTATTCCGCCTGCACAAAGTTGCGCGTCTCGGCGCCTTTTTCGATGCCGCGATGCACATAGCCCAGGCGCACGCTGGCGGCGGTCACGACCTCGCCATCGACGTCAAACTCGAAGTGCCCCGGCTCTTTCAGCGCCGGGTGTTGCGGGCCGATTGGAATGATGAATTTCTCGGTTGCCATCGTCTACTCCCCGGCCTGCCCGTCTAACTGTTCCATCGAAAAGTCTTTGCGCAGCGGATATACGCCGTCGGGCCAGTCTTCCGGCAGGAAAAGCTTGTCGGTGTTGGGCGTGCCCTCACAGACGACGCCAAACATTTCCATCAACTCGCGCTCGAAAAAGCTGACCGAGGGGATCACGCTCACCAGCGAGGGAACTTTCGCGTCCTCACGCGGGACGCGCACGCGGAACGTTACGATCGCCGCGCCGCACGCGAAGTGATACAACACTTCCAGCCGCCCGTCGTCCGGGCCGAGGTCCAGACCGGTGATCGCGGTCAGATAGCCCCAGCGCGCGTCCATCAGCGCGCTCGCTGCGGCGATCAGGTCTTCGGGCGCGATCACAACGTCCACGCGGCCTGGCTCCGGCTCGGCGCTTTCCTGCGTCCACGTTGCCAGAAGCTCGGTTGCCGTCTGCAAACAGGTTTCAGTGCTCATGTCGCGCTCGCTTCTTCTTCAGTCTCTTGAGCCTCCGCCGCGACCGGATCGGCCACTGGTTCTCCTATCACGATCGGCTCAGTCGAAATATCGTGGCCTTGCAGCTTTGCCAGCAGCTTGACCACGCCGTCGATAATCGCTTCCGGGCGCGGCGGGCAGCCGGGGACGTACGCATCGACCGGGATGACCTGGTCGATGCCGCCCATGATGTTGTAGCAGCCGCGAAACGCCCCGCCCGACAGGGCGCACGATCCCACCGCGATGACGAACTTCGGCTCGGGCATCTGCTCGTAGATGCGGACCAGCCGGTCGCGCGCCTGGCGTGTCACCGGGCCGGTGCAAATCAGCACGTCGGCGTGACGCGGGCTGCCCTCGAGCTTGATCCCGAAGCGCTCCACGTCATAGCGCGGTGTGAGCGTCGCCAGGATCTCGATGTCGCAGCCGTTGCACGACCCGCTGTTGAAGTGAATGACCCAGGGCGAGTTGATCCGCGCCCACGAGCGCAGCTTGTCGAGCACCGACTGCCACGTCTGGTCAAGATTGAGTGTCATTTCCGTCTCCTCGCTGCCCCACGCTAACCCAGGATGAGCGCCAGCAGCGCCAGGATCAGCCCAACGAGATATGCCCCCGCCGTCCACGACAGGTCGCTGCCGCCGAGCACCAGCACGCCCAGGTGCAGCACCGCGAAGAACAGCGCGATCACAAAGAACTGCCGATAGCCGGGCACTGCCGGGCGCACGGGCGGCGCTTCACCGCTCGCATACGTGCTCAGCTTCGCCTCGGACGCCTCGCTCGCCGGACCGGCCAGCGCACGCCCAAAGCCGGACAGCACGCCGGTCAGCACCAGGTAAATCCCGAACGCGATCGGCGGAGCCAGCAGAATGTCTTCCATCGTCTCGTCTCTCCCGTTACTCCGGCGCGGCTAGAGGCCGAACACCGCCAGCAGCGCCCGCCCCGCCGGCTCCGACAGCCATTGGAGCAACGGCGGCCACATGCCGACCGCGACCACCGCGACCGTCAGGACGATCACCGGGGCCTGCAGCAGCACCGGGACCGGCTGACCCTTCTGGACCGCTTCCGAAGGCGCGTGTCGATACGCCGCGTTGACCAGCGGCGCGTAATAGCCGAGCGAGATCACGCTGTTCAGCCCGACGAAAATCGCCAGCGCCTCGATCCAGTGGTTTTGCGTCTCGAACCCGGCCGCGAAAATCTGCCACTTCGACATGAACCCGGCCAGCGGCGGCAGCCCGCCCAGGCCGAGCACCGCCACGCTGAGGCCGAGCGCGATCAGCGGGTAGCGCTTGGCCGCCCCGTCGAGGTCGCGCACCGTCAGCGGGCCGTGATCTCCCACCGCGACGTGCAGCGTGTACAGCAGCGCGCCCGCCGCCAGGAAGGCCAGCCCCTTCATCATGCCGTGTGTCAGCATGTGGAACATGGCGCCCTGCGCGCCGGTCGCCTCGCTCGCATACACCGCGATCCCCACGCCGACCAGCATGTAGCCGACATGCGCGAGGCTGGAGTACGCCAGCAGCCGCTTGACCTGCTTCTGCCGCAGCGCGAGCAGGTTTCCGGCGGCCATGTTCAGCGCACCGAACAGCATCAGCAGCTCGCCCCACGCGCCGGTAATCCCGCCCAGCGCGCCGAGCGCCCGCAGCAGCGCGACTAGCCCGGCCTCGATCACCACGCCGGACAGCATCGCGCTGATCCCGCTGGGCGCCTGCGAGTGCGCGTCCGGCAGCCAGGTGTGCATGGGAACCATCGCCACCTTGACGCCGAAGCCGATCATCATCAGCGCGCCTGCCGCCAGCAGCATGGTCGTGCTGCTCGCCTCAGCGCGGATCGTCGCCAGATCGAGCGAGCCGGTGTCTGCAAACACCAGGGCGATACCCATCAGCACCAGGCCAGAGCCGACCGCGCTCTGCGTCAGGTACTTGACGCCCGCTTCGAGCGAGGCAGGCTGCTCGTGGTAGAAGGCGACCAGCAGGAACGTTGCGACCGCCATCGCCTCGAACCAGATCCACAGGTTGAACAGGTCCGCCGCGCAGCCGAGGCCGATCATCACGCCGACCACCGCGACCAGCGAGGCGTAATATTTCTCCTGGCCGCTCTCGCCGCCCATGTACGGGCCGGAGTAGAGCGTCACCAGCGTGCCCAGCCCCAGCGACAGCGCCGCCAGCAGCAGAGCGAAGTCGTCGAGCCGCAGCGACACCGCGCCGAGCGTGAACGTCTGCGGGCCGTCGTTGAGATCGCCCGCCGCCTGCGCGAAGGGGATCCATGTGATCAGCAGCGCGATCAGCGCCGCCCAGCGCGCCGCGCGGCCGTCATCCCGCGCCAGCCGCCCGATCAGGTAGATCACCGGCGTCGCCAGCAACGGCAGCGCGATCATCCAGGTGAAAGCTGTCATGTCATTCATCGCGTTACGCTCCCAGCGCCAGCACGGCCAGCACAATCACCAGCCCGCCGACGATCCCGAGCACGTTCCAGTTCAACAGGCCGGTCTGCGTGACGCGCAGCGTCTCGCCCGCCGAGATCGTGATCGACACCACGCGCTGGTTGAGCCACTCAAAGCCGAAGTCCACGTCGGCCGCTTTCGCCAGCCACGGAACGGCCTCGCCAACCCACGCCAGCCGGTCGCGGAACCACCACGCCGCCAGCCCGACCGCGATCACCGCCAGCGCCAGGTACGTCGCCGGAGCGGTGAGGATCGTCTCGTAGAGCGTCGTCCCGGCAGGAACGTGCAGCCCGTGGAACGGCAGGCTTTCCTCAAGCATCTCGCCAAACCCACCGGCCAACAGCCAGGTGGTCAGCGTGCCCACCGCCAGAACGCCGGTCGCCAGCTTCATCGCCTGGCCCGCGTCGTGGACGTGCCCCTCGCGGCGCGGCTCGCCGTAGAAGACCATCCATACCATGCGGAAGGTGTACAGCGCCGTGATGCCCGCCGCGATCAGCATGCCTACATATGCCCACACTGGCCCGTGATGCAGCCCGTCTTCGAGCACCAGTTCCTTGCTCCAGAAGCCGTTGAGGATCGGCAGCCCGGCCAGCGCCAGCGCGCCGATCACGAAGACCGTCCGCACGAACGGCATTTCTTTCTTCAGCCCGCCCATCTTGCGCATGTCTCGCGTGCCGACGCTGTGAATGACCGCGCCCGCCGCCAGGAACAGCAGCGCCTTGAAGACCGCATGGCTCAGCAGGTGGAACTGGCTGGCGAACACGCCGCCCACGCCCACCGCGTAAACCATGTAGCCAAGCTGGCTGATGGTCGAATAGGCCAGCACACGCTTGAGGTCGGTCGCGAAGACGGCCATCAGCGCCGCCAGGAAGGCCGACAGCAGGCCAACCAGCACCACCGCCGTGGTCCAGCCGCTCACATCCGCAAACGCCGGGTAGAAGCGCGCCAGCAGGTACACGCCCGCGTTGACCATCGTCGCGGCGTGGATGAGCGCGCTGATCGGCGTCGGCGCTTCCATCGCGCCGGGGAGCCACGTGTGGAACGGCACCTGTGCGGACTTCGCCGCCGCTGCAATCAGCGCCCCGTACGCCATCACCGACAGCATGCCCGATGGCAGCGTTCCGGCGTTCTTGAGGAAGATGCTGATCTGCGTGTCGCCAAAGTAGGCGTAGGTCACCAGCGCGCCCGCCAGAAGCCCCAGGCCGCCAAGCTGCGTGATAATCAGCGCACGCAGACCGCCCGCGACTGCCGCGGGGTCGTCGTTGTAGAAGGAGATCAGCGCATACGAGCACAGCGCCGTGATCTCCCAGAAGACGAACATCAGGAACAGGCTGCCGCTGAGCACCAGCCCGACCATCGCGCCGATGAAGAACAGCACCAGCGCGTAATAGCGGCCGAGGCTTTGCTCGCCACGCATGTAATCGACCGAGAAGATCACTGCGAGGCTGCCGACGACCGTCGCGACCGCCGTCAGGAACACGCCCAGCCCGTCCGGCACGAAGGTGAACGTCCCGAACACGCTGCCAACCTCGATGCTCAGCGCGGGCGCGCTGTCGTACGAGGGCAGGAGCAGCAGCGCGCACACGCCCGCCACCACCGAGAACACGACCGCCAGACGATGCTGGAGCTCCGGCCGGTCGTCGCCGGTCAGCCAGACGGCCAGCGCCCCGATCCAGGGCACAAGAATCGTCAATCCGATCAACCAGTCCGTCATGGCGTTATCCTCGAAGCTCCGACAGGTCGCGCAGATCGAGCGTGCCGCGCACCCGCTTGACCTGGATGGCGAACGCCAGCCCGATCACCGCGACGACCGTATCCGCCACGATCACGGTCAGCGCGAGGCTCTGCCCCAGCGCAAGCTGATCGCTCGCCGCCCCGGCCATGACCAGCGCCAGCACCGCGCCCTTGATCATGATCTGCAGCGCGACCACCACCTTGATCAGGTTCCGCGTGATCAGCAGCCCATAGACCCCCGTACCGGCCAGCGCAAACGCGCTGATCAGCACGATCTCCAGAGTATTCATAGCGACGCTTCCTCCAACACCGGCTCAAGCTCCGGCGCCTCAACCGGCTCGTCCGGCACCTGATCGACCGGCGGTATCTCCGTCCGCCCGACATTCGCCGCGACCGGCTGCGCGGGCGTCTGCGCGGGCAGGCGGGTTTCCGCCAGCAGGCCGAGCAGGCACAGCACGCCGGTGAAGATCAGGACGATTTGAACCAGCACATCCAGCGCGCGCTGATCCCATAGAGTCGCCTCAATCGAGAACTCACCGGCAGCCGCGTCCGTTTCCGCGACCGGAAGCGCCATGCCGACCAGCAAGACCAGCAGCACGCCGACCGCGCCGACCGCCAGCCAGCGCGGTAACACGCTCGCCTCGCCCAGGCCGTCATCGCCCGCAATACTGATCGCAAACACAAACAGCACGGTCACCAGCCCCGCGCCGACGCTCAGCTCAATCACCGCCACCTGTCGCGCGCCCAGCTCGTAGAGGATGATCGACACCAGGGCGCTGACAACGGCCAGCCACAACGCGGCGGAAAGCAAGCGACTCGCCCGGATCGCAAGCACCGCGCAAACCACGGCAGCAATCCCTAAGCCAGCAGCTAGCATTTGTGCTCTCCTTCACAAATTGTGTTCGCCCCAATACTATTGCGAACGGCTGGCGTTCCACAGTGCCGGAAGTCACACCACAAGTTGTCGATCATCCCCGGCGCCTTTTTGCGCCGGTCTGTCGAAATTCCTAAGAGGATTGCTTGCAGAAGCGCAGGCAGAACACTAAACTAAGCATGCAGTCTGAATGCAGGCGTTATGCGAGAAATGCGAGGATAAAAGCATGTTCCGACGAAAACTTGTGGTGATTGGCGTGCTGCTGGCGGTGCTGGCAGTCTCGCTCATGCCCGCTTCGGCAGCCGGGCCGATCTATCCCGACCTGCCGGATCTGGACGGGCAGGAGATTGTGATCGCGGTCGAGAATCTGTACACGCCGTTCCAGTTCGAGCATCCGCAGACCGGCGAGGTGATGGGCTACGAGTATGACATGGTGGCCGAGCTGTGCGCGCGGATCAACTGCACGCCGGTGTACGAGAACGTCAGTTGGGAAGCGATGATCCAGGCGGTCAGCGAAGCCCAGTACGACATGGGCATGACCGGCATCAGCATCTACCCCGAGCGGCTTGAGGTGGTCGACTTCAGCGACCCGTACATTAACCTCGACCAGTACTTGCTGGTGCGTGCCGATGAAGACCGTTTCGCCAACATCGAAGAGTTCGCGGCCAACGACGAGCTGATCCTCGGCGTGCAGGCGGGGACGGCAGGCTTCTTCGTGACCGAGGGCGTCGTGCCGGATGAGCGGCGTGTGGTCTACAACGAGTTTGGCGCGTTGGTGCAGGCGCTGATCGTGGGCGACATCGACGCCATGCCCGCCGATGCGTCCGCTGCTGCCGGGTTCATCAGCACCACCGGTCAGGACGTGAAGCTTGTCGGTGAGGCAATCTCGAAGGACGAGATGGGCCTGATCTTCCCGAAGGGCAGCGAGCTGGTCGAGCCGATTAACGAAGCAATCGCCAGCATGCAGGCGGACGGCTTCCTCGATTACCTCTACTATAAGTGGTTCATCAATTACTCACCGGAAACGGGCGAGCTATACGCCGACCTGCCGGATCTGGACGGGCAGGAGATTGTGATCGCGGTTGAGAATCTGTACACGCCGTTCCAGTTCGAGCATCCGCAGACCGGCGAGGTGATGGGCTACGAGTATGACATGGTGGCCGAGCTGTGCGCGCGGATCAACTGCACGCCAGTGTACGAGAACGTCAGTTGGGAAGCGATGATCCAGGCGGTCAGCGAAGCCCAGTACGACATGGGCATGACCGGCATCAGCATCTACCCTGAGCGGCTTGAGGTGGTCGATTTCAGCGACCCGTACATTAACCTTGACCAGTACCTGCTGGTGCGTGCGGATGAAGAACGCTTCAGCAACATCGAAGAGTTCGCGGCCAACGACGAGCTGATCCTCGGCGTGCAGGCGGGGACGGCAGGCTTCTTCGTGACTGAGGGCGTCGTGCCGGACGAGCGGCGTGTGGTCTACAACGAGTTTGGCGCGTTGGTGCAGGCGCTGATCGTGGGCGACATCGACGCCATGCCCGCCGATGCATCCGCCGCTGCCGGGTTCATCAGCACCACCGCCGACGCAGTCAAGACGGTGGGCGCGCCGATCTCCGAGGACGAGATGGGCCTGATCTTCCCGAAGGGTAGCGAGCTAGTCGAGCCGATCAACGCGGCGCTCGCCAGCATGCAAACCGACGGGTTCCTCGAGTATCTGTACTACAAATGGTTTATCGACTACACCCCGGCGCCCGAGGAATAATCCCGGCGGCGTCACGCCACCTGTAGGCACCACAAGGCCGGATCGTGCGATCCGGCCTTTTCGTTCAACGCAAAACGCAGCGCCCGCTGCTAGTTCGATCCTTTTGCTTGACCCGGCGGGATGCCCCCTTGTCCGGGCGGGGGATTATCGCTCTGACCGGGTGCGCTCCCGCTGCTCCCTGGGGAGTCGCCGCTCTGCCCCGGCGGAACGCCGCCTTGTCCGGGCGGCGGGTTATCACTCTGGCCGGGTGCGCTCCCACTGCTCCCAGGGGGATTGCTGCTCTGCTCCGGTGGGCTACCCCCTTGACCGGGCGGTGGATTGTCACCCTGCCCCGGCGCGCTGCCACTACTGCCGGATGCATCCCCGCTCTGTCCCGGCGGAACGCCGCCTTGTCCGGGCGGCGGGTTATCACTTTGGCCGGGTGCGCTTCCACTGTTCCCTGGGGGATCGCCACTTTGTCCGGGTGGTGAGCCCCCTTGACCGGGTGGGGAACTGTCGCTCCGGCCGGGCGCGCTGCCACTGTTGCCGGGCGAATCCCCGCTCTGACCGGGCGGCTGCCCCTGGTTCCCGACGCCGGGATGCGGTCCGCCCTGACCCGGCGGGTTGTCGCCCAGGCCGGGCGTCTCCCCATGACCGGGCGGCGTGCGCGTCGGCGCGACGACCGGCGGCGCAGCCTGCTGCGGTCGCGGGCTGGGCGAGGGCGGCGGAGTCGCCGTTCCCACTACGGTTGGCGTGGCCGTGTTCGTCGGCGTGGGGAGCGGCGTATTCGTCGCCGTCGGCGACGGCGTGAGCGTCGGTTGCGCCGTATTGGTGGGGGTGGCGCTCGGCATCACCGGGGCCAGCGTCGGCGCAGGCCCCACCGCGCGCTCGCGGATCTGGCGGCTCTGTTCGGCGATCTGTTCCAGCGCGGCGCGGTCGTTGCCGGATGCGCGGGTTTGCGCCTGCTGGCTGAGCCGCTCCTGTTCCTGCGCGACAGCGGCAATGCGCTGGCCCAGCGCCGCGTTCTGGCCTGCAGTTAAGGCGCGCTCCAGTTCTTCGGATGCTTCTTCGAGCGCGCGCGGATAGACCTCGTCCCGCGACAGCAGCGCAGCAAATTCGTCCAGCCGCCGCTCCGCCAGCTCGACGCGCAGCGCGGCTTCGTCCGCGCCGGTCACCAGCGCCAGCCGCACCTGCTCGACCGCCCGTTTCACGCCATACAGCGCATCCCCCGGCAGGCTATCCGCCGAGGCGACCGTCGCGCCGCCCGCCAGCATCACCAGCACCAGACACGCGGCCGCCGCATACGCCAGCAACCGCACAATACGCGGAGTGGTAGTGCGGCGTGGACGCGAGGCCGCTGGCTGGAACCGTTCCAGCGCATCGACGTGCGCCATCAACCGCGCCTCAATCCGGGCGAGCGCCGCGTCGGATAGCTCCACCGGCGGCGTCTCGGCCAACCGGCGCGCTACCTCGACCAGCGGATCGTCCCCTTTCATTGGGGGAAGCGGTCCGTCGCCGGGCGGAATAGCGCGATCCAGCCGCCGCTGCAGGTCATCCGGTGAGTTGGGGGATTCAGGAATCATTCAACGTTCCCCGCAAATAGTGACGGTCTGTCTTGTCCGTCCCTAGTAATCGTGCCAACTGCCTGAGCGCCCGATGCTGCGCCGTGGCAACTGCTTCGGAGCTCTTGCCTATGATCTGCGCCACCTCGCTGTGACTCTTGCGCTCGACGAACCGCAGCACCAAAATCGTCTGCTGCTCGACCGTTAACTGCTGAAGCGCGGCGCGCAACGCATCCAGTTCCTCACGCTGCTCGATGGCGCCTTCCATCGAAGCGGCCCCTGTGGACATCCCGTCGCTCAGGTCCTGCTCCGGATGCCGCTCCGCTTGGCGATAGTGATCCGCGATCCGTGCGGCGGCGATGCGGTAGAGCCATGCTTCGAACGGCGCGCCGGTCATGCGATATTCCGGCAGCGCCTCGACCATCCGCAGGAATACCTCGGCCGTCAGATCTTCAACGAGCGCCTCATCCGATACCCGATACGCAATATAGCGGGCGATCGACTGCACATGGCGGCGATACAGCTCGGCGATGGCCTCGCGATCACGCTGTTGGGCGCGAGCAATCAGCTCGGTTTCAGGCGTTTCGGACATAGAACCCGGTTCGACAATAGTCGATACAGTATTGACACTCTCACTATAATCCGGAACAGGGTATCATGCGAAACGTCCCCATTCTGCGGACCGGAGAGTGTCAATCACGTTGCGGATGACATGGCGCACGGTCGCCTGATTCAGTCGCGCGCTGCTTTCCGCCTGCTGCTGGCGCGAAACGCGCCTACCCCGGTGTCCTACTAAAAACACCGTCAAGGTTGGCGCGATCTTACAAGAATGAAACGGTATGATAACTAGTCACCCGTTTCCGCGCCGACCTGCACCCCGGCCAGCGCTTCGAGCACGGTCAGCACGGCGCTGTTATCCAGCTCGCCGTTGCCCATTGCGATCATCGCCTCGTACATCTGGTGCACCACCGCGCTCAGCGGCAGCGGCACTTCGTACGCGCGACCCGTGTCGATCACGATCTTGAGATCTTTGGCCTGCATGTAGGCTTTGAAGCCGGGCGCCAGATCGCGTTTGAACAGCTTTTGCGGCTTGGTGTCCAGCGCCCAGCATTGCGCGCTGCCCCGGCTGATCGCCTGCACGACGCGCGCCGGATCGACGCCCGCCTTCTGCGCGAGGACCAGCGCCTCGCCCATGGCGACCATCGTCCCGGCGACCACGATCTGATTCGCCGCTTTGGCGATCTGCCCCGCGCCGCTCTCTCCGATCCAGGTGATCGTCTTGCCCATCGCCTCGAACAACGGTTTCGCGCGCTCGAACGCGTCCATCGGCCCGCCAACCATGATCGTCAGCGTGCCGTTCCGCGCGCCGATATCCCCGCCGCTAACCGGCGCGTCCAGCGCGGGGATGCCGTGCTCCGCCAGCCGCTCGGCGATGTACCGCGCTGTCTCGGGCTTGATCGTGCTGTTGTCGATGTAGATCAGCCCGTCGTGTGCGCCTTCGAGGATGCCATCCGGCCCCAGGACGACCTGCTCGACATCCGGCGAATCCGGCAGGTTGGTGAAGACGAACTCCACCTGCTCGGCCACCTCACGCGGCGAGAAGGCGGGCGTCGCCCCCTCAGATGCAAGCTGGTCCACGATGGCGCGACTGCGGTTGTGTACGACGAGCGAATGCCCGGCTTTCATCAGGTTGCGCGCGATCGACGCGCCCATAATCCCCAGGCCGATATAGCCGACTTTTGCCATGTAAGTCTGCTCCTTGAGTGAGTCAATTCAGCCATGACGCGAAGGGGAAAAACAGCAATCAGCCGTTAGCGGTGGATAACACTGCTAACCCTCGCGCGCCGTGTAGGGGCGGAGCTTGCTCCGCCCGTGAGCACAGTTAGTTTATCTAACAGCGGGCGCAGCAAGCTGCGCCCCTACGAAAACAACCGCTTGAGACCTAGCTCTCCTGTCAGAGCATAACATGGTCAGGCTGCTTCCGGCTTTTTCGCGGCGCCTAGCTGTTCTCCACTTCCAGCGGGCGGCGCGCGATGATGCGCTGCATCGTGCGGATGTGCTCTTTCAGCGTGTCGCCGTAGGGCGTCTGCTTGTGGCGGCGCGCCTCTTCTTCCAGCGCGGGGATCGTCTTCGGCGCGGCCTCGGCCATGCGGTCATACCACTGGCGCGCGGTGGCCGTGTCACCCTCAGCTTCCGCGATCTGCCCGAGGATGAACGCGCCGTAGACCTGCCCCTGCCGGAGCAGCGTCGGATCGGCCAGCGCGGTTTCGAGCGCGGCGCGCGCGGCGTCCGGCTCTCCGGCGAGGTAGCGGCACAGCCCGAGGTAATAGCGCGAGCTGGAGTTATCCTCAAAGCGGAGCGCCCGCTCGATTGCGTCCGCCGCCTCGGCGTAACGCGCCTGGTGCCGCCGTAGCGACCCCAGCGCCCCGTTGACCGAGGCGAAGTCCGGTGCGACCTCACGCGCCTGCTGGAGCAACCGGTCAGCGTGATCCCACTTGTTCAGTTCGATGTACGCCAGCGCGACCATCGCCAGCTTATCGGGGTGCCCGCGTCCGGCAGTCGCCTCGTCCTCAAGCTCGCGCACCAGCCGGCGATAGTCGCCCTTTTGCAGCAGGGTGAGCGCGGGCGTCCGCCAGCTATAGAGCCTGCTCACCACGCCGCGCCGCCACCAGCGCAGCGCCACCACCCCCGCGATGAAGATCAGAAACGGGATCCAGGCGGATACACCGCCGCCCGCCAGATACCAGCCGAACGCACCGATTCCCAGCGCCATCAGCGCGATATTCGCCCACAGCGTCACCGCCCAGGTGCCGGGCGGCTCCACCGGGCGAAAGCGCCGCGCCTGCTCGATCGCGCCCCGCGCCATCCAGACGAAATAAATCAACACCAGCGTCCAGATCAGCGCGACGGCGTCTAATTCTCCTGTGAGCACCAGCGTCGCGACCGCGCCGAACGCCACCAGCGCGGCCGCCTCAAACCAGCCGACACGCAGCCCTTGCTTTACGTTTTTGCTTCCATCCATACCTTGATCGTTCCATTCCGCAGCGCAACCGCCACCCGCGCCCCGTCCGCGCTCCACGCGACGGCATTCGCCGCGCCCGGCAGCCACGCGATCACATCGCCGCTCGCTTCGTCGTAGATCGTCACCCCGCCAACTTCGATCACCGCCCGCCGCGCGCCATCGGGCCGCAGCGCCTCACGCGCCGGTTCGATCGGAGCATACGGCGACGTTTCGAGCAGCGCGCCGCTTCCGGGGTCCCAGGTGCGCGCCAGCCCATCGCCGCTGTAGCTGATGACCCGGAAGCCGTCCTCATGCCACCCGACCGCCTCGATCCAGTCGGTGTGCTCGAAGCGGTACGCCTTCGGCGCGCAAACGAGAGCGTACCACACGCTGAACATGCTGTCCCACCCAATCAGCGCGACCTGATCGCTCTCAGGGGACCAGCTCAATCGATCGCCGAAGTTCCCAACCATGTGCCCGATCGGAAATACGCTGTCCAGCTCGGAGGCAAACAGATCAGTCGCGCCCATCCCGCTGCCCAGGCGCCACGTGACCGCCACCATGCTCCCATTCGGGCTCCATGCCGCGTCCTCGATCGCGCGGTTCGCCAGCGTTATTTCACGCGCCAGTTCGCCGGTCGAGACGTTCCACACCTGCAGCACGCCATCGACGCTCGCCACCAACGCTTCCGCACCGTCCGGACTGAACCGCGCCGCGACCAATCGCTCGTCGCCTGCCTCGAAGCGCACCAGCAACGCCAGCGATCCGTCCCACACCTGCGCCGAGCCGTCCTGTCCTGCACTGAGCAGTAAACCGTCAGGGCTAAAGTCCAGGTCGGTAATCCAGCCCTGCCCGGCCTCGACAGTGGCGAGCGGCGCGCCAGTGGACGCATCCCACAGGCGGACCGTCCCGTCATGCCCGCCGCTGGCGATCGTCTGCCCGTCGGCACTCCACGCGACCGCGATCACCAGATCGGCGTGCCCTTCGAGCGTCAGGCGCTCGGCCAGCGCGGCGCGATCCCACACGCGCACAGTCAGATCGTGGCTGGCGCTGGCAAGCTGCGCGCCATCGGGGCTCCACGCCAGGTCATAGATCGCTTTCGTGTGCCCTTGCAGGCGGCCGATGTCCCGCGTATCGGGCGCGTAGAGCCAGATGCCGAGCGCCCCGCCAACCGCGATCGTGTCACCATCAGGACTCCACGCCACGCTGCGGAGCATGCCGCGCCCCAGCACCGCCTGTTCGACATACGGGCCGCTGTCCTGCGCGCGAACCGGCGCTAGCGGCGCAGCAAGCGTGAGACAGATCACCAGCGCAACCAGGGAGCAAGTGAGTGGTTTCATGGGGTCACCTCCGTCGGTCTAGCGACGGGTAGGGCGTCAGGACGGCGGAGCGATCACCCCTACCACCGTCAAGGTATAGCTCATGGCCGGTCCGCCCAGCGCGAAGAAAGGAACCTCGAAGCTGGCAGCTTCCTGTGGGACTAGCTGCGGCTGCGCCAGGAACAGCGTCTCCGCGCCCACCACGCGCCCGGCGTCGTCCCAGATTGAGACGATCACCTTGACCTGCTCGGCGGCCTGGGGGCCGACGTTCGCGACCTGTCCGCGAATGACAAGCTGTTGCTGGGCGTTGAAGATCGCCTCGTCGTTGGCGACGGCGAAGTTTTCGGGGCCGTAGAAACTGGCAAGCAGGAAGTCCGCCTCGCGCGCCGCTGCGTGAAGCTCGTAGCGCGCAAAGCTCGCGGGGCGCCCGCCCTCAAAGCGCAGGTCAAAGGGCGCGGCCTGCCCCGGCGCCAGCACGTCCACCGACAGAATGTCAGACTGCTCCGCCAAGCGCCGCCCCTGCGCGTCGAACAGCACGCCGGACAGGCGGATCGCTTCGAGCGGGAAATAGCCGGTGTTGATCGCCTCGCCGGTGAGGTGCAGCGCTCCATCCGGATCGGTCCATTCATGCGCGCCGTTGAACGCGATCACG
>Ga0134093_1002137_pt1 | contig 16673 bp, 25 predicted proteins | sample 4_1taG_FD_94452 | JGI IMG/M metagenome (GOLD analysis project Ga0134093, IMG submission 94452) | Switchgrass degrading microbial communities from high solid loading bioreactors in New Hampshire, USA - 4_13_20_68_A1 metaG | ecosystem: Engineered > Bioreactor > Semi-continuous > Anaerobic >...
TAATTATTTATGATGAGCTGTATCTCGAAAGCCAACCACCGGCCGGAGAGATATATGTCGGCCCAGATGGAGTGTTTGAATACCAAGATAATAGCGCAATGTCATACGGTAGCGCAGAAGTTGAAAGCGGAGGCTTTAAAGGTAAGTTTACCGCAGAAGGCAACACATCCCGCATTTTAAGGCCTAGAGAACCTCTAAAGGTTACCAGTGATGCAGAGGCCACAAGGTATGCTAAAGCACTTCTACGAATAGCCAATAAATACAGCTATACAGGCTGGATAGAGGACAATTTACAGCTTAAATATGCAGCGGCCAGTGTAGTGCGAATTACTACGGAAAGACAAGACCTATGGAATGGCCCGGTATTTATTACTCACATCAGGCATGACTACGTTGCACGGAAAAGCAAGATATTTTTTAGGAAACCGCTGGAGGGATATTAATGGCGCAAATAGAAAAGGGCGTGATATTAACCATAGAAGGGCCAGTAGATAGAAATGGAGACAACACGAGGGCGAGAGTGCAGCCACAAGCAAAACCGGGGCTGGTTTCCCGCCCTCTTACAATTCCATGGTGGCTCAGGGGGAAAATGGGCAACCTCACCAAGGGAACAGAGGTAGTATTTGCACTATTTGAAGACCAGACCGGTGTCATTCTTTCCAGAATGGATGGCAACTGGGAAGGGACTATACCGGGACCGGTCAACATAACAGGGAAAATAACGGCATCTGATATTGAGACCGATGAGGTTTCCAGCTTTAATAGCCATGTCCATGGAGGAGTAACATCAGGAACGTCCAAAACAAGCGGCCCAGAATAGAGGTGATAGATCATGGCAGTAATAGCGAGCTGGAAGAATAAAAAATGGGAGGTATCTCCCAGCAAAATATATAACCTTGAAGGCTTCTCAACTTCTTTCAAACTAAAAGTCGACCAAAACCAAGATAAAGAGGGCTCGCCGGCTACAAACGTGAGAGGCAGAGAGCTGGTGCCTTTAAGCTTTGATGTAACTTTGAGTGATGTTGTAGGAATAAACGTCAGAGCAGAAATAGAAAGCTGGGAAGCACTTATCGGAGAGGCGGCTCCTTTCTATCTTGGAGGTAAACGCTTTGGCCCGGAGCTTATGCAATTGCAATCTGTAGATGTGAGCGATGTTATCATAGACGATCTGGGCAGGATCCGCTCCGCAAAACTCCGATTAAGTTTTGAGGAATATGCAGACGAGGCAGCTAAAGCTAAACCCGGAGCAACACCGAAATCAACCTTGGACATAGGTCCAAACTCACAAGATAAGGCATCGAAAAAGCCGGCCAACCCACAACTGGCTCAAGCAACCAGCACAGGTATGGTAGTAGGTGCAAAGGTCAGGATTGTGGGCAATAACTATGCAACCGGCCAAAAGGTGCCTCAATGGGTAAAAGACAGAACACATGTTATATCAAAGGTAAGCGGAGAAAAGGCTTTGCTCGGAGCTAACGGCGGAATTAACAGCTGGGTATATCTCAAAGATCTATCTCTGGCTTAAAGGAGGGATGAGATGAGAGCAAGCGGAAACGGAAGGCCGGAGCAGTGTGCAGCCAATCTACTAAAAATCACAAGGGGAGAAGTGCCATATGATAGATTAAAAGGACTTGGCACATCTGCAATTGACGGTTCTACTATTTATGCATCCGATAATCTGGCAACGGATGCCGAATGGCTCATACGAACATATGAACCCAGAGTAGACGTCAATGACATTTCAATAACCGCCTTAATACAGGAGCAAAGTGCACATCTCCTCAACGCAGATATCAAAGTCAAAAGGGGGGATGGAATAAATGGCTGATATTAATTTTATCGATGTTGACTCGGCCAAAATATATAAGACCATAATTGAGGAATTAGAAAACGGCGTAGCAGAGCCTTTATACCCCGGAGATGAACGCCGCATATTTGCAGAGGCACTTGTCCCTTTATTTGTGGCTTTATATTCAGCAGTAAACGACGCAGCGAAACAAAAGATGCTCCGTTATGCAAGAGGCGAAGTATTGGATGCATTAGCGGAACGGGCGGGGATAGAGAGATTAGAGTCGGTGCCTGCGACTACAATATTACGTTTTTCTCTCAAAGATCCACTAGAGCAAAATGTGATCATTCCCATTGGCACCCGAGCGACTGGAGACTTTGTTTTATATTTTAAGACGGATGCGGCTGCAATAATCCCGGCAGGCGAACTTTATGTCGATGTTAAAGCTTCCAGCGTCGAAGGAGGAACCATTTATAATGGCCTTGCACCGGGAACCATCAACACAATAGTCGATCTAGTGCCTTATGTTGATAAAGTGGAGAATATCACAACAACATCCGGGGGGAGCGACAGAGAAGAAGATGACTCCCTACGTGAAAGGATAAGACTCTCGCCCGTTATTTCATCGACTGCCGGACCTGTTGAGGCATATAAATACTGGGCAAAGACAGCGGATCCGAATATATCAGATGTAGCGGTAGTTTCGCCAAGCCCCGGTGAAGTAGAAATCGTTCCAATACTTCTAGGAGGAGAGCTGCCGGATGAAGGAGTGCTTCAGAAGGTGCTTGAGGTAGTAAATGCTGATGATGTAAGACCGTTGACCGACCATGTAACAGTAAGAGCTCCGGATACAATCGAGTATGACATAGAACTCAAATATTACACCACGGCAGCTGATGAGAGTAAGGCAATAGAAACTATAGAAGGAGCAGGCGGAGCGATTTCAAGATATATAAACTGGCAAGGGAGCGCACTAGGGAGAGATATTAATCCAGACCAGCTCAGGAAGCTAATACTTGCTCCATCATGGGATAACAGCAACCTAGTAGGAGCAATAAGAGTTGATATAATCTCGCCGGTATATACCCCAGTCCCGGCTACAAGCGTGGCCAAGTTTTCCGGTAATTTAACGGTTACCCATGAAGTAGTGGAGGGGTGATAATATGAAACTTTCGGATGCCGATATATTAAAACTCCTCCCGCTCTTTATGAGAGATGATGAGGCTGTAAAGGCTCTGGCCAGAGCAGTGAATAAGCTCATACAAGACCCCGGAGCACGGTTTAAACAGTTAAGAGTATGGGACCAAATAGATTATATGGACCATGAGCAACTGGACGAGTTGGCATGGGAACTGAATATAGACTGGTATAGCTCGGCGATGGATCTAGAAAGAAAACGGAAGATAATAAAAATCTCTGATCAGGTGCATCGAAAACGAGGAACTAAATGGGCGGTAGAACAGCTCATCAGTGCATACTTTGGACCCGGCTATGTTCAGGAATGGTTTGAATACGGAGGTCCTCCATTTGAATTTAAGGTTCTGACTACCAACAAGGCCGTAACCGATGAGATGTATCAGGAGTTTATTAAGATAGCAAAAACGACAAAGAACGTCCGTTCTCATTTGGAAGGTGTATATTACTACGGGATTTATTCGACACCATTTAGATATGGTAAAAGTATGCACTATGTAGTATTTCCATTTATTTTATGCGGCACGAAGCCAAATCGAGCATTTATAGGACAGATAAGGAAGATATCAATTAATACCGGCGCAGATTTTCAGGGAAGGAGCTTTTATTTTATTCCCTGTGGGACTAAAAAGACCGGAACAACTCCAATCCAAGCATATGTATCCGGGATATATCAAGCATCCGCAAAAATAAACAATGCAGCCGAAGCTATCACATTTGCTCCGACATTAAGTGGAACTAATAAAGTCGGCACAACTCCAATGCCTGCTTATGTATCAGGTATGCACCAAGTGGCCGCTAAAATAAGCAATGTAATTCAAGCGCTCACATTTACTCCGGTAAAGTGTGGGACAAGGAAAACAGGAGAGGTGGTGTAAATGGCATTTTGGAAGCCAGAATTTGTCCAAAAGCGACGCATCGAATGGATGAAAGCAATCCATAAGGTGCAAGTCAAAGTTGGCAGCACTTATTATGACGGCGTAATTCAAAAAAGAGAAATCGACGGAGACACAATAGTGATACATGCTGTCTTTAGCTCCCTCGGATCCGGAACAGTGACAATAACAGCAGTAAGAGTCATTGATGTAGACGGAATAGTAGCTGCAGAGCAACTGGAAAACATTCAAAAAGCCGGTTCCCAAGGAGTTATTTTTAGATTTGAATTTCCAATCAGGGAGGAGGAGGTATAACTGTGAGCTACAAACCAACCATCTGGGTAGATGACGTGCCCGGCATTCAAGAAGGCACACCGCAAAATGCAGAAAACTTTAATAACATCGAGCAGGGTGTGTTCATAAGCAATGCACTAAATGCCGTCATGGTCCAGTTTAACCGCCTTTTACTCGACAGAATAAACGAGAATGAAGTCGTAACAATCACAGACACCATAACAGGGGCAAATACAGACAAATCCGTAGTTATTCCATCTAATAAATTGAGAAACAGGACTACCTACAATGTAACTCCTGTTATTGTGTCAACAACCGGCGGGACTGCCGGGGATATTATTGTTAGCGCAAAACAGGCCAATGGCTTCAAGGTTAAGTATACGGGCACTGCTACAAGCATCACAGTAGCTTTATATGTGCAAGGAGGTATGCTGTGATGGCCTATGTAATAATAAAAACTGACCAGCAAAAGGCTGCAGAGACCAAAGTTTTAAAAGACTTTGGAATTAACCAAAGGAATGCAACAAGGGAGCAGCGTGAGTATGCTCAAGAGATAGCAAGGCGAACTTTAGAACTTAAAAAAGATATGGAGGCGAGGAAAATATGAAAATTATCGAAATGAACGAAGGTCCGAAGATTGATTATCAAGTAATAGACACCAAGATAATGTTCAGAGATGAGCTCATGCTAAATCTTAAAAACTACGAAAGAGACTTTGATGTGGAAATCGATATATGCCAAGATGATAACAAAATCCTTTTAGCAGGGCTCTCCAAATATTATGTTGCCCAGATATTTATTCCGGCCAGACAGTATGAAGATCCTGAAAAAACACAGCCAGTGCCTTTCAGCATGGACAATGTCACGTTGAAACTGTGGAAATTGGAGGTGTAATCGTGGCGACTTATAAAGACTTTGAACTCGCAGTAGCCCTTTTGAGCGGCGGAACCAATACGGTAATCTATGATGATGTTGGCCTTCCAAGCATTATGGTGAGGTTCGACAAAAAGCTCATATCAGAATTGATTGATGGAGGAAGCAATGGCCCGCATCCGGCATTTCTAGTCGAGGGAGTAGAAGTGCCGGCTTTTTATTGCTCAAAATATCAGAACATCGTATATAAAGGCAGAGCATATAGCTTACCGCTTCAGGATCCTGCAGCAGGATACATTGATGCATCGGATAAAGGATCTGCTCCAAGCAACGGAGTAAGCTTTGATAATTCAAAAATATGGTGCGAGGCCAAAGGCTCCGGATGGCATTTGCTAACTAATGCAGAATGGGCAGCTATAGCTTTATGGTGTAGAAAAAATGGATTTATGCCAAGAGGCAACAATAACTATGGAAAGGATATTAGCGCTGGATGGGAACATGGTATAGAAACCTACGACAGAGGCGACCCATATAAAACATATCGTGTGGCAACAGGATCTGGACCGGTAGGCTGGTCTCATGATGGGACTCCGGCCGGAATATGGGACCTTAATGGCAATGTTTGGGAATGGGTAGGTGGTTATCGAACAGTAGATGGCGAAATACAAATCATTCCCGATAATATAGCTGCTAAACAAATAGAACAGACATCAGCTAGCAGCAGATGGAAAGCAATCCTCCCGGATGGTTCTCTTGTAGAACCGGGCACTCCGGGAACACTTAAATGGGATTTCTTAACCAAACCATCAGGAAGCAGTGGGTTCCAATTCCAGCTTGTAACAACCATAACTAATAGGCCGGATGACGATCTTCCATATGGATCTAATAGCTTTGCAGCTCTTACTGCAGCATCAGGAGTAACGGTACCGGAAATCCTTAAGTCTCTTGCTTTATTCCCTGCAGACAGCGGAGATCATGGAGGAGACTATATATTCATGAGGAACCGAGGAGAGCGCCTCGGCTATCGTGGTGGCAACTGGTCCGACGGTGCCGACGCCGGTGTTTTCTACTTGAACGGCCACACTTCCCGCTCCTACGTCGACGACATCCTCGGCTTCCGTTCCGCTTATATCCCGGGAATCTGATATCTGGAACCCTGAATATCTGGTTTAGGGAGCCGAAAGGCTCCCTTTTCACTTTTACCACGGAGGGATTGAATGGAAGAGCTGAAGATACTGCAAAAGACATATGACATGATTAAGTATGGAAATCAGTGCCTTCTGCAATTCCCGAGAGCAGAGCGGTAATGCCCTCGCGGCGGAAATAAAGCAAAGCATGTATAAAATTTTGAGGCTGATCATCCAGGCCAATAAGCAACGCAACAAGAAGCAGCTCCAGATGGAAATAGATACGGAGCTGGATGTATTGAGGACTTTCATCAGGCTTGCAGCTGATAAGGAGACCAAATACCTACCACTCCGAAAATATGAAATTTGGAGCAAGCAGTTGAACGAAATAGGTAAAATGCTTGGAGGCTGGATCAAAGCCACAAATTAAAAAAACATCGGGGATAGGTCGAAAATCTGGGGAGGCTCGCGTATCGCGGTGGCAACTGGAGCTTCGGCTCCAACGCCGGGGTGTTTGCTCTGAACCTCAGCGGCGCCCGCTCGAGCTCGCTCGACCACCGTGGGTTCCGCTCCGCTTTTGTTCTGTAATCTGAACAACTGTAATCTGAATAGGCCTGCGATAGCAGGCCTATAAAATTACAATTTAAAAGGAAATAAAAAATTTACGTAAAAAGCTTTGCCAAACTTTTGTATTTACAAAGGGAGGGGATAGCATGAGAAAAAATACATCTAGGGCAGGGGGCGATACGTATGCCGGGACCTGAACTGGCTCAGTACGGTATTGGCTTCTTTGCTGTGGCTGGACTCTTATATATAGTGACTAAATTTTTAGACAAAAAGAAGGATGCAGGGATTACGGAAGTCATTAAAAACAACACAAAAGCTTTGGAACAGGTAACTTCTGTAGTTCAGGCTATCCAACTTTCACTCACACGCCAGGAAGCCAAAATTGATGAGCTGTTGGATAGGGCAAGGAGGTGAGTATTACGAATTACATAGTGGACCACATACCCAAAACAACACCTTACAAACGTCGCCCTGGCATTGCTTTGACTCCGCAGTATATTACGATACATTCGACAGCGAACCTAACCAGTACGGCAAAAAATGAGCGTGATTGGTTGGTCAATAAAAACAACACAGTTACGGCAAGCTGGCATATTGCAGTGGATGAAAATCAGGCTGTAGAAGCTATACCTTTGAATGAAGTTGCTTACCATGCTGGCACCAAAGCAGGGAACAACTCCAGTATTGGCATTGAGATCTGTGAAAGTGGAGACAGGCAAAAGACTCTGCAAAATGCAGCTCAATTGGTTGCAAAGCTGCTGAAAGAGCGCGGTTGGGGAGTGGACAAACTTCGCAGACACTATGACTGGAGTGGTAAAATATGCCCTCGGATTTTCTATGATAACGGCAAGTGGACAGGTTGGGAACAGTTTAAGGAAGCTGTTCAAAAGGAACTTTTCGGAGGTGATAACATGACACAGGATAAAAATCAGCCTTCCGACTGGGCAAAGGAAGCGTGGGAATGGGCTAAAAAGGAAGGTATCACAGACGGAACGGATCCGCAGAGAGTTGCCACACGTGAAGAAGTCATAACCATGCTTTACCGTTGTTTTAAGAAGGTGGGCAAATAATGAAATTCTCGAAAGCAATAGTGACATTGGTTATATTGCTTAATGCTATTTTTACAGCTATAGTACTTTTTATTTTTTATAGGACCCAAGTTGAGCCGATGACTCTAATTGGCGCCTGGTTCAGCTTCACTACGGTAGAGCTTTGGGCACTAGCCGGAATAAAGAAAAAGGAAGTTGAAAAAGGAGATGAAAAGGATGAGTAACCTCAAGCAAAAGCTGACAAGCCGTAAATTCTGGGTAGCCGTTGCAACGGCTATTTTTATTATCCTTTCTGAGGGATTAGGTTGGAATATAGATAGCGATCTGTACTGGAAGTTAATTACTCTTGTTCTCGGTTATATCTTTGGTGAAACAGCAGCTGATATCGCGAGAGCGAAGAGCAGTGAAAACTCAAATACATAAATCCTCCCTGTTGCACTTGCCCCGGCTTAGGCCGGGGTAATTTTTTTGTTCATATTCGAACAGGTGTTTGCTATAATAACCTATGGGTGATTCTATGAAAACTCTCATGCAACCCATAGACATGATTTCCTGTACTTACATGAACGGCGGAGCTCCTCAGCCTATCAGATTCAAATCGAAAGGCAAAGACGGCCATGACGTTGTAGTGTCCATCGACAGAGTTGTCTCTATAGAACTTGAAAAGTTCGCTGAAAATCCAATGTACCGATATACATGCAGGGGAATTATTTCAGGGAAAAAAACGGTAGTTTGAGTTGAAATTCGAGATTAACACTTGTAAATGGTTATAAAATAAGCCGATTCAGCTACATTTTTCTCTTGTTGAAATTGCCCCGACTTCGGACGGGGTTTTTTGTTTTGTTTCCATTAATAGAGTATAATTTAGATTAAGTTAATTGTTTACAATTTGTTTATAAGGAGGATAATTATGTTGACTGATTTGTACAATGAAATCGATGCACCAGAATTGAAAGGTAAGGATATTGTACTTCCTGAAGATTCAACATTATATCTTTCTGAACGTGGCGAGTTATTTGCTTTTACAGGTATTTATAAAAAAGATATTAAAAGGGATGTACTTTTTGAAAGCTGGCCTTATTACCTTGTTGGCAAACACACAAAGAACATTGATAAGTATATGAATGGCCTATTTCGTATTAAAAAAGGATGTATTCTTATATCTGCATTCCTTGATCATGAAATATATGCAGATAAAAAATATAAAAAGCTTACTGATTATTATATTAAACTACCAGTAGCAAATGATTGATATTTTGGTGTTGTTAAAAGGGAAGGAGATGAATTAATAGAAGATGAAGAGCTGACTCGGCAATGCTTTGGATTAACTTATGCTGAGTTAAGTTATTTTTTAAAAATATATGCTGAAAAAATGGGTATCTTGAATCAATATGTGCAATATCCACGAATAACTCGGTCAATGAATAAAGATATTTTTGTGATATTACTGGATTGTGGATTCCACCTAAATTTCCTTATATTACCTTCAATAAGGAGTATGATTTTTCCCATGTTTCATTATATGGTTTTTATCGTTTTATAGGAGCAATGCTTTCCACTGGTTTCAACATTATTCAGAGACTTCTTGAAGATAAGTCTTTCTGTACAGAAATAATAAAGCAAATTAAAAAGGTAAATGATTATTTTCCTTTTGATATTAAAGCAACCCGTGAATATATATGGCCAATGAATATCTTAAAACTATAAATCACTGATAACCTAATGGCACCAATTCTTACGTACCATAAGGTTATCAATGTTTTTTTGGTAACTTGGGATATAATACAAGCTCAAATTCGTCAGGCCTGTTATGCCAACGTCCATTGACTGTTTTAGTATATACGGCTTTATCCAGCACTTCTTTTAAAAGCTTATTTTTAATAGCCGGATCTTCTGTAGTTTTATATAATTCAAGAACATTTTCAATTTTCGGAATAATATTTTTTTTGCTTTCTTCTCTCATTTCTTCCCGGTGCAGTTCCTGGATAAGTTTCTCTTTTGCCTGCCTGGCCTCCTTTATTCTCTCATTAATGATTTTTGACCGTTCCAGGAAGGTTTCAGTTGAATATATACCCTGTTCAAGCAGATCATATATGTTATTCATCTGTTTTTCAAGGGTTGTAAGCTCTTCATCAATCTTTTTTATATTTTTCTTCATCACTTCTATTTGTATGTCTTCACCGGGTTTTTGCTCGTCCATCAGACCCCAGTCTAACTTATAATTTCGGAGCCATTCTTCCAGAGCCGATAAAAGGTGCTCTTCTACATAAGATAGTTGTGAACTTACGTTACTGCATGCTGTACTTGGGCACATGAGTGTATCGGGTTGCCCGTTGCTATACGGCCTGCGTACCATCCGGCGGCCACATACACCGCATACAACTATACCGGCTAAAGGATTTTTTATTCCTGTGTCTTTTGGGCAAGGTTTCGGCGGATTCTCGGCAAGGTATTCCTGGGCAATATTCCAGGTTTCGATATCTATAATAGGCTCGTGCAATCCATCAACAAGGATCCAGTCTTCGGGCTTTGTTCTTGGCCGTGTTTTTTGCATTTTGCCGTCAACCATTTTCTTTATTTGTGGCCTGAAATTCCAACGGATTTTTCCGATATAAACCGGGTTCCTCAATATCGTTTGGATAGTGGATGGTACCCATACATCGCCTTTTGCCGGCGGAATATGAAGTTCATTTAATTTGCGTACAATAAGGGATACTCCAAGTCTCTCAAAACTGCCATCCGCTTGGCGTTCACCTTTAGTATACAATTCAAAAATCATTCTTACTATATCAGCTTGTTCAGGATGAGGAACCAAGGTATATCCTTTTTGTCCTTCAAGCTTCTTGCGTATATATCCATATGGCGGTTTATTTCCGACCCATTTTCCTTCTTGTACGGACGCAACACGTCCACGCTGCAGCCTGCGGTTAATTACCTTGTATTCTCTTCGTGACATAAAAAGCCCAAACTCAAAGTATTCCTCATCAAACTCATTATTTGGGTCATAGATCTTCATAGGAGTAATAATTTTTGTTCCGGTGTATTTAAAAGTTTGGGCTACTATACCCTGGTCTATGGTATCGCCACGGGCAAGCCTTTCGACTTCCATGACGAGTACGCCTTCCCACATGCCTTGTTCGACATCCGAAAGGAGCTGCTGCATAACCGGGCGTGCTGCAATGGTTTCTCCGGATACAATCTCTCTGTATATTTTTGTCACATTGATTTTTAGCCTTTTTGCCAGTTCAAGCAATGCCTGTTCATGACGTTTCAGGGTTTCACCTTCGCCACGGGCTTCAGCTTCAACATCAGCCCGAGATTTCCTCAGATATATGCAGTACATGCTATCACCTTATTTGAGAATATAATCAGGATCCAACCATTTATCCAAGTAGTCATTAAGCACTCTTTCATTATATGCATCTAAACTTTTACGGTATAAAACTTCATAGCTGTCTATATGTTTGGCTATGAGAGAGGTAATTTGATTAGTTTCACGGTACAAAGTGTTTCTTTGTATATATTTGATTTTATTCTTAGCAGCGCTTTCGGAAACCAGATATGTTTTACAGATTTGCTCCGGTGTCATATTTTTATTTACGATGGGAGCAGTGGGCATCAACAATTCATCAGCAAAAATATTCGCTTCATCTTCAAGCCTTCTGTTTGTTATGTACGTGCTGTTATCATACGAACCGAAATGCCCCAGTACGATATGGCCTAATTCATGAGCCATTGTGAATATGATCCTTTCAAGGCACCTTTCACTGGTCCCTTCATCCAGAAACATTTTATATTTATTTTTCTTACGATTGTAGCATGTAAATCCGGGCAAGCCTTCCAGGTTAACAAATTCCCAGGTTATATTTTTATTCATTTGCTTAATTACTTTGGAGATGTCTATTGCACTCGATATGTCAATTTTCAGCCTTTCAAGGAGCTTAACAGCCTTGTTTCGGATTTGATAATCACGATTGTTTTCAAACCGTTCCCAATGCAAGATGACGCCCTCCTGAATATTTAGTATTTTTATTATAATGCAGGAGGGCGGGTTTATCAAGAACAAATGTTCTGATATTTTTTTATGCAATTAATTCAATTAGTCTATCTCTTTCTTTCCAGCCCGTAAAAGCATCAGAATATGATTCTAATATTTTTAGTGTGTCTGGAGACCAGACATCTTCCTCATCATTTATGACAACAATACCATTAAAATTTGATATTTTATGTCTTACATCAGTAAACTTGTATGCAACCCTTTGGGCTAATAAATTAGCGTAAGCAGCAGAAGATGTTGTAAGAGGCTCTATAACATTAATTTTTGATTTGATTACAGCAATGTCAAAAACCTGAGTTTCTGCATAACCTTCAATAGCAAACCTTTCTTTAATAGTTATATTTTTAGACTGTAAAAATGCCTTTACGTCTTCTTTAAAAGTATTTTTTGATATTTCTTTTCCGGTAAACACTATGCAACAAATATTTTGTATTGCTGAAATAATATTGTTGACTGCTATTCCCAACTCAGATATATCATTGACATAGGTATATAAATCAGTACCGTCAAATGATGTGTATGTTCTTTTCGTAACAGCTTCAATTATTTCTTTCCTTTTTGCAGATGTATCAATGTCTATACCGTGTAAAAAAAGAAACTCAAAAGTAGAGCCCTCATCCGTTATTTTATAACGGTTTGATGACTCATAAATATATAACTCAATAGCATCATTATCAGGCCTAAGAAAAGGAGTAACAATATGGCAGCCCTTTTCTATTGGATAACACTTAAAATCATCCTTTAACCATTGGATGTAATTATTTAAAAGCAATTCGCATCTCATAATATTTCACTCTTCCGACTTTTTTTGATTATCCATTATTAATTGATATTTTCCCTTGTATTCAATGTTACATTCATCTAGAAAATCAAATAATGCTTTATTTACATTACTAATATCTATATCATCGACTTCATAAGCATAATTACAATTAAGCCCATCCCATTTATGTTTGTGTGGTTTTCCCCCTGAAATTTTTGTGCCATCTGGATTCGTATGGCTTTCATAAAAATCAAACCGTCTTATCGGTATAACATTTCGATATAATATACAAAAACTAAATTTTATATGTTTGGTTCCTCTTAAAGTAAGCTCTGTACCATCCTCAGTGAGTAACGTTGCTTTCAAATAATATTTATTATTACGTAATTCCCATTTTAATTCATCTTCAATTATCCACTTTTTCATCCGATATAATTTTTCGGCTTCAAATTCTGTTACCAATAGTTTTTCACCTCTATATTAACATATTAAGTCAAATAATAACATCCACAGATAATTACAGAAGCAAAAAGATAAAAGATAAGATCCCAAGTAAAAATAAAAGTATTGGAATAAGACATCCTCCACCTGTAAGCATACGAGCTGCTTTCCTTTGCCGTCCAGACTTCGTTGTAGGAATACCAGTCATTCTGGCAATTTTCCGCTTAGCGTTTGTTACACCCAATGCGCGTTTCCAACTGAATGATAGCCCCGGGATACCTGAACGTCTTCTTCTTGCCATTACCAATAAACCTTCCCGATATTTTCACTTTAACAAATCAAATTAGATAATAAATTTAGCTATTATTACCGTCCTTCCTGTAGACGAATGTTCATATTACGTGTGGATAATGCATTTATCAAATTTATACCAACATTTGGTCTTGAAAGCTGTATACATTCATTGAGTCCTGTATCACTTGTAAAACGAATTTCAGAATATGACAAAATCGGGAGTTTTCTGTTATTATTAAACCTTAAATCAGGTCCACCGTCCTTATTTACATATTTCCATGTATAATCAACAATGATTCCATCGTTGGGGACTATACCTTCCTCAATAAAAAGGGTATTATCATGTTCAATTTTGAAGCTTGAATAACTTAATGAGCCTACCTTATTACCTTCATATATAAAAATTCTGTCAGGGAAAAAATACAGTTTTCTTTGGCCTACAGGGATACACGGTACTTTAACGTTAGTTTTCATGTACTTTGGGCATTTATCAATAATTTTTATTGAATTTCTTTGGATAATTGTTCTTGCACCGGAATAATACTTGTAATTAGTGGTTCTGGCTTTTGCTTGGACATGCCATATCATACTACATGATTTTATTTCTTCAAAAGAATCATAGAAATTCTGTAGTTCTTTTTCGATAGTTTCATCAATATCGTAAAGTAATATTACTGTTTTTCTATACCTATCGACCTGGTAAAGTACTATTGCTGCCAATATTCCAAGAAGTGGATGTGCCAGAGAAAGCAAAAGCCCAAAAGGCCAGAATGGTATTTTCTTTAGTTTTCCTTGTATTTCATTCAATAATTCAACTGACGATGAATCCATTATTTGAGTTATTTCAGAACTTTCAATACTAACAAAATTGAGATCAGATTTTTCATTATTTTTAACTATATTATCTACATTACTGGGAATACTGTTTTTAATTTTTTTTGCACCTAAAGATGCACGGTAATACAATCCGTTAGCCCCCATATGTACATAATTCCCTCTTGGACCTGTTCCAATACGGAATCCTTTAAAACCAACTGAAACTCCAATACCGGATTTAGAAAAATTAAATCTGACTCCGCCAAAGGATATTGATTTTCTGAAATAAAAGCCCATTGTGATCCTCCTAAACTCTCGATTTATATTTAGAACTGATTTAATTTCTCATCTTTTTCATAAATCCAATCACTTATAAAATCTAAATCATCAGCAAATTGAATTATGTCAATATAATATGCTCCGTTTTCCTTTTCTTCTTTTATGTATGCGTTAATAACAGATTTGGCCTTCTTCTCTATTTGTTCCATTTCCTCAGTCATATATCTGTAACAGTCATTGTGGTGATGAATTCTATCGATAACATCAAGCTTTCTGTAACATTCCTTAAGGATATCAATTTTTTCGTAGATATCGTCCGTTTCTTTTATCTGTTTCAGAAGTTCTTTATATTCGTTATAAATAGTTTCACATAATTTCGCCTTTCTTTCGTACTCTTTGGGATTGTTTTTCTTCTGGTTTTGAATTCGTTTTTGCTCTTGTTCTTCTAATAGAGTTTTATGCCCTTGTTCTATCCGTTCTCGTTCTTCATAGTTTTCAATAAATTGGATTTGCTTTTGCTCCTGCTCTAATTTTGCTTTACGCTCTTGTTCCATTCGTTCCTGTTCTGCCTTGAAAGCTTCAAAATTTTGCACGGCTATTTTGTATATTTCATTAATACTTTCATTCAGGCTGTGATCAAAAGATAATTTAGTGGGTTTAGTATAAAATTTCTCCGTAAATATTAAGCATCCTCGTTCTTTTCGGGAAGACTGAATTATATTTATACTTTCTAAATATTTGAATTCTAATTTTTTGCTTAAAACGGGGAGCTTCCTGTCAACTATAACGACTTTATCAGGATGGACTTCAATACCTTTTTTAGGGCACATGAGTGAGTATACGCCATCTTTATTCGTAACAGTGTATGGATTCTTTTTCTTAAATAACCCCATAAAGACCTCCCGAAAAGTTTAGTTTAACAACCATTATTTATGCATGAATAGAATGATTGTTTGATATTGAAGTGCAGCCCGTTGGAGTAGCCCAAGAAGCTGAAGCATGATTAATACAAGATCAGAAAAATATATCCAGACTAATTTATTTCTTAAATAATATTTCTTCATGCTCAATTACGGCTTGTCCAATGCGCTCAATTTGGTCCGTATGCTGTTTGTAGCCATCAAATAAAGCCTGCAGTTTCTGTCCGTGTTCATTTTCAATACGGGTAACAATGTTTTCAATAGATGTTAACCTGGATTTTACTTCAGATAACTCACTGTTTACCTTCTTAAATCCTTCTCGTATTTCAGTTAACTGCATATCCATATTTGCTACTTTAGCTGCTATCATTTCTAATAGTTCTCTGTCTGTCACAGGAACACCCCACATTTTAATTTATTTTGCAAATTACTCTTCATTAATAAATTCCTGAACAAGCCTTTTAACTATTTCTTTCTGCTTATCAGTCAATTTAGATACGCTGCGCATAAGAACTTTAACGTCTTCAGGAAAGTCTTCATCAGATTTGTTATTAGGATTGCGGACATCGGTGCGGCCAAGGAGGTAGTCAACAGTTGTTCCGAAGAAATTAGCAAGACGGTTAAGTGTATCGACATCAGGTTTAGCCCGGCCAACTTCATAATGACCAATCGTCTGCTGAGATAAATTCATTATTTTTGCCAATTCTTGTTGAGTAAGACCTTTTTCTTCTCTTAATTCCTTTAGCCGCTTTCCCAGCATTAACATAACACCTCACGTTTATTTTACTTTTCAGAATAGTAAAATTAAATATTTACTCATAAATTCAGTAAAAATACTTGACATACTCATATTTTGAGTATATAATTAAGCCATAAACTCATTGTATGAGTAAAGGTGGTGATGATATATGAAAGAAAGAACTGCTCTTATAAAAGCTCGTGGAAAACGTACACAAGCTGAAATCGCTGCTTTATGTGGTGTAGAACAACAAACTTATAGTCATTGGGAAAGAGGCCGTACAAGACCATCTATAGAAAAAATGATATTACTGGAACGTATACTTGGTGTTCCTAAAGAGGAGCTTTTTTCAGACGTTTTTAACTCATTTAATGAGTTATCCAAGACAGGTACCGAGGGGAAATGATGTCATTGGTTAATCAAAAATAAGGGTATTTGTTTATATCTGTACCTTGAAAATAGAATAATTGGCGTTAATTAACGGGATGCCGGTACACTGCATAAGTTAACTCAGAAGGAGAAATGAGGATGTATGTTTGGATTTTTATTACATTTGGTTGGTTATTTCTGATATTTAGCATAATAACCAGAAACGA
>Ga0134093_1002138_pt1 | contig 16673 bp, 17 predicted proteins | sample 4_1taG_FD_94452 | JGI IMG/M metagenome (GOLD analysis project Ga0134093, IMG submission 94452) | Switchgrass degrading microbial communities from high solid loading bioreactors in New Hampshire, USA - 4_13_20_68_A1 metaG | ecosystem: Engineered > Bioreactor > Semi-continuous > Anaerobic >...
GATCTCCAGCGCCGAAGACCTGTGCCATTACATGATCGCCTGTCTGAACGGGGGACGGTACGGCCAGGCGCGGGTTCTGTCCCCGGAAGGGATGGAGGAAATGTTCCGCCCGGCGGCGGACACAGCGGTGCCGGGCTACGACAGGACCGCGTACGGCATGGGCTGGTACATCGGCGAGCAGGGCCGGCTGAAGGTGATCCATCACAGCGGCCTGACGCCGGACTTTTTCGCCAGCATCGTGATGCTGCCGGATCAGAAGAAAGGCCTGGTCCTGCTGGCCAATGCCGACCATTTTCTGATGCAGCCCATCATGGCGGAGGTGGAGGCCGGTCTGGCCAGGCTGCTGGCCGGCGAACCGGCAGGGCCGATCCGCTGGGGACCGCTCGCCTGGCTGACGCGCGGTCTGCTGGTGCTTCCGGCGATGCAGATTGTGGAGGTGGCCGCCGCTTTGCGGGGTCTCCGCGGCGGGCGCGCGGGTCGAAAAAGCGGGTGGGGGCGGCGGGTCCTGCTCCCGGCTGTTCCGCACCTGCTGGCCTCCCTGACGCTCATTCCCGCGCTGGGGCCGCTGAGAGGGTTTCTCCAGCTCTTCGCGCCGGACTTTTCCTGGCTCGCCCGGGTCTGCGGCGGCTTCGGAGTGGTGTGGATGGTGCTGCGGGCGGGATTGCTCCTGCGCGCGGGACGCCGGGGAAGATAGGGCCGGACTTGCCCGCATTCCGTTGACAGCCTCCGGCAGGCGTAGTACATTGAAGAGCCGCTGGACGTACAACGCATCCCCCAGCCATGGAGGCTACCTTGACCGACTTCGATTTTCGCATTGAAGACATTCAAACCGTTCACATCTGGCAGGCCAGAGAGCGCATCCGCCCTTATGTCTACCACACCCCGCTGGTGTATTCGCCGGCGTTGAGCCAGCGCACCGGCGGTGAAGTCTATTTAAAGATGGAAATCTGGCAGAAGTGCGGCTGCTTCAAGGTCCGCGGGGCCATCAACACGGTCGCCACGCTGAGCGAAGAGCAGCGCCGCAGGGGGCTGGTCACCTGCTCGAGCGGGAACCACGGCACCGCCCTGGCCTACGCCGCCAGCCTGTTCGGCCGCCCGCCCACCCGGGTGTACCTGCCCAAAAACGCGGAGCCGGCCAAGGTCAGCCGCATCCGCAGCTTCGGCGCCGAGCCCGTGTTCCACGGCGAGAACTTCCTGGAAGCCTACGCCGAGGCCGTCGCCTATTACAAACGCACCGGCGCCACCTACGTCCATTCCCACGGTGATCCCCGGGTCATTGCCGGGCAGGGGACCATCGGCATCGAGATTATGGAGGACCTGCCCGATGCGGAGATGATCCTGGTGCCCGTCGGAGGCGGGGGGATTCTATCCGGCATCGCGATGATCGCCAAGAGCGTCAACCCGGCCATCCGGATGATCGGGGTGGAGTCGGAGGCGGCCCCGGGCGGCAGCCTGTCGTTCCGGGACGGCCGCTGCCATGAGTGGGTGGAGATCAAGCCCGGGATTGCCGACGGGATCATGGGCACCCTGACCCCGCTGACCTACGAGCTCACCCGCTCGCGGGTGGAGACGATCGAGGTGGTGTCGGATGCGGAGATCGTGGCGGCCATGCGGGCCTTCCAGGAGGACGAGCAGATCATGGTCGAGCCCGCGGCCTGCGTGGGCCTGGCGGCCGTTCTGGCGGGGAAGGTGAGTGTGAAGGGGAAGAAGGCTGTGTTCGTGCTCACGGGGAGGAACGTGAACGCGCGCAAGTTCAATGAGCTGATTGCGAACGGGGTGTGAGGGCTGATAGCCAAACTGTGACCGCGGTCGAGTGTTCTTGCCCTGTTTCGCTGCCCTAACGGGCGACAGCAGGGCCTTTTTTTATAATGATCCAAACCGGATATGAGTTCTTCCGACGGTTACCAGGAAGAATAGCCTGGCGGTGCGGGGCTTGAACCTGCCTGCCGGTGAGGGTATAGTAAAAGGGATGGGTATCTAAGCCAGCCTGTCTGGTGATAAAAGCGTTTCTGCAGGGGGAAACTGCGCCGTGGATATCTGCATGGGCATCTTGATGATTCTGGCCGCCATAGCTCTGGTGGCCTCTGGCGATGGCCAGGACGAGTTTGATCTCTGGTGAGGGGCGGCTGGCGTCGGCTGACTGCCCTGCCAGAACGGTCACGTCTGTTCACCGCCAACCCGGCGTGGTAATTTCAGGGTGGGTTGGCGCAAACCGACCGGCCAGAGTTGAACACCCCGGCAGGTCGGTTTTTCTGTTTTGCGATCAGCTGGATGAACTGGCCCAGTTAGCATTCAGGATCCTGATCCTGGCCGCTCCCTCACATCACGCAATATAGTCTGCCAGACCCTGTTCGCGCAGCTCCTCGTACGGCCGGGGGAGTTTCACGGCGAAGGCCATAAAAAGGCATGATCCTGGCGTAGGTTATAGCTATACATAAGAGTGGCGAAAAATCTATCTCTCTATGATTTGAATCTTTTCTCCAGATACCGAAAAATGGCGGTCTCTTTTTTTCTTGGGAAAAAACCAGCCTAGCTGTCCAGCTTAGCCCGGTCAAGACGGCATATAGAACTATCCGTCAATAATCTGGCTATCCTGGGTCATCCACTTACTAATTAACTAGCTGTTCTTTTATTTCATGTATTCTTTTCAAGAAATATAGATGGGTTGAATGCAGAGCCACACCCCAGGTAGTTCTAATGAAAGCTTTTTTTCTGCAAGGTGATCATTGATGCATGCAACGGTTTAGAGGCATCTGTACTGATCGCTGCGATCGGTTGGCTACTCCTATCTCCCTCCAAAGATCCTTTATAAAGTTATCTCTTTGTGAACCAGAAAGAATAGTGTGGATTTCGCGAGGGTTTGCTTGCACAATTTGAGGTAGAACTCGATGTGCAAACTGATAATGAAGAGAACCTTGAGGTGATTGCATCTAGAAGATCTCCTTTTTCAAATTCATGGGTGTCATATTCATCTATTTATTGCGTCTACCTGAAAGGCCTTTACAGGCATGGCTGGGCTGCCACCAGCCCCTTCAACAGCTCAAGAAACGCCGGATCATAATCCTCGCCGATGTATTTGACGTTCCACAGCCCGGATCGCCGGATCGCTTCCCGATCTGCCCAATGGCCCAGCCATCTTTGGGAGGGCGGGTCGATCTCCCGGCACCTGCTCAGGAGAGCGATGCTGTTCCGCTCGATGGCCCCGCGCAGACTGGATGCGCTCGCCGGGTCGCCGACTTCTATGAAGAGGAACGGCATCGCGCGGATGGTTTCGCTTACCGCCTTTTCCAGGGGATACTCCTTTTCGCGTATCTCCCTGGGTGCACTGGCATTCTTGCCCCAGTGGGCAGCAGCCTCCACTGGCCAACGGTCGCGGTTGATCAGCGCGGTCCCCACATGCAGGCGAAAGATCGACCCGCGGTGATTGCCGCCTCCGGGCATCGAACCGTTGAGAAACCCCCGATGGTTCCTCAGGCGGTTCCACAGCGTGGTCCTGGAACCCTGACTGACCGCATGGGTACCCACTCGCACCACGCGCATTCCTTGGCCAGAGCCAGAGCGACACTCACCGGGCTCAAAGAAGAAGTACACCCCTCGGTTCGGCAGCAGTTGACTGAGACCGGGTTCGGTCAGCAGCCGTTTCCCGCCGATCTTCTCTTCCAGTAAGTCGAGCTGGGTGTAGAAGATCTGCAGGTCTCGTAGGCGGGTAGCGTGCTTATCGATCAATTTGTGCCTTCAGCCAGCTCAACTGCTCGCCGATCCGCAGCCCCGCCATCGGAACTTCCACCCGACATCCCCGGCGCTGTAAGGGTTCAATGAGATGTTCGCGATACTTTGTGCCGGCAAGCAGGACGACGACATCACCGGGTTTCAGCAGCGGCTCAAGGCTGCGGAGCACTCGCTGCGCCCAGGCGCGGCGACTGGCAGCCGGCATGGTGTTGAGGGTTTCGTTATAGGGATCGATTTCGGCGTTGGGGTCCAGCAGGCCATGTTTGGCGGAAAGGATGTACCAGGCGTCCCCGCTGCGTCTGGCGTACGCCGATGCTTTGCAGAACCAGTCCGAAGTGTACAGATCCTTCGCCGCGCAGCGCCGATTTTTTTTCGCTCACGCAGGCAACCAGCACGATTGTCTTTGCCATGGCGTCATTCCTCAACAGGTACCATTTCGTGACACCTGGGATAGTTGGGGCAGCCGTAGAACTGCCTGCCGGCATATGGCCCCTGCCTGGCGGTGCGCAGGACCATCGGCACCCCGCATTTAGGGCAGGTGGGTGCGCCGTTTTCTACTAGCGCGGGCGGCCGGGGTTCGGTGATTTCCTCCTTAAGCCCGGGCAGATAGGGGCTGATCAGCGCACGCAGTTCCTCTGTGTTGTACGCTGCTCTCGCCGGGACGCGCACCAGCGGCAGGGAGGCAGCCTGAAATACTTCCTCCACGAACTCGTCGCGCTGTTTGCGCTCCGGCTGCTGATGGCTGGCGTCGTCCAGCTCGATGCCAAACAGGGGTTTCATTGTGACCGGATCGCAGGCGACAAAGTCGACGTGCTTGCGGTTGATTTTGTTATATGCCTTGAGGTTTTCGTTCGGGCGAACCACGTAAAACAGATCGGCCAGCGATACCTTCGGGCATATGCGCAGGTCTCTGGTCACGTGGTTCTGGAGGGTCAGGTAGAATGACAGCTCGGCGCGAGAAAGGAAATCGTCACGAAGGCGAAACGGGTAGTGATCCAGCTCTTTTCCGTCATCATCCTTTTCGCCTAGCTGGATCCCGATCAGGCCCAGCAGCCATCCCAAGCAGCCTCGATTGTTAGCCATGTCGATAGTGGTCTCCTTTCTGGCTCCATCCATTTTCGGGCAGACTGGAACATGTCTCACTACCTGCTTTTCTAATTTTACGACCGATTGATGACCTAGTTGATCTTCTCGCCCGGCGCGAGGTGGTAGCTCTCGGGCGCATCCCCTCCAGGCTTTTGTCGTTTTCGCTGATGCGATGCAAGAGGTCAACGGGGAGCAGGGCTCCCTCGGTGTTGATGGTGGTGAAGGTACTGCGGTTACGGGTTTGCATGGGAAATCGGCTATTTTATCCGTTCAAGCAGGATGCGAAGATCTTCGTAACAGGTTTCGATCTCTTCAGGGAGAAAAAATTGAACCACTTCCGGCTGGCTGGTCCTGAGCCGGTAGACCTACATCCCCTCAGGAGCGGCGACGACGAAAGACGGCAGCCCCAGCAGCAGCGCATTGGAGCGTGCCTGATTCATGGCCGCTTCCAGATCCACCGGCACACCGGGACGGATGCGCAGATTATCCTCAGACAGCGTCAATGGACCGTGTTCGTTCCAGACCATAAAGTCCACACGCCCGCGGATGATCTGGCTGCCGATGTGAAAAAGACAGGGATACTGATACTCGTATTATAGCCCCAGCTTTCTGAGCAGAGGCTCCACCACCTGCTCTTCGAACTCCGCTTCAGAGCCGAACAGCCGCGCGCTGCCGGTTACGGCCACAGCTTCCGGTTCCAGCCCCAGGCGGGCGTGAAGATCGAGGGGGACACGTTCGAGCAGCTGGTTGTAGACCCGGTGGGGCACCGGCTCAGCGATCACGCCCTGGAACTGGCGCCGGATCACGCCCCACTCTTTCAACACCGGGTCCTGACGCATGTCCGAGAAGGGGATATCGGGGAGCTGGCCCACGCGCTCCATCTGGACCTTGAACCCGTCCCAGCCCCAGTAGGGGTCAAGAAACGGGTTCCCGGCCACCCGGTAAAGGTCGGTGATGGCCTTGCGCGGCGCCGTGCGATGGACGAAGATCAGGTCACCCGGGCACATCTCCTTGTGGCCGGACCACACCGTGCGGGCCTCTCTGTCAATGACCCCGTAGTTTTCCTCGCCGCAGGTCACCACCCAGTAGCGCAGGATGTCTTCGCGTGCCACGAACAACCGCCCCAGCCCGGCGTAGAGGAAGTACAACAGCCTCCCGAAGTTATTCTTCTGCCCGGGCCAAACCCGGCGGGCGAGCTGCAGCAGCGCGTCGTTCAACTGGAGATAGCGCTCCACGCCCTTCCGGCCGACTCGATCGAACGGCAGGCGGAACTCAGGTACTAGGTCGTAAAAATAAGCCATGCTGTCGAAGATTTCATTTTCCAGCGCAGACACCCGGTAATAGAGGAAGCGGTCCGGTTTTTTTTTCACTCAGCACCCGGGAGATTAACGTCACCTCATCGTGGAAATGGCCCCGCAGGCACTGGATCAGGTCCTCTGGCTCATCCGGCAGCCCGGCAGGAAGCTCAACCTGGCGCCCGTGGTTGAGCGCGGTCAGATCGTCGAGCAGCACCTGGCGGGGGTCCTGCCAGATGCTGACCTTGCGCAGCAGAACTTTCTCGTGTTTCTCAGCATCCTGTAATAGCCATTCAAGCAGCAATAGTATATTCATTCATGGTTATCCTGAGTGGGGGAAAAGGAATGAATGGAACGTTTCTATTCTTCCATGCCGATAAACCAGAAGCTGCACTTGTTTACCGCCGTAGGAGCTGTGCATGTAATGTTCCAGTAGACGGGGTAAAGGAAATGACCGGTCATGAGAGGTTCAGTGTGCCTTGTGTGGATAGTCGTGCGAGGTTGTTTTCGTCTTATGGCAACCAATTCGCCAGTCACTGGGATTAATAAAAATTACCGTAGACCTGCAAGAATGCTATCATGCACAACAAAAAACGGCGGTCCGATCGGACCGCCGCCTCTGTGACTCACCTGGGACTCGAACCCAGAACCCACTGATTAAGAGTCAGTTGCTCTGCCAATTGAGCTAGTGAGCCGTTGACCCCCAAATTATACCCATTTCCGCCAGCTTGTCAATCCATTTTCAAGGGGCGACCCTTGCGCCCGCTCTCAGCCCTTCACCAGGATGGTACTGCGCCGGAAGGTACGAATGCCCACCGCCAGCAGGGCCGCGGCGATCACCCACAGGACCGCGCCGATGATCAGCGCCGCCGCCACGCCCAGGTAGAGCACCCCCGTGGCCTGGCCAACCAGCAGCGCCAGGACCACCAGCACCAGCGAACCCGAGAGCTGATAAGCGCCCATGAATGTCTTCACCCGGGCCGAGATCAGCACCGTCGCGCCGATGCCCAGCGCCGAAATCGCCGGGGTGACCCAGAAGATCAGCGGGTACCAGGCCGGCAGGGGGAACCACACGCGGCCCATCACCGGCCAACCCAGGCCGTTTACCACCAGGGTGTAGCCCAGGAAGGAGAACAGGGTCACGGCGAAGGCGGGCACCCCCGCGGCCAGTACCTTGCCCAGGAAGAGCTCTGAATCGCGCACCGGGGTGTACAGCAGCGCTTCGAGCGTCTTGCGCTCCAGCTCGCCGGCGAAGGATTCGGCCGCGATCACCGCCGCGAACATGATGGGCATGATCAGGAAGAAGGGGGCAAACAGGTAGCCCAGGAACAAGACAATCCCGGACTGCACCAGGTCCAGGCCGTCCAGATAGGCCGTCATGGCGGGGGGCAGGGCCCTCAGCATCAGCTCCAGCTCGGGGTCGTTGAAGGCCATCTGCGCGTACTCCAGGTCCGAGCCGCGGCCAGCAGCAGCCCGGCGGGCAGCACCACCACGAAGATCAGCGGGACGATGACCATCGGCAGCCAGGCCGACCGGTTGCGGCGCACTTCGCGCCAGTCTTTGCGGGCGATGGCCCAGATTCGCTCGAAGTTCATGCGCGCACCTCCTCAGCGGACTGCTGCAGTTTGAAGTAGACGTCCTCCAGCGAGACGTGCTCGGGCTGCAGGCGCAGCAGCCGGGCGCCCATCTGCATAAGCGCGGAGGCCACATCTGGCACGATTGATGCATCCTTGATCTGCACCACCAGCTCGCGCGCAGGTCCGGCGGGGTTGGCGCCGGTTTCAACGCCCAGCACCCCGGGCAGGGCGCGCAGCCGGGGGAAATCAATTGAACAGGGCTCGTACAGCTCCACCTGCAGCCGCTGACCGGGCAGCAGGCGCTGCGCCAGCTCATCCAGCGAGCCGACCGCCAGCAGCCGCCTCGGGGCCATGATGGCCACACGGTCGCACAGGCGCTCGGCTTCCGAGAGGATGTGAGTGCACAGCACCACAGTCATCCCCTCCTGCCGGGTGACTTCGGCGATCCAGTCGCGCACCTGAGCCGAGGCTTCCGGGTCCAGCCCGGCGGTGGGTTCGTCCAGGAAGAGCAGCTCGGGCCGGTGCAGCATGGCGCGGGCCAGCGCAAGGCGCTGCTTCATGCCCTTGGAGAAGGCCCCGGCCAGGTCGTCGGCCCGGGCGGTGAGGTCGAACTGCTCCAGCAGACAGTTCACACGCTCAGCCCGCTCGCGCGCCGGTACGCCGGACAGGGTGGCGAAGAACATCAGGTTCTGGCGGGCGGTCAGGCGCTCGTACAGGGCCGGGGTTTCGGTGAGCACGCCGGTGCGGGCGCGCACCTGCTCTCCCTGGCGGGCCGGATCCAGCCCCAGCACGCGGATGGTGCCGGAAGTCGGGGTGAACAGGCCGTTGAGCAGGCGGATGGTGGTGGTCTTGCCGGCGCCGTTCGGCCCCAGCAGGCCAAAGACCTCGCCCTGCCGCACCTCAAAGGTCAGGCCGTCCAGCGACTGGCGCGGGCCGTAGTAGTGGGTGAGCCGGTCAACTTCAATTACGTTGAACATGTTAGCATCCTTTGTTTCACGTGAAACACGCCCGACCGGCAAACCCTGGCCCGGGTGTTTCACGTGAAACCTCTCAGTGTTCCGGGGCTTCATCGGTCCGGGTCAGTTCGGCCTGCTGCGCCAGCGAGACCATGCCGGTCAGCCCGCCCAGGTTCATGGTGTCCACCGCCGAGGAGGGCACGATCACCATAGCGCCGCGCTCCTTCAAGCCCTCGAAGAGCATGTTCATGGCGCGCAGGTGCAGCGCGGTGGGGTTGTTGCGGTAAGCCAGCGACGCTTCGGCGAACGAATCGGCAATCTGCTTCTCCGATTCGCCCAGGATCACGCGTGCCTGGCGCTCCCGCTCGGCCTGCGCCTGGCGGCTCATGGCCTCTTCCAGCGCCTGCGGGATGATAATGTCGCGGATCTCCACCGACTGCACCGAGATGCCCCAGGGGGTGGTGCGCTCGTCGATGATCTGCTGCAGCTCGATGTCCATGTACTTGCGGCCGACCAGGATCTGCGCCAGGTCCATCTGGCCGATCACCTCGCGCAGCGCGGTCTGCGCGGCCCAGGCGATGGCGACCCGGTAATCTTCCACCTCCAGCGCGGCCTTTTCGGCGTCCCAGACCACCCAGAAGAGCACCGCGTCCACGTCCACGGGCACGGTGTCCTTGGTGAGCGTCTTTTCGGCGTTGAAGGGGGTGACCATCACGCGGTGGTCAATCCACACCGGGGTGGAGTCGATCACCGGGATGATCCAGAACATCCCCGGGCCCTTCAGCCCGTGAAAGCGGCCCATGCGCAGCACCACGGCCTTTTCCCACTGCTGCGCCACCTTGAGGCTGAAGAGCACGTACAGGCCCGCCAGCATCAGCACGCTAAAGATGATCCCGATCCACAGATCCGATATCTGCCCGTCGAGCAGCACAGCCACCACCGAGGCGATGACCAGGATGACGATAAAGATGGCCAGCCCCAGGGGGCTGATGCGAATGTTGTCCACCGGCTTCGGCCTGGGCAGTTTGGAGGCGCTGCCCCGGTCTGACTGATCCGGGTCTTCCGAACGTTTCCTGTTTTTCATACCCTCTCCTCATTTTTCCAGCCGTTCGGGCTGGTGTAGTTCAACCGGTTCATCCCCGCCGGACAGGGCTGCCTGCACCGCGCGGGTGATCTCGCTGTCCGTGTAGCCGTCCCGCCGGGCCTCTTCGACGAAGACGCGGGCACGCTCGGCCAGGCCCTCGCGGCGCAGGGCTTCCAGCGCGGCGCCGGTGGGGGGCTCCCAGATGTAGGTGCCCCGGCCGCGCTGGGTGGAAATCAGCCCGGCCTCGTCCAGCTGGCGGTAGGCGCGGGCCACGGTGTTGAAGTTGACCCGCAGCTCGGTGGCCAGCTGGCGCACGGTGGGCAGCTGGTCGCCCGGGCGCAGCTGGCCGGAAGCCACCCGCAGGCGAATCTGCTCCACGATCTGGGTGTAGATCGGGACCTGCGAACGAAAATCCAGGCGGATGGACAGGTTGTCCGGCACGGGCAGCTCCATATGTATCAATGTATCAATGTAATAATTGTATACAGAGCTGCCCGGAGAGTCAAGGGGGAATGATCAGGGAAGCAGCTGCAGTTTGTACTCCGGCGGCAGGGGCATGGAGCCTTCCCAGACCACCTGGCGGAACTCGTCCGGCGAGGTGTTGCCCTCGGTGTTGATCAGCAGCACCTGCGAATCCGGCCCCAGCCCGAGCGCCTCGCGCAGCTCGCGGCCTTCCGGGCGGGCCATGATCATCATCAGCATGCCCAGCGTCACGGCGCCCGATTCGCCCGAGATCACCTGCGGATCGCCCAGCAGCGGCACGCCGTAGACGCGCATGCCCAGCGCGGCGACGTAGTCCGGGCATCTGGCAAATACGTCCGCCGTGGCCGAGAGCAGCTGCCAGGCCTGGGGGTTGGGCACGCCGCAGGCCAGCCCGGCCATGATGGTGTCCAGGTCGCCGGTCACGGTCTGAATCTGCCCGTCGGGCGCGGTGGCCGAGGCGTAGAGGCAGGCGGCCTTGTCCGGCTCGACCACCACCGAGACCGGGCGGTCCTCGCCGAACAGGTTGGCGTAGTAGCCGATGGCCGATGCCGCCAGCGAGCCAACCCCGGCCTGCACAAAGATGTGCGTCGGGCGGGTCAGGCCCTGGGCGGCCAGCTGCTCCTGGGCCTCGCTCAGCAGGGTGGTGTAGCCCTGCATCACCCAGCGGGGGATGTCCTCGTAGCCGGGCCAGGAGGTGTCGGAGATCACCTGCCAGCCTTCGCGGCGGGCGTCCTCGTTCACCTGGCGCACGGCGTCGTCGTAGTTGCCGTCCACCACCACCACGCGGGCGCCGTTGGCCTGTATGTTCTGGATGCGGGCCAGCGAGGTCAGCCGGTGGACGTAAATGACCGAGTTCAGCCCCATCTGGAGGGCCGACCAGGCCACCCCGCGGCCGTGGTTGCCGTCGGTGGCGGCGGCGAAGGTCAGCCCTTCCAGCTTTTCGCGCAGCGGGCCGGCGGTCAGCTCTTTAAAGGGAATGTCCTGCCCGTCCAGGCCCAGGTACTTAAGGGCCACCCGGTAAATGGCGTACGAACCGCCCAGCACCTTGAAGGACTGCACGTGCATGCGGGCCGATTCATCCTTGACCCAGATGCCGCCCAGCCCCAGGCGGGAGGCCAGGTGGGTCAGCCCCTTGAGCGGGCTCATGCGGTAGGCGGGGATTTGCTGGTGAAAGCGCCGCACCTGGCGGGTGCGCTCCAGCGGCAGGATGCAGGAAACCGCCTCGTGCACCTTTTCCGCTGGCTGGCGGGGTCGCAGGGTCCACTCTATGGGTAATGCTGTCATGATGTACCTCCGATGGTGATCAGGCCGCAGGAAAATCTAGCGGCCCGGTCATCATTATAGCCCGACTTGACCGGGATGAATTTCCGCCCGGTCCGGGGCAGGATCAGGTACAATTGATACAGACCAGAACGCCAGCGGGCTCCGCGCGCGAGACGCTGGCGGGCGGGTTTTCAGGGGGGACCTTCTCATTCTCAGCCGATGAACCATCATTACCATATCAGGAGTAAGGAATGGTTGAGCCACAGATTTATATTACCACCTCGGACCGCGACAAGCTTCGCGAGCTGATCACCAACGCGAAGTACGGCGAGTACCGCGGCAGCCCGTATTTGCAGCGCCTGTCGGAGGAGCTGGACCGGGCTGTTGTTCTCCCGCCCGAAAAAATCCCCGGAGATGTGATCACCCTGCGCTCCACCGCCGTGCTGGTGGACCAGGAAAGCCAGGAGGAGATGACCTACACGCTGGTCTTCCCTGAAGAGGCCGACATCCTGGAGGACAAGATTTCGGTGCTGGCGCCCATCGGCACGGCCATGCTGGGCTACCGGGTGGGGGACACGTTCGAGTGGGAGACACCGGACGGCAAGCGGAGAATTTTTGTCAAGGCGGTCCTTTTCCAGCCCGAGGCATCGGGTGATTACCAGTAAGCATGTGGCCACCGGCAGGGGCGGTCCCGGCGGACCGCCCTTTTTTTATGCCGGGCGGGGCCATTCTGCGCGCGGGCGTGCGAAACGCCGGTGAGCAGGCGTGTGGGTCCATGCGGCGACAAATGTAGTACAATACGACTCACTTTATCTCCGGAGTACATTCAATGAACGATCGACCGGCTGTGCTCGGCGGCACGCCCGTCTTTGAGCAAAAAGTCAACATTGTCCGCCCGGTGCTGCCGCAGCTGCCCGAGATGGCGTCCGATATGGAAGCCATCCTGCAGTCCGGCATGGTGACCAAGGGACGCTATCTGCGCGCCTTCGAAGACGCCGTGCGCGAGCACCTTGGCGTGCGCCACGCCGTGGCGGTTTCCTCGTGCACCTCGGGGCTGATGCTGACCTACCGCGGCCTTGGCCTGACCGGTGACGTGGTGGTGCCTTCCTTCACCTTCATGGCCACGGTGGCCGCGCTGGTGTGGAGCGGCCTGCGCCCGGTATACGCCGACGTGGACCCGGAAACCACCAACCTGGACCCGGCCGCGGCCGAGGCGGCCATCACCCCGAACACCTCCGCCATTGTGGCGGTGCACAACTTCGGCAACCCGGCTGCCGCGGACGAGCTGGCCGCCATCGCCCGCAAGCACGGGCTGAAGCTGATCTTCGACGCCGCCCACGGCTTCGGCGCCCGCTATCAGGGCCGGCCCATCGGCGAGCAGGGCGACGCCAACATTTTCTCGCTCAGCCCCACCAAGCTGCTCATCGCCGGTGAGGGCGGCATCGTGGCCACCAACGACGACGAGCTGGCCGAGCGCATCCGCCTGGGCCGCGAATACGGCAACGACGGCCATTACGACACGGTCTTCGCCGGGCTGAACGCGCGCATGTCCGAGTTCAACGCCCTGCTGGGGTTGAAGTCGCTGGGCATGCTCGAGGCGGCCGCGGCCAGCCGAAATGAGACCGCCGCCCGCTTTGAGGAGTGGCTGGGCCGCCTGCCGGGGGTCAGCTTCCAGAAGGTGCGCCCGGGCGACCGCTGCTCTTACAAGGACTTCTCGATTGTGATCGACCCCGAGAAATTCGGGATGAACCGCGACGAGCTGGCTCTGGCGCTGGCGGCCGAAGGGGTGGACACGCGCAAGTATTATTACCCGGCGGTGCATCACCAGTCGGCCTACGCCGCCTACTACCAGGGGCAGCCGCTGCCGGCCACCGATCTGCTGGAGACGCATTCGCTCTCGCTGCCCATCTGGTCGCACATGCCTGTGGAGGTGACCGAGGGCATCTGCCGGGCGATTGAGCGCATTCACCTGAACGCCCGCGCCGTGCGCGAGCAGCTGGGCGCCGGTCAGAGAGCCTAGAGGAAGGGGCATGGGGGACCATCCCGCCGCCGCGCCGCTGGCGCTGGTCACCGGGGGAGCCGGTTATGTGGGTTCGGCCCTGCTGCCGCGGCTGCTGGAAAGCGGCTGGCGGGTGCGCGTGCTCGACTGCCTGCTGTGGGGCCGCGAGCCGATCGCCCGCTGGCTGAGCGATCCGCGCGTCGAGCTGGTGGAGGGCGATTTTCGCGACGAGGCGACCGTCGTGCGCTGCCTGCGCGGGGCAGACGCGGTGGTGCACCTGGGCGGCGTGGTCGGCGACCCGGCCTGCGACCTGGACGAGCGCCGCACGCTGGAAATCAACGTCACCGCCACGCGGCTGCTGGCCGAGGCGGCCCGGCGTACCGGTGTGAGCCGCTTTGTGTTCGCCTCCACCGGGGCGGTCTACGGCGCCTGCGACCGGCGCATGGACGAGGACGCGCCGCTCAACCCGGTCTCGCTCTACGCCCGCTCCAAGATCGCCGGCGAGCGCATCCTGCTGGAGATCGCCGGGGAGGATTTTTCGCCCACCATCCTGCGCTTCGGCACCATTTTCGGCCTCTCGGGCCGGGCGCGCTTCGACCTGGTGGTCAACCTGCTCACCGCGAAGGCGCTGGTGGACGGGCGCATCACCGTGTACGGCGGGAACCAGTGGCGCTCGTTTGTGCATGTGGACGACGCCGCCCGGGCGGTGCTGGCCGCGCTGCAGGCGCCCCGCGAGTTGGCCCACGGGCAGATCTACAACACCGGTTCGGATACCGAGACGTACACCATCCTGCACATCGGCGAGCTGATCGCCCGCATGGTGCCGCAGGCGAGGCTGGAGGTCACCCCGGCGCAGGATGCCAGCGATTACCGCATCGACTGCGCCAAGATCGCCGGCCAGCTGGGCTATCACGCGGTGTGGACGGTGGCGAGAGGGGTGGAGCAGGTCCGCGCCGCGCTGGAGAGCGGGCAGGTGCGGGATTATACGGATGAGCGGTATTCGAATGTGAAGTATATGGCGGGGAGCGGGAGGGACCGGCTCCCTCCGCTCGGCGAGCAGTGGGAGGAGGGGCTCCAGGAGCGCCTGGAGCGCGCGCTGGGGGGATAAGCCCCTGGCCCTCATGGGCAAGCCCATGGGGGTGCCGGGGGATGGGTGGGCGGCAGCCCCGATTCCCCGCCCGGCCCCCGCGGGGGCTATAATGAACCCGAAGGGTTCTACTAAAGGGGGCCATTGTGCGCTGGAGACGGGTTCTGCTGCGGAGCGCAGTTCGGCTGGCCCTGCTGGCCGCGCTGGTGCTGGCAATCTGGACGGCGATCGCCGGGCCGGTCACCGTGCTGCGCGTAATCCGCTACGGCGACACGCAGATCGACGATTTCCTCCACTACCCTTACCGGGAGATGGCAGCCAGCCCATCCCCGTACCTCTTCACCGCAGCCCTGCATGAAGGCCCGCTGACCGTCCCGCTGCCGGCTGGAGGCGAGGGCGACCTGGACGCGCTGCTGGAATCCTCCGGCACCATCGCGCTGCTGGTGCTCAAGGACGACCGGCTGGTGCTGGAGCGCTACTACCAGGGCCATTCGGCCGACGCGCGCTCGCAGTCCTTCTCCATGTCCAAATCCATCCTCTCGCTACTGGTCGGGGCGGCGCTGGAGGACGGGCTGTTCCAGTCGCTGGACCAGCCGGTGACCGACTTCATCCCCGAGCTGGCCGGCCGCGGCTACGAGCGGGTCACCATCGCGCACCTGCTCAGCATGACCTCGGGCAGCGCCTATGTCGAATCCGACAACCCCTTCGGCGTCCACGTGATCCTGAACTACACCCCCAACGTGGAGGAGCGCCTGCTGCGGGTGGGTATGGAGGTCGGGCCGGGGACGGTCTGGCGCTACAAGTCGGGGGACAACGCGCTGCTGGGGCTGGCGCTTTCGCGGGCGCTGGCGCCGCGCACGCTGAGCGAGTATATGCAGGAGCGACTGTGGGTTCCGCTGGGGATGGAGGCGCCCGGCCTGTGGAGCCTGGACCGCGAGGGCGGGCTGGAGAAGACCTGGTGCTGCCTGGCTGCCGTGCCGCGCGATTTCCTGCGGCTGGGGAGGCTGGCGCTGCGCGAAGGCGAGTGGCAGGGGGAGCAGATCCTGCCCGCGGAGTGGGTGCGGCAGTCCACGCAGGTCGGGCGGGCGGCTGAGGCCGGCTGGGACGAGGCCTACAGCGCCATCGGCGTGCGGGACTACGGCTACCAGTGGTGGCTGCTGTCCGCCGAAGAGGGCAGCTACCTGGCCAACGGCAAGGACGGGCAGTTCCTGTATATCAACCCGGCCCGGCAGGCGGTGATTCTGAGGCTGGGCTGGAGCATGGGTGAAATGCCGCTCAGCCAGTGGCTGGCGCTGTTCGACCATCTCGCGGCGAGGGAGTGGTAGGGGGCTTCAGGCGCTTTCGGGGACCTGGCCCTGCTCCTCCAGCAGCTCTTTGAGCCGGGGGTGACCGGCGTAAGCGCCCCAGTACTTGGGCGGCAGGCAGGCGGCGATGCGCACCATGATCTCGTCGGTGTGCTCTTTCAGCTGCTCTTCGCGCCGGCTGCGCTCCAGCGGGGGCAGGGTGAAGGCCGGGCCGAAGCGGGCCACAAAGCGAGGTTTGCGCAGCCGCATTAAATCACGCATGCCGGTCTCGGTGCCGGTCAGACCCACCGGGACGATGGGCACCCGGGCGCGCTCCGCCAGCAGCGCGGTGCCGGGCTTGCCGGGCAGCAGCTGGCCGATTTCGCTGCGCGTGCCCTCGGGGGCGATGCCCAGCGCCTTGCCGGCGCGCAGCTCTTCGATGGCCTTGCGGAAGGCGGTGAAGTCGGCCTCGTTCCGGTCCAGCCAGATGGCTCCGGCGGCGGTGATGATCCAGCGGAAGAAGGGGTAGCGCTGGTACTTATCGGCCACCAGAGCGGTGATATCGGCACGCACCGGGTTGATGAACAGCAGGGGGATGTCCAGGCGGCTCATGTGGTTGGTGGCCACCAGCACGCCTCCGGTGCGCGGCAGGTGCTCGGTGCCGTAGAATTCAGTAACGGTCAGCCAGCGAAATAGGCGGACAAACAGGGCTTGCATCTGGTCGCGGGTCATGCGGCCGCTCTCCTCAAGGTTGGTTCGCTGCGAAGCGGGATTGTGGATACGGATATTTTAATCCAGCCGCGGCGTCACAGGAAGAAACCCCGGGCTGGC
>Ga0134093_1002140_pt1 | contig 16648 bp, 14 predicted proteins | sample 4_1taG_FD_94452 | JGI IMG/M metagenome (GOLD analysis project Ga0134093, IMG submission 94452) | Switchgrass degrading microbial communities from high solid loading bioreactors in New Hampshire, USA - 4_13_20_68_A1 metaG | ecosystem: Engineered > Bioreactor > Semi-continuous > Anaerobic >...
GCAATAATATTCTTTTTGCCCTCACTCATGGGCTCTCGTCTTCTTTTTGCCATAAAAAAGCCTCCTATGATTTTATATTTTATCATAGAAAGCTTATTTTACAGAGTTTTTTTCACAGTCTCGCTTAAAATTTATATTAAAATTACAAGGAAACTCTTAAACTTATGCAATTAAAAAGGAACAAGAGCTCCTTCAAACTGAATTCTTGTTCCTTTTACATTTTCCTTCTTACATACTTTTTGTCTCAATTTCGGTAAATTCAATCAATTCAGCCAATATCAACCAATCTTAAGACAAAACATCTTTTTATCGAATTATTTGCGGTTAATCAAAGACATAACCTCAGACCTGGTTCTGGCATCGGTCTTTATTATACCTCTAAGGGCAGAAGTAACCGTCTTTGAACCGGGCTTTTTGATGCCGCGCATAGTCATGCACAAATGTTCCGCTTCAACAACTACGGCAACTCCCAAGGGTTCAATGGTTTCCATTATTACATTGGCAACCTCACTGGTCAATCGTTCTTGCAGTTGCGGTTTCTTGGCCAGTAAATCTACAATCCTAGCCAATTTGCTAAGCCCCATTATTTTTCCCTTTTTAGGTATATATACTACATGTGCCACTCCCACGAACGGCAACAAATGATGCTCGCACACAGAATACAGTGGAATATCCTTAACCATGACCATTTCCTCATGGTTTTCCTCCTGAAATATCTTCACTATTTCCTTAGGATCTGTATGAAGTCCTGCAAATATTTCCTCATACATACGGGCCACCCTGTCCGGTGTTTCCACAAGTCCCTCTCGATCAGGATTTTCACCGATAGCAAACAGTATTTCCCTTACCGCCGCTTTAACACGTTCCTTATCAACCATTTCCCATTACCTCTCTTCAATTAAATAGCCATTGTCATATATTATACTTCATTAACGGCAAATTTACAAAAAACATTTAAAATATTATCAACTCAAAAAAAATAGGCCGTCTAAATTACCCTCAACGACCTATAGGATATTCTTTATGCTATATAAAATCAATAAGTTCACATCTTATGTCTTTGCCCTGCTTTTGGAAATAACATCGAAGGCAACAGCAGCTAACAACACAAGTCCTTTAATTGTCATCTGCCAGTCACTTCCGACACCGAGTATAAACATACCGTTGTTTAGAACTCCCATAAACAACGCTCCTATAACAGCTCCTAAAACTGTACCTACACCACCGTAGGCAGAAGCCCCACCTACAAAACAAGCTGCAATTGCATCAAGCTCAAAGTTTACGCCTGCCACAGGAGATGCCGCATTAGAACGTGCAGTAAAGGCAATACCTGCAATACCCGCTAAAACTGCCATATTTACATAGGTCAGGAAAAGTACCATGTTTGTATTGATACCCGATAGTTTTGCCGCCTTCTCGTTTCCTCCCATAGCATAAATGTATCGTCCCGGAACCGTCTTCAAAGTCAATACCGAGTATCCGATAATGAGTATTGTTATTATTGCCATGATTATAGGAATTCCGTTGTAAATAGCCAAATAGAAGAAAAACACATTAATGGCTGCTACAATAAAAATCAACTGTATTATAAATAAAGGTACTGGAATGTTATCAATTCCATACTTTTTCTTCTCCGATCGCTTTTTAATTTGAAGCAATATGTATATCACCGAAGATACAACACCCGCCAATAATGCTGTTACATTTATACCATTTATCGATAATGCCGGTATAACTATATCCTTCCCATTAAAAAAATCCGGAATATATCCGCTACCCAATCTCTTGAAACTTTCAGGGAAATCTGCTAAAGTAAGTCCTTGAAGTAAAGTATTGGTTAGACCTCTAAATATAAGCATTCCTGAAAGAGTTACAATAAATGCCGGAATCCTCATGTAGGCTATCCAAAACCCTTGCCATACTCCAATTAATTGGCTCACCGCTAGTGCAATCAATATAGCCAGCCATACATCCATTTTCATGTTGATTATAAGGGTACCCAAAACCCCACCGATAAATGCACATACCGACCCGACAGACAAATCTATATTTCCTCCGGTTAGAATACATAAAGTCATTCCAATTGCAAGAATCAGCACATAGCTGTTTTGCAAAATAAGATTTGTAACATTCATCGGTTTTAAAAAAACTCCCTCGGTTGTTATCTGAAAAATTACCATAGCCGTCAATAGAGCAATAAGCATTGCATATTGTCGCATGTTATTTTTCAAAATTGTTTTTACACTTCCACTCAAAAATGATGTCTTATTGACAGACTTTGCTTTTACAGTCTCCACTGTATTCCCCCCTATTGCTTTGCATAATGCATTTCATGATACTTTCCTGTGAGGCCTCGTCTCTATATTGCTCGCCTACAATCCTTCCCTCATTCATAATATATATCCGGTCACATAAACCAAGTATTTCAGGCATTTCCGACGAAATAACAAGAATGGCTTTTCCTTCATCTGCCAGTTTGTTTATAATGCAATATATCTCATATTTTGCTCCTACATCTATCCCACGGGTGGGCTCATCAAGTATCAATATGTCCGGTTTTGTAAAAATCCACTTGGACAGAACCACCTTTTGCTGGTTTCCACCGGATAAGTCTCTTGTTTTTTGCAATATGCTGGAGGATTTAATATTGAGTTTCTTTTTGTAATCCTCAGCAACACTGATTTCTTTGTTTTCGTCGATAATATACCCATTTACCAATTCCGATAGATTTGCAATATCAATATTGTCTTTTATATCTTGTGTGAGAATGAGCCCTGCTGTTTTGCGATCCTCCGTAACATAGGCAAGTCCATTGTTAATTGCCTGTCGCACATTATTAAATTTTACTAATTTTCCGTCCTTATAAATTTGACCGCTGATATTCTTGCCGTATGCCTTTCCGAATATGCTCATGGCAAGCTCGGTTCTTCCAGCTCCCATCAATCCGGCCAAACCAACTATTTCTCCTCTATGCAGTTTTATGTTTACATCTTTAATTACTTTTCTTCCTTCCACCAGCGGGTGATAGACATTCCAGTTTTTCACTTCAAAACATACTTCTCCAATCTTTGGAGTACGTTTGGGGTACCGGTTAACCAGCTGACGTCCTACCATACCGCTTATTATTCGGTCCTCAGTTACAGAATCGTCTTTTTTCATAGTTTCTATGGTAGAGCCGTCACGAAGAATAGTGATTGAATCGGCAACCTTCATAACTTCATTTAGCTTGTGAGAAATGAGTATTGAAGTAATTCCCTCTTTCTTGAGCTGCAGCATCAAATTGAGCAAATTCTCCGAATCTTTTTCGTTTAAAGCTGCAGTAGGCTCATCGAGAATCAACAGTTTTACCTTTTTTGCCAGTGCCTTTGCTATTTCCACCAACTGCTGCTTACCCACACTAATATCCTTTATCAAAGCATGGGTGTCTTCTTTTAAGCCGACTTTCTCAAGAAGCTCCGCTGCCATTTTATGGGTCTTGTTCCAATCTATAAAACCCACTTTTGACCTTTCATTACATAGAAAAATGTTTTCCCCAATAGACATATAAGGTTCAAGAGCCAACTCCTGATGAATTATCGCAATCCCCATTTTTTCGCTGTCTTTAATGTTTTTAAAAATACATTCCTTATTTTCAAATAATATTTTTCCGCTGTATGTTCCATGGGGATATACTCCACTCAGTACGTTCATTAGAGTAGATTTCCCGGCTCCATTCTCTCCCACCAAAGCATGAATTTCTCCTTTTACAACTTTTAAATTTACATTATCGAGAGCTTTTACACCGGGAAAGGTTTTCGTAATATTGCACATTTCGAGAATATGCTCCATCTTATTCAACTCCTAGCTAAGGATGAAATGGGAGCAACAATGAGAAACTCTTTTTATGAAACCATTGTCCTCCATTACCATGCGATTAAACTTTTTAAAATTTACAACTTTATTTTAGACATACTATGAAGACTTGATTTGTAATTTTAACTTAAAAATTTGAATACGCTTAAAAGAAGTAAAATTCAATACAGGAATTTACAAAAAGGATTTTTCGTAAATTCCTGTATTTTAATCAAGACTTTTTGTGAAACGATTTATTTCAGATCCTCTTCTGTATAATAACCGCTATCTATAAGCAGCTCTTTATAGTTGTTAGCATCAGCATATACAGGTTCACAAAGGTATGTAGGAACAACCTTCTTTCCGTTATCATAGGATTCTGTATCGTTTACAGGAACTTCTTTTCCGGTTTGCATAGCATCTATCATTTCAACTACTTTAGAAGCAAGAGTTCTTGTGTCCTTAAATATCGACATGGACTGCTTACCTTCTATCATTGCCTTAACATTTGCCTTGTCACAATCCTGACCTGTAATTATTGGGTATGGGTTTGAAGGCACATAACCAGTACCATTAAGTGATGCAATTATACCCAATGCCAAGCTGTCATTCGGTGAAAGAACGGCATCAAGCTTTTTACCGTCAGCATAGTTTCCTGTTATAAGTGTGTCCATTCTTGCTTGGGCTTTAGCTGAATCCCAATCCTTTATAGCAATTTTGGTAAATTCCATTTGTCCGCTCGGTACAACAAGTTGACCGTTTTCTATGTACGGGTTTAAAATGCTCATTGCTCCCTGATTGAACAGAGTAGCGTTATTGTCATCGGGAGAACCGGCAAACAATTCAATATTAAACGGACCTTTTCCTTCTTTAAGACCTAATTTTTCTTCAATATACTGTCCTTGAAGAACACCGACTTTAAAGTTGTCAAAAGTTGCATAATAGTCAACATTTTCAGTTTGCTTAATGAGACGGTCGTATGCAATAACTTTTACACCGTTGTCGGCAGCTTTTTGAAGCACATCGGTAAGAGTTGAACCGTCTATGGATGCAATAACAAGAACCTTACAACCTTTAGTGATCATGTTTTCAATTTGCTGAATTTGCAGGTTGTTATCGTTGTTGGCATATTGCAGTTCAACCTTGTAACCTTTTGCCTCCAACTGCGATTTCATGTTGGCACCGTCTTGATTCCAACGTTGAAGGGACTGGGTAGGCATTGCAACACCTATAAGTACCTTATCGGCATCCCCTGAAGTTTGTTTTTGTGCATTACATCCTACACCAAGTGACAATACACCCGCTAAAAATAAAGCAAGCAACTTTTTCTTCATACTTAACTCCTCCTAATATTTTTTATATTAGTCTTCGAGCAGCTATTACATACACAGTTCAATTAAAATACTGAACCTCTCGTAAAAAGTACTCGAAGGCAAAATCATTTCATTAGGCAAAATATCTTTCTCTAGGTACTATATTTTTATAAATATGCTTTATTATTCTAAATAAAGAATGTTATGCAAAAAAATACATTTTATATTATACTTTATAAAATCCGTTTTGACAAAACAAAATTGCATTTTTAATAAAAAAATAACATAAAAATAACCAATTGTAAAACTATGTTTTTTTAAGTTATATTCTAGAATTATCTAGAATCATTACATAGCAGCTTACAATCGGTTATCCTATTGATAATTTCATTTAAAAATATTGCCGAAATATATTGCAGGCAGCAAGATAATAACAATTAAATCTTAGCCGGCGTTTTGAACAATTTCCTCGGTTTTTGCCGTATTGCTTTGAATTTCCGCCCTCAGCTCTTCTATAACAGCTAGAGAAGCTTTGAAATCCTCATAAAACATAACAATAAAATCACCGGGTTGTGCATCAAGTATAGCCTTCTCTAAAGCTTTTACCTCGGAATAAACTATCTCAACATTTTCCTTAGGCACTCCGCATTTGATAACCCCATCATAAAAGATTTGTGCCACCTCACCGGCATCTCTGCCTCTAAGATCCGTATCTTCTTTAATATACAACCGTTCAAATGCACCGGCACAAATCTTGGCGGCACTATTAATACTTGAGTCCTGCCTGTCTCCAGGCATTCCGATAACTCCAACAAATCTTTTGGCATCAAGTTTCTTTATAAACTTTACAACTTCTTTCATCCCTGCGGGATTATGACCGTAATCGAGCATTACCTTAAACTCACCCATGTCGAATATGTTGAATCTACCGGCATTTAAGTCGCTTCCGGGCAAGAAGGTTTTTAAACCTTTTTCAATCGTTTCAAGGGGCATGTTCAACCCAAAAAGAGCGGATACAGCCGCAAGACAGTTTTCAACATTGCACTCGAGCATACCGTTAAAGGTAATGGGAATGTCCCGGACATTCATAAGGTGCATTTTAACTCCCTTTTTTATCATCATTATTTCGTCATTGTCGATAAAAACTGCCATTTTGCCCTGCTCGATATGTTTCTTCAGTATAGGGTTATATTTGTCCCTTGAAAAAAGTATAACCTCACTTTTTGCTCTTTCCATAAAATAACCGGCAAATTTGTCATCTGCGTTTATAACCGCATATCCACAAGGTTTGACAGCTTCAATTACAAGGGATTTTACAAATGCCATGTCTTCCAATGTGTCAATTCCGTCCAAACCCAAGTGATCATCACTTATGTTTGTAATAACTCCTATATCTGCCAAATCATATCCCAGACCTTTTTTTACAATCCCACCCCTGGCCGTTTCAAGGACTGCCGCATCTATTGATTTGTTCGAAAGCAACAATCTCGCACTTACCGAACCGGTATTATCACCCTTTAATATGCATTGATCCCCTATATAAATTCCGCATGTTGTCGTCATTCCCACACACTTCCCCTGAGTTTTGAGAATGTGAGCTATAAGTCTTGTGGTAGTAGTCTTTCCGTTTGTCCCGGTCACGGAAACTATAGGTATGGAATACTCTTTACCTTCGGGAAACATCATATCCAAAATATCCCCTGCTACATTTCTGGGTTTTCCGACACTCGGATAAATATGCATTCTAAGTCCCGGTGCGGCATTGACTTCAACTATTGCACCGTTTTGTTCGCATAAAGGTTTAGAAATGTCCTCACAGCATATGTCAATCCCTGCAATATCCAAACCCAAAACCTTTGCTGCTTTAACGGCAAGATCTGCATTGTAGGGATGCACTTCGTCAGTACAATCTCTCGCCGTTCCCCCGGTGCTGATATTGCTGTTATATCTAAGATAGATCACTTCATTATTTTCAGGTACATAATTTTCATCACACCCTTGGCTAAGCAGCACCTTTTTAGCCAAATCGTCAAGCTTTATTTTCGTCAGTGGTTTTTCATGGTCAGTACCTCTTAACTCATTGGCATTTTCAATTTCCACCAGTTCCGATACTGTGTGAATGCCGTCGCCTATTATATAGGGGGGACGTCTTTCTGCCGCCGCAGATAATTTATCACCTATAACCAATAATCTGTAGTCACTGCCGTTTATATACTTCTCCACCAAAACGGAATTGGAGAATTTTCTTGCCTCCATAAATGCCGTTTTTACTTCCTGTTCAGAATTGATATTAACTGTAACTCCCTTGCCCTGGTTTCCGTCAAGAGGTTTTATAACTACGGGAAATCCTATGCTTCTGGCTGTAAAAATTGCTCCTTCCTCGCTGTATGTTATATCCCCCTCAGGCACAGGAATCTTGAAATCATTTAAAATTCTTTTGGTTATATCCTTATTGCTGACGGTATCCACAGCTATGCAACTGGGTGAATCGGTAAGCGAAGCTTGTATCAGTCTCGATGGTTTACCGTATCCAAGCTGTAAAATGCTTCCGTTCCCAATCCTGGTTACAGGGATTCCCCGTTTTTGTGCCTCAATATAAATAGCTTTCGTGCTAGGTCCCAAATCGTTTTCTATAGCTATTTCCTTCAATTTTTCCAATTTTTCGGAAAAATCAATTTTTTCATTTTTCAAAATTTTATCGATAATCTCGAAAACAGTTCTGGCACATTCAATTCCGCATTTCTCATTGATAAATTCATAGACGATATAATATACGTACGGTTCCCTTTCCACCCTTGTTTTTCCGTAAAAAACTTCATATCCAAGCATGTTTTGGAGTTCTAAAATCATATGTTCCGCCACATGACCTATATAAGTCCCCTCATTAAGCCTTTCCAAAAATCCTCCCTCGTAGCCTAGTGAACAGTAATGCTTTTTTAAACCAGGAAAGTATTTCAGTATTTCTTCATTAAATCCCTCAATGTCCTTGGTAGGATATTTATACAATTCTCCGATATCAACGGATATTTTTATTACCGGTCTATGACTGTAAATATTTCGTCCGTTAAAACTTTGTATATTTAAAATTTGCACTTTTCTTCCTCCCACACACTTTTGTGCATATCAATGCATCGGCTGTCAAGTCAATTTCACAATCCCAAAGCCGGGAAACCGAAATTTCAAAGTTTTATACATTCATCCTATTCTTAAGACTTCACGCCCCACCATGTCAAAACCGTATCCCTGCGGTAACACATGAATTGTAACGTTTGTGATGGCAAGAAGCTCATCGGGCTTCAGTTCCGATACGTTTGAACTTTTTATCGATTTCCCGTCCACAACTGTTACTGCATTCGAACCTATCACTTCAAAATGGGCATCGGGATAAACTATAATCGCTGTATCTTCATCTATACCGATACCTAACATATAGGGATTCTCTGCAACTCCACACAAGAGTCTTCCCATTCTTCCCCTCTGGTCAAAGTGCTGATCGATAATGGCTTCCTCCAGCAATCCAAGTCCCGGTGCCATCTTTAACGTACACTTTCTTGCAGGTTCATTGTTATTGCCCTCCACTATCATTGTATTGCTCATGACGGAAGCCCCTGCACTTGTACCGGCAATTACCACTCCCTTTTTATACACTTCCTTAAGGGCATCGTTTGTTCTAGTACCTCCAATAATACTGGTTATTCTTAGCTGATCGCCTCCAGTAAAGAAGACTCCGTTGCAATTTCTTATTATATCCGCATTTTTTTCGTCATTTGCTTCATCCCGTGTATTGATATTAAGTACTTGTATATTATTAATCCCTAAAGTTTCAAAAACAATTCTGTAATTGTTACCCACTTCTCCAGGTTTTTCGGTAGCTGTTGTTAAAATTACCAGACTGCCCTCCTGTCCAACAATATCAGCTATATGCCTTAAAATTGTTTTATTTCCGTCTTTGTCTTCAGCTCCGCCAATTATAACAAGATTTCCTCTAACTTTTTCCTCCATAGAATCCTCCAGAAACTACCTGATATACCTTGAAATACCTTAAATCGTTACTTTCATACCTTATTAGGATTTAACAACAGGTCTCAGGGCATCAAGCCCTTCGCTTTTACTTCTTTCAAAATTTTCGAAAGACCTTAATAAAAAAGCAAGGACCCTCTATCCTCGCTTTTTTCGTAAAACTATATTCCCAGATAGTGTCTTGCATAATTCATTATTACTCCGCTAAAAATCAACCCTATTCCCATAAGAACTATGCTTGCAACTATCAAAAACAATCCTGCTCTGCTTCCGTTTTTTGTTGAAAGTATACCCATTATCACACCGGCAACTCCAAAAATAAAAGGATATGCAAAAAGCGAAACCACAGCAGAAATTATTCCAATTGTTATCAACAGCCATGTTCCTCTTGCAGTCTTCTCTTGAGCATCAATATTATTCATAAAATCACCCTCTATAAGTATTTACATATTTCCAAACTCATATTCATCAGCTTGTTGTTCCTATTGACAATTTTCGTAGTACCCTTTTTTCACAATCATGCCGTTATCTATAAATTTTTCTCCTCCTATAAAAACAGTATTTATACTGAAATCCTCTTTATTTACAATAAGAAGGTCTCCGTCACTGCCTTCGGACAACACTCCCTTTTTAGGATGTAACTTGATTCTTTTTGAAACATTCTCGGTTACGGTTTTAAGTACTGAAGTCAAATCAAGTTTTCTCTCCATAATACAAGTTCTTATATCTTCAAACAACTGATATGCCTTACCCACTGCTGCACCGGTCCCCTTTGATGGAACGCTTCCGTTGCCGTCGGATGATACAGTAACCCTGTCTATCGGTACTTTTTCCTTCAAAATCAATTCCAAAGCATCCGGCACCGAGTATCCGTTTTCACTGCTTTCTCCCGCAGTCAAGTCTATGTTACCTCCAATTTTTGCATACTCCAGAGCTTGATGAAACAGATTTTTGTTCCTATTAAGATGGGTAGGCACGAACATCTCCATAGGAAAATCCGAATTATTCACAAGTTCAAAAAGGGGATTCAAACCGTTTTTACCGTCTCCCACATGTATATGCACAATACCTGCTTTATTGGTTAAAAGCCCGGCAGCTCTCGCTTCAAATGCAAGTTCCTTTAGCATATCCAATGTCGGATGGGAGGACCTGTGATCGGATATGGCTATTTCCCCCACCCCAATAATTTTATCTATAAACGTTATGTCCTTAATTACTTTACCGGTTATTGTAGCTGTGGGGATTTCATAACTGCCGGTATAAATATAAGTGTTCAGCCCCTCAGCTTCCAAGGCTCTTGCTTTTGCCAAAAGTCCCTCCAAACTTCTTGTTATGCTGTCAAACCCCAACACACCTACAACTGTTGTTACTCCCGCAATCAATATATCGCTCAGTTTAATTTCCGGTATCCTGCTTACAAAGCCCGCCTCTCCGCCACCTCCGGTAATATGTAAATGTTGATCTATTAATCCTGGGCAAACAATTTTATCTGTACAGTCAATTACTTCCAAATCCATTAAGTTGGTTTCCGGTATATTTTCAGCAATCTTGTATATTTTATTGAAAACAAGCAGTATATCTTTGTTTCCCAAAAACTCAGGTGCATAACATATTCCGTTTTTTAAAAGTTTGAACATTCCATCATCCTCTTTAAATTAATTATGGGTATTGGGCTTGTATTTCAATTACACCCAAATTCTTAAAAGAAAATTTCCAAAACCCCACAGTTTTTTGTATATATTTTTTGTAAATTAATACTTAAAAAAATATAGTGTATTGGTATTATTCGCAATAAGTAAAAAATAATACTTCTACAAGATTTCTCTTTTGGTTAATGGTACGGTAATTTTAAACAAAAATTAAGTAATTTTTTGTATTTTTCGACAAAACATAAACATGTGTTTATGATTGTTTTCAATTATATAGAAACCCTTCTAATTATTAAGGTTGCTAAGTTATAATATATTTGTTACACTTTTAATAATGCTTTATGTAAATTAGAATTTACATAAAAATACATTATAAAGATAAAGGATGGTCAACGTGTCTGTAGATTTTAATCTTCTAACAGCAAAACAGAAAAAAGTATATTCCGTAATTGAAACATTTATCAAAACAAGAGGTATTCCTCCAACTGTTAGGGAAATAGGCGAAATGGTTGGCGAAAAAACTCCCGGTGCAGTTCAAGGAATACTAAACCGTCTTGAACAAAAAGGTGTTATAAAAAGAGAGGTTGGTATGGCAAGGTCCATACAACTGGTTAATGATTCCTCTCAATATATGAACCCTGTCTACTTGCCAAGAATCAAAAAAGTTAGTAATCGTAACATTTCCGACTTGTTCAATGTCTATAACGTTATACAATACTATCCGTTTCCTTCAGCTTTATTTGAAGAAAATTCATCGAAAAATTGTTTCTTGATAAGTTGTCCCGATAACAGTCTTCTTCAAAGCGGAATTAAGTATGAAGACAACTTGATTATAGACAGGGACATCGAAAACAAGTTGAATGATGGAGATATTGTTTTGATACTATACGATAACCATGCACTCTTAAGGTATTACAGCAAGCATGAAAACCCAAACAATATCGTATTAAAGGCTGATAGCGACCTTATAGGTAAGGAAGTCTTCAGTAAGGATGAGGTAATAATTGTAGGTAAACTTATTGGAAAATACACAAAGTATTAATTGGGGCTTTCGCCCCATACTTTTGTGTTAATTCACGGCTTTCATCTTGTTCGAAAGCCCCTAAATAAAAAACAAACAGCCTATGGTTGATAAATTCCATAGGCCGGTTTAATTCGCTCTTTTTTACAGTATGATTTATGCTTTGGCAAATTTTAAAATTACATTTTCTCAATTTCTTCTTTTATTAACCTTCCCATTTCCTTAGTACCGATAATCTTTGAATCCTGTGATGCTATATCCGCTGTCCTATATCCCGAATTAAGAACGTTTTCAACTGCTTTTTCAATTGCTTTGCTTTCCTTTTCAAGGCCAAAGGAGTACTTCATCATCATACCAACAGAAAGGATAGTGGCAATAGGATTTGCTTTATCCTGACCGGCTATATCCGGTGCAGAGCCGTGTATAGGTTCATAAAGACCTAGAGTCCCCTGTCCGAGACTTGCAGAGGGAAGCATTCCTATTGAACCGGTTATCATCGAAGCTTCATCGGACAATATATCTCCAAACATGTTTGAAGTTACTATAACGTCAAACTGCATCGGATTTCTTACAAGCTGCATTGCAGCGTTATCGACATACATATGATTAAGTTCAACGTCAGGATAATCCTTAGACACTTTTACTACCACTTCACGCCATAGTCTTGAGCTCTCAAGAACATTCGCTTTGTCAACTGAAGTAAGCTTTTTATTTCTCTTCATTGCGGTCTCAAAAGCCAATCTTGCAATTCTTTCCACCTCAAAGGTACTGTATTTTTCAGTATCAAAGGCTGCTTGACCCATATTTTCCGTATCTACCCGTCCTTTTTCGCCAAAATACATACCTCCGGTCAATTCCCGTACCACCATAATATCTATTCCGTCTTTGACTATATCAGCTCTGAGTGGGGAAGCTTCCTTTAAAGCAGAATAAATAACTGCCGGTCTAAGATTGGCATACAGTCCAAGTCCTGCACGTATCCCAAGAAGACCCGCCTCAGGTCTCTTGTCCCCAGGAAGATTGTCCCATTTGTATCCACCTACCGCACCTAATAAAACTGCATCACAACTTTTGCAAAGCTCTAAAGTTTCTGTAGGAAGCGGCTCACCGTAAGCATCTATTGCACAACCTCCAAGGGCACCTTCCTTAAGTACAAACTCATGATTAAACTTATTTCCTACCGTATTTATAACAGCTATAGCCTCATTAACAACTTCAGGGCCAATTCCGTCTCCCGGCAATATTGCAATATTAAATTTTCCCATAATAAACACCCCTTAAATATGCTATTTTAATTCTTATGCACCTTTCGCTGCATTTTATTCTTTATATGCAGTAATCAAATTTAGTATAATATGGTAACATATCAGAATCAAACACAACTTTGTAAAGTATTATAAAACAAATAAAGATTAATATTCTTCACGTATTAATCTTTATTTGTCATGTTTTTTTAATGTTTTTTGACATAACGGAGTTTTCTTTTCTATATTGCAGTGGAGTCATATTAACATGCTTTTTAAAGATGTCATTGAATCGCTGCTGGTTGGAAAAACCTACGCTAAGAGCTATATCGCTGATTTTCAATGTTGAATCCCTTAACAATTCCTTTGCTCTTTCTATTCTGGTTCTAAGAAGATAATTAATGGGGCTTATACCCATTTCCTCTTTAAATGCCCGGGTAAAATAGCTGGTACTTAAAAAAACGTATTGGGCAATATCCTTTAGTGAAATATCCCGTTCATAGTTATTGTTTATATAGCTAACCGATACCTGAATCAATTCCTTGAGCTTGGAACTTTTATTTTTTATACTGTTTTCCCATTCCATTTTAAGTGCTCTTGATATTAATACAAACAACTCCATTACAAGTAAATAATTGAGTAATTCACTGCCAAAATCGGGATTTTCCTTTTCCTTTAAAATCCTGTTTAAGAGATTGATTATCTCATTTTTTTGGCTAACTTTAAGTTTTATAAAGGCACCGGATTCTTTTCCGCTTACAAAATCCAAAAAGAACTCCAAGGAAACCCCTGAAAACTGCATGTCAAACTTGTTTACAAATTTGAAGTTCAAAACGATAAATTCACAGACTGATTCAGACTTCACAGTAAACTTGTGAAATTGATTGGGCTTTATAATTATGATATCATTAGGACCTATATCCACCGGACATCCCGAAATTTCAAATACCGCATTTCCCCTTTTAATATATACCATTTCATAATACTCATGGCGGTTCGGTTCCATTGACCAAGTCTTATCGTGAATTCTCTCTATGGTCTTCACAATAACAGGCAAAAATGTCGAAGAGTTCAAAAGACTCTCCCAAGCTTTCGGAAGTATTCCGCTTTCCACTATGGCTCACCCTCATTCCCATTGGCAATCGCCATCAATTTAAATCCTTCATAGAAAAAGTGTCAAAAGATACAACTTCTAAAATATCATCTGCCAACAAACAAAAGAATATTACTCCTATCTCAATTGTACAGAAACCGCTTAAGATGGTCAACCTCTCTACACAAAGGTATTTACATATTGACATAACATAACAAAATATAATATATTGGAGTAAACATTTATATAATATTAAGTTAGCTAACCATAGAACACTTACTTAGTACATCGTCTATTCTATCGAAGTAAAGCATTGTATTCTTCTATAAATAATACAAACATCAGGAAGGTATAGAAAATGTTTTCAGGTAAAGGCTCAAAAGAAAAATTGTGGGAAGATGCTTTATCAATATTGTTTGCAGAAAACTATGAAAGAGTATATAAACTTGCTTTATCACTTACCTCTGATGAAGAATTATCCAAAGATATAACTCAAACAACCTTTACGCGAGCTTTTGAAGGATTGAGTAAATTAAAAGATAAATCCAAATTCAGTGCTTGGGTTTGTGCTATAGCTATAAACGTAACTAAAGATATGTTAAGAAAAAAGATAAACAATAGAAACAAAATAGTATCTTTATATGATAAAAACGGAAATTTACAAGAACATTTGCAAAATTTAATTAATTTTGATAATATAGAAGAACAGTATGAAGCTACAGAAATGGTAAAATATATATTTAAATATATAAATTCATTAAGTTTTGAAGAAAAACAAATTATACACCTTAAATATTTTGAAAACTGTACATATTCGGAAATAGCAAAAATTATGAATATGAAACAGAGTACAATTGGAATGAAATTATTAAGATTTAAAGAAAAACTTTGGGATAAAATTAATAAAGCTTTTAGTGAAAAGGAATTAAGCAACAATGAGTAAGAATTGGAAAATTGTTAAACAAGATGTTGATTTACTGATTGAAACTGCTTATAAAGCTAAATATGACAGCATAAATTGTCCTCCTAAGGAAGAAGTTTGGACAAATATAAAAAACAGCTTGGCAAAAGACCAAAGACGTTCCGTTCATAAAAAAAGTATGACAGCAGCGGTATTGCTATTGATTATCACAGGTTTTTATTTTGCGTCAAACTATACATCAGCAGGTGCTTTTGCAAGCCAAATAATTAGAAGTATTATTAGTTTTACCGAGGATACTTTTACCATTCATAAAAAAGTGTACACAAAAGACGGGATGGAGCTTGAAAGCAGAGATAGCTTAAATTTTGACGACCCAAGATTGGCAGAAACTCAAAGTATTATCCACTTTAATTTGAATGTTCCTCGGTATATACCGGAAGATTATCATCTCAAAAGTATAAAAGTATTAAACAACATAAAAGAACATGAGGTGGTATCTTTATACTACACAATTGATTCTACCGATGAAATGAACACTGAAGACAATTTTATTCGAATTGAGCAAGAATTTAATTCGAACGGTGCAAATATAAGTTTAAACATATTAAAAAAATCCGATACCGTGATTAAGGAAATAACAGTAAATGAAAACGACTGCCTTCTTTTCCTCTATAAAAACGGATTCAGTAAGCTACTATGGGACAAAGGCAATAAAAGCTATATGATATTCGGCTCTATTAGTGAAGATGAGATAATAAAGATTGCAGAATCAATGAAATAGGTGTACACCAGTACACCTATTTCATTATTAATTCCATTTAAATTACTTTAATCCATGAATATAAACGGTGAAACTGATTCAACGGTTTGGGTTTGGGAACCTTTTTTAGCATAGTGAATAGTTCTTAGCCTATAATAGTATCCCGGATCAAACAATGAAAATGTTCTACCTTCAATCATATACGACGTATTGTAACCGAAATAAATAAAACTGGTAAAATCTACCCAACTCGTTCCGTTCCATTTTTGAAGAATAATAGTCATCTTCATTTGATCACAAGTGTAAAAAGAATATTGTTTGCCCGTCAAATATATTGAATTCCCATTATCTTCAATTGAACAATACCAATTAGAGAAAAGATCACTTTCAGGAGCTAACACCACGTCAGGATCAGCAATGATTTCTGCGTCGTTTACCGCATCATTTTCAATACCGTCATAGCTGTTGCCGATATCCAAGTCTACATCCTCCGAAACTGTCGGTGGTTCAGATGGGCCTATGTCTTCATTTTCAGCAAAGACAAATGTACTGAAGCAAAATATCAACACAAATATACAAAAAACGGACATAATGCGTTTATTCATAATACACACCATTCCTTTCCATTATTAAGATTTATATGATGCATAAACAAAGTATAAGAGATGATAGCCCTCCTTGTACAATTAATATTGTATTAAATCAGTGACCGAAGCCACTGTTCGACCCATTAAAATTCATTGTTAACATAACACTTCAAACTTCATTCTTTTCTAAACATCAAGCACATCATCC
>Ga0134093_1002151_pt1 | contig 16586 bp, 12 predicted proteins | sample 4_1taG_FD_94452 | JGI IMG/M metagenome (GOLD analysis project Ga0134093, IMG submission 94452) | Switchgrass degrading microbial communities from high solid loading bioreactors in New Hampshire, USA - 4_13_20_68_A1 metaG | ecosystem: Engineered > Bioreactor > Semi-continuous > Anaerobic >...
ATATGACGCCTCCAATATTTTAGTTTTGTGCCTTTCTTGTCTGAATCAGCACATCTCTATCTTATTGCGAGGTGTCTTGTTTTTCAAAGTTCATTTATTTTCTTTACAGGAATGCTCCTTTATTATTATAAAAATTTATTTATAGCCAAATTTACTGAAAAACTCATTTCTGAAATCGCCCAGTCTATCTTCCATAATAGCCTGCCTTACATCTTCCATAAGCTTTAGTAAAAATCTCAAGTTATGCCATGTTGTAAGCCTTATTCCCAACACCTCACCGGCTTTTAAAAGGTGCCTTATATAAGCTCTGGAAAAATTCTTGCAGCAATAGCAATCGCATTCCGGGTCAAGTGTGGAATAATCCCTGGCATAGGCAGCATCTCTTATTATAATTTTCCCCTTGCTTGTAAGAACAGTCCCATTCCTTCCGATACGCGTCGGAAGTACACAGTCAAACATATCTATTCCCCTTATCGCACCCTCTATCAGATAATCGGGACTGCCCACTCCCATTAGATATCTGGGTTTGTCTTCGGGTAACAAGGGCACGGTACATTCAAGCATGGCATACATCTCTTCGGCAGGTTCACCGACACTCAATCCTCCGATAGCATAACCGGGGAAATCAAGTTCTAAAAGCTCATAAGCACTCTGCTGTCTAAGCTCTTTGTACATTCCACCCTGAACTATTCCGAAAAGTGCCTGCTTGTCAGTATTTTTATGGGCCTCTTTACATCTCTTGGCCCACCTTGTAGTCCTCTCCATCGAATTTTTGGCATAGTTAAAGTCGGCAGGATAAGGTATGCACTCATCAAATGCCATAATTATATCGGCTCCGAGATCATTTTGAACCTTTGTCGCCATTTCAGGGGTAAAGAAGTGTCTTGAGCCGTCTATATGGGATTTGAAGGTCACACCTTCCTCCTTTATATCTCTCAAATCACTAAGACTGAATACTTGAAATCCTCCACTGTCAGTCAAAATCGGCCTGTCCCAATTCATAAACCCATGCAAGCCCCCGGCCTCTTTTACTACATCCTGCCCGGGTCGCATATAAAGGTGGTAGGTATTGCTCAATATTATCTGTGCATCAATAGTTTTCAACTCATCGGGTGACATACCCTTAACAGTAGCCTGAGTACCCACAGGCATGAATGCCGGGGTATCGAAAGAGCCGTGAGGAGTATGTATCCTTCCCAATCTTGCACCTGTTTGTTTACACTTTTTTATCAACTCATATCTAATTGCACTCATAAATCTCCATATTCCTTAATTCTCAAATTTTTTAAGTTTAAAACCAAGTATTTTCATAATGAACAAAAAATAAACTTTTAAAACATCATACAATATAATATTATTATATACTTTCAAAACACAATTCAAGATTTTTTAACCTAAAACGCAAATCTATAGTAATTACTTTATGAGCATGGCATCACCAAAACTGAAGAACCTGTACTTTTCCTTAATAGCTTCATTGTATGCTTTCATAATGGTATCCTTGCCGGCCAAAGCACTTACCAACATCAATAGCGTTGATTCAGGCAAGTGAAAATTTGTTATCAAATTATCCACTACTTTAAATTTATATCCGGGATAAATAAAAATATCCGTCCATCCGCTTTTCGGATGCAAAAATCCCGATTCATCCCCAACCGTTTCAATAACCCTGCAGCTTGTTGTACCTACAGCAATAATTTTGCCGCCCTTTTCCTTGGCATTGTTGATTTTGTCGCACTCTTCTTTTGTTAAATTATAATACTCGCTGTGCATTTTATGGTCATGGACGTTTTCCACTTTTACCGGTCTAAAAGTGCCAAGACCTACATGTAAAGTAACATATGCAATTTCAACACCCTTTTTTTCAATTTGCTCCAATAGGTCTTTTGTAAAATGGAGTCCCGCTGTAGGTGCTGCCGCAGATCCTTTGTGCCTTGAGTACACCGTCTGATATCTTTCCTTGTCTTCAAGTTTTTTGGTTATATAAGGCGGAAGGGGCATTATCCCCACTTTGTCAAGTATCTGCTCGAATATTCCGTCATACTCGAATCTTACCAGTCTATTGCCTTCATCGACCACATCGAGTATTTCTGCTTTCAATTCTCCATTTCCGAACACAAATCTTGCACCGGGCTTGGCTCTTCTGCCGGGTTTTAAAATTACCTCCCATATGTCTCCCCCGGTATTTTTTAAAAGTACAAACTCTATTTTTCCGCCTGTACCTTCCTTCTCTCCGAGAAGTCTTGCCGGAATAACCCTTGTATCGTTTAAAACCAGGCAGTCTCCCGGATTTAAGTACTCTATTATATCTTTAAATATTCTGTGCTCTATATTCCCAGTCTCTCTGTCAACTACCATCAACCTTGATTGCTTTCTGTCCTCTAAAGGCTCTTGAGCTATAAGCTCTTGAGGCAAATCATAGTAAAAATCACTTACTCTCATAATATTTTACACCATCTTAAACTAATTTAATGTTCAGCATAAGTAGAATAATACATTAAAATATTTTTTATTTCAAGGCATTATAACAAATTGTCCTTGTATATTAAATTTCAGTTATTAAAGCTAAATAACACAAGTCTTGACTTATTTCCCGTAAAGTATATATAATTAAATCCTTGTTATACTTATATAAGGAGATGATAATATTGAAGTTAAAAAGTTTTGTTGTTGTTTTCTTCACAACAGTTGTTCTTCTTTCTTTGACTGCTTGCAACACTAATCATAAAATGCACATTAATGTTAAATCCGGTGATGAATACAAATATCACACATTGATAAGTATTACTTCCGATAATGAAATATACGGTCAAACTTCTTCAGCCAAACAAGATACTACCACAGAATTTAAAATAAAGGTAGACAATGTTGACTCGGAAGGTAATATTACAATGAACTATATATATGACCATATAAAATTTGAAGCCGATACCGACGGAACCAAACAGCTTTATGATTCAGACAATTCAAACCCGAATGATTTCTCAGCAGTTTACAAAAACATTGTAGGCAAGGGTTTCACCGCTAAGATGACCAAATACGGTGAAGTTACAGAAGTAACAGGAGTTGATGAGCTTCTCAATACAATTGTCACTACTTTGTATCCCGGTATGGATGACGAAACCTATATTGAAGAGACTAAAAAAAGCTTTAATTCAACCTTTGGAGACTTCGCACTTAAATCCCTGGTTCAGCTATCGACCAAGATCTTCCCTGACAAGAAGGTAAAAATAGGAGACTCCTGGGATATTGAGGCCACTATTAATACTATTGAGGAAATCAATGCAAAAATAACCTATACCCTTGATAAAATAGAGAATAAGACCGCCTATCTTTCAGTAAAGTCCGAATTCTCCACAGATAAATCAAAGGTAAAGGATTACATGGGAATGGCTATGACTACAGATTTGACAGGAACTATTACGGGAACTATAAAAGTTAACATGGATAACTGTTTTATATCAGAAGGTGAATTAACCCAGAATCTAAGCGGTAAAATGAGTGTTGTGGTTCCCTCCATTAGTGGTTCCGAAGAAGAAACATTGGATATTCCGATGAACTCAACCACCGTATCAACTTATTCCATAACAAAAATGTAGTCTTGGGTGAAATTTAAGAATGATTTAGATTTATAGAACTATAATATAGATGAAAATAAATACAAAATGCTAACCAAAAGACAAAAAACCAAAACTGCGAAGTGAACAAAACACTTCGCAGTTTTATTTACCCAGCTATTTCATTAATAACGGTTTTTACACTCTATTCAACTTTTGTTCCGGTAAAGTAATGCGTAAGAATCTCTTTATATGTAAAACCTGCATCTGCCATTCCCTTGGCTCCCTCCTGGCTCATTCCTACCGCATGTCCCCATCCCTTTCCTGTAAATATGTAGGTGGTTGGAACTGTAGGGACTTTCTTTTTTACACCGCCAGAACCTTCAACACTCAAACTGCCGGTGGTATTTATAGTATTTACTCCTGAAGCGGTAAGCACTTTTTTACCGTTAAGTTGGGTATTTACCGAACTGCCACTCGCAGTTAGAACCGACACATCCGAATCTGTAGTTATATCATACCATTGGCTGTCCAAGCTCAAAAAGGCTCTGGTATTGCTGTTGGTGTATACCCGCTCACCCTTTGTACCCTTGACTACAACCTCAGTTGCCCTTCCGGCCTCCGATCTTTTAGTAATATAAACTCCCACTATATTTCCAAGGTTAAATCCTCTATCTGCCATTATTTCGCCTATTTTTTGAGCCGTATAGGAAACCTGCCAATTGTAGTGCCAAGAAGTTCCCGACTCATAGGGATCGTCCACACTTGCCAGATAGGGATATCCATCGCTTCCCCAAACGTTTTTAACATCCTCGGTCTTTCCCCCGCTGGAGCTGAAATAGAAAACTGCCGCCGGCTTGCCATTATAAGTGACAATTTCCCCCTTTGTATCGTCAATAGCTTTATTGGTTGCCGGATGTTCAACGCTGTAACCTTTATAAACCTGGGAATAAGTTGTTGTACAAAGATTAAAATTCAAGTGCTTGTATTTTGACAAGTTGTTTATAGTATAGGTTCTAGCCGCAACAGCCTGGGCTTTCAAAGCTTCAACAGGAGAACTTGCACCTATTTCACCGGGTACAACTCCATATAGATACTCTTCAAGAGGCAAAACGTTTATAACAGTCAAGTCGCTTCCGGTTTGTCTTAACACTTCAACTCCACCGCGATATACTTTTTTGCTGTCACCGTTTATTCTAAAAAGGGATGGAGATTTTTCCTTCCTAGGATAAATTCTAAAAGCTCCTGTTGCACTGTCATACATCAATTTTACCTTGCCATCGGAAGTTAAAACCGCAATTCTTGTCGAAGAAGGAGGAACAGCACTAAACTCAATAACTCCTCCCAATTCTGCCTTCATAGCATTCTCATCACTATAAAAGCCGCACCATATCTGCCAAGTATCGACAAATACCGGATAAGCATCAATTCCATTGGCTTTATACTCTTCAAGTTTTGATTTCAAAGCATCAAAAGTTTCAAAATTACCGCCTAATTTAGCATGATAAGCTACATCCTTTTTCACAGTCAATGCATTACTTGAGTTTTCCTCTACAAGGCTGACAAATACGTCGTCAGAATAACGGCCTATCTGGAGACCGCTTTCTCCATCAACTGTAAAACTTGACACGGCAGTATATTGACCTGTTTTGGAATCATTAAAAAACAACCCGATTCTGACCTCTTCCGGGATATCTGAATAGGCACGACATATCTCATTAGAAAAAAATAAGACTATTATGGGCAAAATAACCAATATTATTTTTTTAATATGTAAAAATTTACAGTATGCTTTGTGCTTTCTTCTGTCACAAATCAAACTTTCCATTAAAACTTCACCTACCATAGCTTCCTCCAACTTATCTTTTGTAAAATTCCAATATTATTTTACAATATATATTCGACAAATACTCCTATGAACCTTTTTTTGTAATACAAATTTAATACTTGCGGTCGCTGTCAGTTTTTTCTTTATTTACATTTACAAACCGGAAAAATTAATTTGACAAGGCAATACCAAAATGATAGAATTATTAATAATTGTGCATGATAGAGGTGCGGTTTGCAATAGTATGCTTACTGAAAAGTATGGGCTTTGATGACGTAAGTTGAAAGGGTAAACTGCCGAAGAGTAAATTTCCCCAATAAGAATTTACTCTGGTCATTCGGTTAATAGCCGTATGACTGTCATCAAGTTATTTGATGGAGCGCTATCAGTTCATAGAAAAAAGATGTACATAGTACTCTTTTACACATAACGGATGAACTGCTGGTATCCATACCAGCTTTTTTATTTTAAACATTTGAATATAAATCGAGTTAAAAAACCATTTTTATCAAATAGGTATAATGAGATAATTGAATTGGCAATTATCCTTTATAAATATGAAACTTTATAATGGTTTCTAAGTATTATAGTAACAAGTAGTGTTTTTATTATTATTGGAAAGGATGATAAATATGAAGAAACCTATATTCACAGGTTCTGCAGTGGCAATTATCACACCCTTCACTGATAGCGGTGTAGACTTTGAAAAACTGGAGGAACTCATTGAATTTCAGATAAAAGAAAACACTGATGCACTGGTTATATGCGGCACAACCGGTGAAGCTTCCACAATGCCCGACGACGAACACAAAGCTGTAATTAAGTTTGCTGTTGAAAAAGTAAATAAAAGAATACCGGTCATCGCCGGAACAGGAAGCAACGACACCAAACACGCAGTAGCTCTCACACAATATGCCGAATCGGTGGGTGCCGATGCCGTTTTGAGTGTTACTCCCTATTACAACAAGACTACTCAAAAGGGTCTTTACCAGCATTTTAAGATAATTGCAGACAGTGTGAAAATACCTGTTATGCTATATAATGTGCCGTCAAGAACAAATTTGAATATCGATCCGCAGACGGTAAAAGCTCTGTCGGAAATTGAAAACATTACTGCTATTAAGGAGTGTAACTTAAGCCAGGTAGGTGATATTATTAATCTATGCGGAGACAATATCACCGTATACTCCGGAAACGACGATCAGGTTCTGCCGTTACTCGCCCTCGGCGGAAAAGGTGTAGTTTCGGTAATGGCCAACATCATTCCTAAAGATACCCACAACCTTGTTGCCAAATTTTTAGAAGGAGATATAGATGAAAGCCGCAAAATTCAACTTAAGTATTTGGACTTGATTAAGGCTTTGTTTGTAGAAGTAAGCCCTATACCGGTAAAAGCAGCAATGAACCTAATGGGTATGAATGTGGGAAGTTGTCGTCTTCCGTTGGTAGACATTAGTGAAAAGAACTTGAACTATCTCAAAGACACCTTGAAGAAATACCAGTTAATTTAAGATTAGTCAAATAAAAATTATCTAACTAGGGTTAAAATTATTAAAATACAAAAAGAAGAAGGAAGTGCTTATTCTAATGATAGATATATTGTTAAGCGGCTGCAACGGCAAAATGGGGCAAGTAATTACAAGACTTGCCGCAGAAAGGAATGATTTGAAAATAGCAGCTGGATTTGACCAAAATACATCCATACAGAATACATACCCTGTCTTTAACGATTTAAGCAAATGTAATGTAAAAGTGGATGTCATTATTGATTTTTCACATCCCGCTGCATTAGATAGCTTAATACAGTTTGCAGTATCGAATAAAATACCTGCTGTTATTGCTACTACAGGACTTTCAAGTTCCCAGGTGCAAACGTTGAAAGATGCCTCAAAGATAATTCCAATATTCTTTTCAGCCAACATGTCCTTAGGTGTAAACCTTTTGATTGATTTGGTGAAAAAGGCAGCCCGTGTCCTTGAAAAGGATTTTGATATTGAAATTGTAGAAAAACATCATAATCAAAAAATAGATGCTCCGAGCGGAACTGCTTTGGCCATAGCCGACGCTATAAACGATTCCCTGGAACAGCAGCATGAATACACCTATGACAGACACTCAAGGCGGAAAAAAAGAGGCAAGAATGAAATAGGTATACACGCTGTTAGAGGCGGAACCATTGTCGGTGAGCATTCTGTTATATTTGCCGGAAATGATGAAATAATAGAAATAAACCATATTGCCATGTCAAAAGAAATATTTGCTGTGGGAGCTCTTAATGCAGCTGCATTTTTGCATAAAAAGGGTTCCGGAATGTACAATATGGATGATTTGATTCAAAGTAAATAAGTATTGTTAAAAAGTTTGCCGTTTCAAAACTACTTCTGAACTTCTGGATTAACAGCTTAATTTAACTGTTTTTGAAACGGTTTACAGGTACTTGGTATCTTGAAAAAAGCAGCAAAAAAATTATTGGAGGTGTTTGTAATGTCTCAAAAACCGGTTACAAGTATTGATGTTACTTACAATGTTTCACTTATTACAATCAACAATCTTCCCAATAACATCAAACTTATATCTGAAGTATTTACATCCATAGCAAACGAAGGCATTAGCATAGATATGATTAGTAAATCTCCTTCTGTAAAGGGGAATACCACCGTATCTTTCAGTCTCCTCTATGACGATTTGGTTAAGGCAATGAGCTGTTTGAACAAATTCAACGAAAAGGCATGCAATTTGAGTATAGAGATTGATAGTTTCAACACCAAGTTTTGCGTATTCGGTAAAAATATGAAAGACATACCGGGCGTTGCAGCGAGATTGTTCAATGTATTGGCAAGGGAAGATATTGAAGTAAAACTTGTAACAACCTCCGAATCCGATATTTCCTGTTTGATTCATGAAAAAGATACTGATAAAGCTATAGCTTGTGTAAAAAATGAATTTGATTTAGAGTAAAAATGAGGGGCAAAAAAGCCCCTCATTTTAATTTAGGGGCTTTCAAACAAAGTGAAAGCCGCAAAATCGAAGGGGCGTAGATAGCCCCTGAGTTTTTTTGCTGTCTTAATATTCTATACCTTTTCTTGCAGGTATTCCCTTTTGAAAAGGATGCTTTATACAATCAATTTGCGAAACATAATCGGCAGCTTCCTCCAATTCTTTAGGTACATTTCTGCCTGTCAATATCAATTCAACATCGCACGGTTTATTTCTAATAAGGTCTAAGACCTCATCAGTATCAACAAGACCGTTCCCAAGTACTCCCATAATTTCATCGAGGATCAGCACATCACATTCCCTATTTTTTAATGTTTCCCTTACAAAACTAAAAGCTTTTGCAATATCCGCCTTTAGTTCCTCCACTTCCTTTTCATTCAACGTCCATATAAACCCTCTTTGTTTTTCGAAACGAAATAACCTAAATCCGGGTTCCAATTTTTTTAGAGCTGCAATTTCTCCTGTATCACTGCTTTTTAAGAACTGAACCATATAGACAGTCATTCCCCTGCCAAAGGCTCGTATTCCCTGCCCTATTGCAGCTGTTGTTTTACCTTTGCCTTCTCCGGTATATATCTGAACTAAACCTTTATCCATTTTTATCCCACACTTCTAATTTATTTGCCACCTATTTTAACAACTGCACCAAAGTTTTTCAATAATATTATTTCCAAAAAATTTTTTAGCAAAGGTATTGACATAGATTTTTTATGCTAGTATAATCAATTATGCTGATTGAAAAACCTGTATCTTGTAAAATATAATTTTATAGTTGTCAAACAATATATGCGGTCGTGGCGGAACTGGCAGACGCGTACGTTTGAGGGGCGTATGGGCAACCGTATGGGTTCAAGTCCCATCGACCGCACCAAAGAAAAACCATCGTGATTACGATGGTTTTATTGTTTAGGAGTTTTCAAAGGTCGTCAATGCCTTACTCAAAACTTTACCTATACTGTCGTGGAAAACAAGGTTTGCTTTAGCATCGTATTGAGTCTGGGATTTGTTAATCAATACAAGTTTATTTCCCCTATAGTCGGAAACCAATCCCGCCGCAGGATAGACAGACAGTGAAGTGCCTCCTACTATAAGAACATCGGCATTTCTTATATATTCCACTGCCGCTTTAATAACATCACTGTCCAATGCTTCCTCATAGAGTACCACATCGGGTTTTACAATTCCACCGCAGACATCGCACTTCGGAACTTGCTCGGCTTCCAAAATAAAACTTAGCGGGAAAGCTTTATTGCAATTCATACAGTAATTTCTGTGCATTGAACCGTGCAATTCCAGAACTGTCTTACTGCCTGCCGCCTGATGCAATCCGTCAATATTCTGTGTTATAACTGCCTTGAGTTTTCCTTCCTCTTCAAGTTTTGCCAATGCAATATGGGCATCATTGGGCTTTGAATCTTTATATATCATCTTGCTTTTGTAAAACTCATAGAACTTGTCGGTGTATCTCATAAAAAAAGTGTGGGAAAGTATCACTTCAGGAGGATACGTACTGTCGGTCTTTTCGTTATAAAGTCCGTTTGCACTACGAAAGTCGGGTATTCCGCTTTCTGTGGATACCCCGGCACCGCCAAAAAAAACGATATTATTTGACTGGCCGATAATTTCCCTAAGTTTTTCTATGCTCATAAAACTCACCTCGAATAAAGTAATGGATAATTTATTTTAAAACATAGTAGGCCAACACACTTTGCAACTGATATATATCAACACCTCTACTGAATTGTTTTTGTATCGGCATCTCCTGCCCTTTAATCCAGATGAAAAGCTCAGCCTCCAAATCAAAATGCCCTGCCGCTTCTATACTAAAATGAGTAATGCTCCTATATGGAATGGAGTGATATTCAACTTTTTTTGCTGTCACACCCTGTTTGTCCACCAATATCAATCGTTTATTGGTGAAAATAAATAGGTCCCGCATAAGTTTATATGCCTTTTCAACCTGCTCTCCCATTGTCAATATTCTGTCCATTTCCTGCTCAACGTCTTCAGCATTTAGCTCCCTGGCATTTCCAAGCAACGCATCAAATATACCCATTTTCACATTCTCTCCTTTAACCGCTTTATCAATTACAATATTACAGCTTTCATCTTATATGACTTTAAAGACTCTTTATTCCAATATTGATTGGTTTTGAATATTTTTTCACATATCATCCTTTTTGTCAATAGTTTACTTTAGTGCTCTAAGCTTTGAAATCAAGCTCTGATACTCAGCTTCAAGTGCTTCCTTGTCTGCATTGGGATTCGATAGTTTTGCCACTATCTCCGATATTTTCATCTCCAGAATAATTTTATCTGTTTCGCCTGATAAATTTGCTTGAGTTTTTTTCTGGCTCTGTTTATAATCTTCCAGTGTTCCTTCAAAGGTTGTTATCTTTCCATTTTCAAAAACAATAATCCTGTCGGCTATATTGTTCACAAATCTACTGTCATGCGAGACAAACAGGACTGTCCCCTCATAATCTTTCAAAACGCTTTCTAAGGCCTCTATGGACTGCATATCCAAATAGTTTGTCGGCTCATCCAATAGCAGTATATTTGCATCGGATACAAAGAGTTTTGCAAAAGAAACCTTTATCCTTTCCCCACCGCTTAGGCATCGGATCTTTTTAAACACGTCGTCGGTTTTAAAGAGTAACCTTGCAAGAATTGTTCGCACTACAGATTGCGATTGGACACTATCTAGCATTACATTTTCCAATATGGTTTTATCGTATTCAAGATTTTCAAAGGCCTGGTGAAAATAGCCGATTTTAGCTTTCGGCACAATGCGTATACTATCGGTTGAATTTTGATAGATAAGATTGAGTAAAGTGCTTTTTCCTGTGCCATTTTCTCCCCACAAAGCAGTTTTGGAGCCCTTTGGAATGGAAAAACCTGCACCGTCGAATATCTTCTTTTTGCCATAGGCAAAAGAGAGGTTTTCAGCAGATATTACAATCTTGTTTTCCGGTGGATTGGTCAATGTAAAATCCATCTTAATTTTCGGCAGTTCCTTCGGTTTTTCTTTTACTTCAAGTTTTTTTAGCCGTGTTTCCATACTTTTGATACCATTATGAATCTTTTTCTGAATTTGAGTCGTCTCCCTTTTATGAAGCCTTGCTTCGGAATTGCCCATCCGTTTCGGTGTCTTTCGCATGGTTCTGCACCTTTCTTCCCTATCTTTAATAGCCGCTTCAATGCTAGCTTTCTCAGAGATGTATTTCTCATACTCATAAAGGGCATACTCGAGCTCCATTTCGCTCTGCTTTTTGTAAAAAGAATAGTTACCGCTATAATACTTTAACTTTCCGTCTCTAACCTCAATTATTTTATTGCAAAGACTGTCTAAAAGCTGCCTGTCATGGCTTATCAAAAAGAAGGAATCCACTTCGGAAAGCTTCTGTTTTAGGAGCTCGACACCTTTATAGTCTAAATTTGCCGTAGGTTCATCGGCAAACAGCAAAAGATTTTCACTGCTAAAGGCATTGGCAATTTTAATTCTTGTCTTTTCTCCTCCGCTAAAAGCCTTCTGTTGGGACTTTTGAGACAGATTGAACTCCTTAAGAAGTCTTTGCTCTGCATCGATACCTTCATCGGAAAACTGACGTATATAACTTACAGGGCAATATAGTTTTACATAACCTTCATCGGGTTCAATCTCCTTTGAAAGAATATTCACAAGAGTTGTCTTGCCTGCTCCGTTTTGACCTACTATTCCTATTCTATCACCGGAATAAACTTTTAACTCTTCAAATTCGATAATAATCCTGTCGCTATAATATTTCTTTATGTTTGCTGCTTCTAACAATAGCATAAAAAATCTCTCCTCTCAACACACCTGTAGTAAGCTATAAATTTGTTTTGTCCAGTTAAACAGGCATTTTTCACTTTAGACCGGTGTGCCGGAAAGATGCAACAGCAATAAAAACATAAATATTCACAAGGAAAATGAATGAAATAGAAATGAATTGTCACAACCAATCCAGCACATAATTAGAGCTTAATGCTCCAACTAAAATCCCAAGGTATATAACCTTGCCCGGTTTACCGTACTTACTTAAAAAATTATAAACCGAATGATTTTTGCTGAATTAGTTAATGAACATTAATAGATACCTTTCCCTTTCTTAGTAATTGAAATGATTAATTAAATTTTACCTTAACAATACTAAAAAATCAAGCAAATCAAATTTACATTTTATTACATGTTGTAATATTCTCAGTTAATTATCGTTTATATCAACTAAAATCTCAGTGACATCGAATCTCTTCGATTTTCAAAGCTTTCACTTTCTTTCGAAAGTCCCTAAAAAATAAGTGCTGCAAAAGGTTGACTCTTTTACAGCACTAAGTTTAGGTCTACTTTATTATAAGTCTTTACTATGTTTTTATAATCTATATAGATGTGTTATATCGGTATCAATACCCATTTGTTACTTTGAAGATGCCGGGAATTCTTTAATCTTTCCAAGCAAATACTTCCTAACGGAAGCAAAATCAAGAGAATTAAATTCGCCATCACCGTTAACGTCAGCTGCCTCCATGGCATACTCATAATCAAAGGTTTTGATCTTACCTAATAAATATTTCCTCATCAAGCCAAAATCAAGGGAATTGACTTCTGTATCGCCATTAACATCACCAACTATGAAAGAAGGTTCTGTACCATCCTTCAAATTCGGATTTCCCCAAATTTTAAAGTTACCGCTGCAGTGAAGCATTCCCAACATATAGAGACAACCGTCATAATATCTATACTGACCGCTTGGTACCTGAGTATCCCAAAGCTCCTGTACAAAATCATAAGCCTGGGATTTTGTTGCTGCAAGACTTGCAACAGCATTCATTGCAACAAGTCCCGGAGAATGGTCGGAACTTAACTTGGTTCCGCTGAGCGTAAACAGGTTACCGTAAGTTTTTAATCCTTGACCCATAAAGAAATCCTGAATTCTATCAGCATGAGTCATTGCCCAGGAATCTTTTGCCCACCAAGCATAGTCAAAAGCAATATTCTGAGCTATACGCCAAGCATCAAAGCGAAAATCTCCATGACCTTGAGACCATGATACTTCCTTCGGTGCTCCGCTAAATTCGGAATAATCAGGACCTAGGCCTGTTGTCGGATGGGTTGCCTTTTTAAAGTACTCCCTACTTGTTGCAGCTATTTCCTTCCACATTTCCGAATCCCTTGAAGGTCCCCACAATGCAAATAACTCGTAAAAGCCCGGAAGATGATATGAAGGGTCGGTAAATTCAGTGTTGCCTGCTGTGGGACAGAAAACAACCTGCTTGGAATTTTTATTAAACATGTCGTACCCTTCTCCATCGTCAGACTGATGAAGCATGGCATCCAATATAGTCATAGCTTCTTGCTCATAGTTGAAAATTCCCGTGCCATTACCCCAACGTTTTGCAGCAAACAAAAGTGCCATTGCAAAATATTCATCTCCATCGGAAGCGGGAGTGCTATCCATTATTCCACCGTTATAATTACACTGCCAAGCAAAAAAGCCTTTCAATGGACCGCTAGTATGATACATATAGGTCCTTGCCCATTTCCAAAGTTTGTCGAACTCTTCCTTTTTGTCCATCTGCACACATATCATCATTGCATAGGACATACCTTCACTACGAACGTCTCCATTGGCAATATCTCTGATATGTGCCATATCACCCGATTCGTAATAAAGCCTCTGATTGTCGTTACCGTGAAACAGTTGTTGGAAAGCTGCCTCAAGCTTTTGTTGAATTTCTTCATCAGTCTTTCCTATTTCCTTAAACAGATTTCTATGTACCCCCGATTCATATGCACCAACCGAAGGCGGATTTGGTGTTGCTGCTTTTACCGGCATTAATGAAGCAACCAGCAACGATAAACACAGCATAGAACTTATTAGTTTTTTCATAAGTTTACCTCCTGTAATATTTAGATTTTTTATATAAATAAAAAAGTTATTGCAAACCAGCAGTACAATTTTTTTAAAGGTAATTTTGCATTAAAAATTTTAATGGGCACAAACACAAAAAGAATCCTATTTTAGCCCTTGGTATCAGGATTTAAAATAGGATTATACCCCTTTTCAACAGTCTAAAACGTTGCTATTTCAATACAAAAATATCCAATTCACACAATAACAAAAACACATCTTGTGCACTGTTAAATGCCCCAAATGCTCCTGCCTATATTATATAAGTACTGATTATTGGACAGAAAACAACAAGAAAAATAACCAAGGCAATAGTTCCTATAAAATACTTTTTCATAATATTCCTCCCCTAAAAGCTAAATAATAAAAATATAAAAAATTATAATAAAATAAGGCTCATTTTATATCTTTTCCAAATTGAATATAAGAAGTGTATATTGACTAAGGTAAATGGTATACTAAGAAAACTGCAACAACTTAAATAATTTATCTAATTTATATCCCTATTTATATTTTATTATAAACCCAAAAAGCCCCATTGTAAATATAAAATAAATCAAGAAACACATGTTAATTCTCTGTCTTAAGCTGATACTTCTTTCTTTTTTGGAATCCCTAATACCGACGTACCTATTTTCACTATTAGGAAATAGAAATAATCAATTCCCATAACGGCACAAACAATGATAACCGGCAGGAAGTTACCAAAATAACGTCTGTTTGCCTCCCATCCGAGTAAAAATAGTAATATGCCGAAGACTGCTATCAGTGGAGCTAAATTAACATACTTGTCCGACTCTTTCCCATTTTTTGAAGCTCTGCTTCCCTTCTTTACCAAAAATTTCTCCTTGCCGAAAAAATATTTGAGTGAAGGGAAAATCATAAAAAACATAAGAGTGAAAAGCATTGCCTCACATAAGTGTCTGTACAAATCATATTTTTCTCCCCCGGGTAGGATAAATTTATGTAAAAAATTCCTATCCTCACGATCGGATAAAAAGTCGTCCAAACCCAGTGTTCCATCTCCAAAGCACTTTACACTCTTTCTTGTCAGCAATTTAAACATACCGTCGGGACCGTAATCCGCAATACGTCTTTTTATTTCCCCCATAATTGCCGCTCTTCGTTCATCGGGGTCTCTTATGGAATCTGTAAAATAATAATCATCCGGATTATATCCTCCGGAACCTTTAAGTCCCATCATCACCCAATGAATATACGGTTTGTTATCCTGTCTTGCCCGTTCCCTGTCCAAATGATAGGTATAAATATATCCGTTAAAAGCAGCAAAATAGATAAAGATAACGGCACAAACAATAGCACTTGCCGAAACCGCTTTTTTCAAATTAAAGTTGATAAACATATCTATTATAGCGGCAATTACCATAATAATAACAGTAAACTTTATTTGCATTCCGACAGAAGCTATAAATCCCATACCTAAACAAATTGGACAAAGTTTTTTATAGCCTGAGATATCCTTCAATATTGAATAAAGATAATAGAACAACACCGGGAAAAGCATTGAGAGAGAATCGGTGTAAAAAACCGGTGCTATAAAGTAAAAGGGTAAGTAAAGTGCGAATATTACCAGGGAGAATACCGCTTGCTTAGCCCCGGAAATGTGCTTGAAAATAAGGGATACCACCATCATTGTTAAAATTGAAAGCAAGGAATTTAAAATCATACCTACAAGGAAATAATCACTTATTCCAAAGAATGATGCGATGCCGAAAAAGAAATGTAAAAAGGTCATTGCCCCAAGATTGTTAGGAAAACCGTAATAATAATCATAATAACTTGCAAAGGTACCGGTTTGAACCCACTCAATTGCCCCTTCATAAACTGCACCTATATCAAAGTCTGGTGTAAAACGTAGGAATAATCCAAATAACACTTGTACCGTCATCATTATACATAAAAAAGCTATTAATATTATTTTGTAGTTTTTTTCAAGAAAAGCTTCATGTTTTGATAAGCGTGAATATATAAAAGTAAGCAAACAAACCGCCGTTACTATATAAACGGCTAACATTTGCTTTTTATAGTTATAATCAATATTGTTAAATAAAACATTTAAAAGAAGATAAGAAAAGCAAACTGCAAAAAAAGCACAAAATATGTACACAAGAAACCTTTTTATATTGGTTAGAGGATGTAAGAAATTTTGTGTATAGATGACTGAATGTTCTCCTTCTTGGCAAGAATCAATAAAAGAGAATGCTAAGGAGGAGAATTTTATGTCGACATTACCAAAAGAACATGTAAAACAAT
>Ga0134093_1002164_pt1 | contig 16498 bp, 16 predicted proteins | sample 4_1taG_FD_94452 | JGI IMG/M metagenome (GOLD analysis project Ga0134093, IMG submission 94452) | Switchgrass degrading microbial communities from high solid loading bioreactors in New Hampshire, USA - 4_13_20_68_A1 metaG | ecosystem: Engineered > Bioreactor > Semi-continuous > Anaerobic >...
CGCTGCACCAGCGCGCGCTGCGCGTCGTCGAGGAGCAGCATGAATTCTTCGGAACGTTCTTCAGATAACACCGCGTCGTCGGGGTAGTTCGAGGCGAGCGCATTGCCGATCAGTGCCTGCGAAGCGTAGTCCGCAATGGTGACCGGCTCGCGGCCATCCTTCTGCGCGGGGTGGACCATCTCTTCCTGGATGGTCTGGCAGACCGAGGCCGCCATGCGGGCAATCGTCTTAATGGTCTGAAGGTCGTGGTTGGTGATCTGCACAGCGGTCGCTCCCCGGTGGGTTGGCATAGAGAGCGTTATTGTATCGCACGCCTGTGCGGGATCAAAGCCGCCGATAACCCCGTTTCATGCAGATGAGGTACAATCGAAAGTATAGGGTTTCGGTATGTGTTTCACGAAAGGGGCTGCTTGTGGACAAGGAAACATTAATCCAGGCGCTCAATAAGGACCTGGCGGCCGAATTGCAGGCCGTGATTATGTACACCACGTATTCGGCGAAAGTCAGCGGGCCGTGGCGTCCGCAGCTTGTTCAGTTCATGCAGGGTGAAATCACGGACGAACTGGGGCACGCGCAGTTCCTGGCGGATAAGATCGTCGCGCTGGGCGGCGAGCCAACCACTGAGCCGGTCCCCGTTCCGAAGGCGAACACCGCCCGCGAGATGCTCGAGGCAATCGTCGAGGCCGAAAAGCAGGCTGTCGCCGGATACACCGAGCGCGCGAAGCAGGCCGAGGAATACGGCGACAAGGCGCTTGTTGTCCAGCTTGAGGATATGGTCCGCGACGAGCAGGGCCACATGGAAGAAACGCTCAAGCTGCTGCGCAACTGGGAAGGCTAGCGCCAGGATTTACTGTACTACGTATACCGGGCCAGGGAGCGATCCCCGGCCCGGTTGCGTATCTGGCAATAGAGCAGGCATAGCGAGAGCGTGCCAATCGTTTTTGTAGGGGCGGAGCTTGCTCCGCCCGTGATTTTCGCGTTACTCAATCTCCTGCCGTTCCAGGATCAGCGCGCTCGCTGCGACGCTGGCCGCAGTCAGCGCCAGCGTGACGACCAGCGCGCCCCACCGCGCCGGAGCGTCCATTCCGTTCGCCAGCAGGCGGCCCCACTCGGTCAGCGCGCCCGGTGCCAGCCGCGTGAACGTCCCCACCAGTGACACCAACAGCACCAGCCCAAACGCGATCGCGCCCGCCGTAGTCATATTGCGGCCCAGCGCGCTCGCCAGCAGCGTCAGCCCGATCAGGCACAGCAGCCAGACGTACAGCAGCGCGACCAGCGCCAGAAAGCCGCCTGCGTCCGGCGCGTCGAACAGTAGCACCGTGTACGCATAATCCGCAATCGCGCCGACGAGCAGCGCCACGCCGAACAGGATCGCCAGCGCGGCGAACTTCGCCAGCACAAACACGCGGCGCGGCAGCGGATGCGGGAAGATCAGCGCAAGCTGCCCGCGCTCCCGCTCCCCGACGATCGCGCCAAACCCAACCAGCACCGCCAGCAGCAAGCCGAATTGCGTTGTGTTTTTGACGAACTGCTCGTTCGCGTCGCGGGTAGACGGTTCGGGGATGATGATCTGCACACCTGCGAGCTGGTCTTCCCCTAGCGCTTCGAGCAGATCTGGCGTGATCTTGGCGAAGATCGGAGACATCAGTCCGAACGCGAGCAGCACCACGACCACGATAAACAGCTTGCGCGTGCGGACCAACTCGCGTAGCTCTTTGCGAAGCTGCACCAGAAAGACTCTCATCCGGCCACCTCGTCTACGGGCTGCGCGGCGCCGTTCGTCAGCCGCAGGAAGACGTCCTCAAGCGTCGCGCCGACCATTTCGACGCGCAAGACAGCGCGATCGGCCAGCATCGGCAGCAGAGCACGCCGCGCTGCCGCGACGTCGTGCACGCCGACACGCAGGCGCGCGCCATCTTGCGTCACACGCTCGGCCCACGGCTGCGCGCTGATCTGCGCCGCCAGCGCCGCTAGCCCCGGCGCGTCGTCCGGCGCGACGTCGATCTCGAACACCGGCTGCGCGAAGCGGGACAGCAATTCGTCGCGCCGCGCCTGGAGCAATAGCTCGCCCTGGTGCAGGATGCCGACCTCGTCGCAGATGCGCTCTGCGTCGTTCAAAATGTGCGTCGAGAAGAAGATCGTTAGCTCGCCGCGCAGGTCGCTCATAATATCCAGCACCTCTTTGCGCCCGGCAGGGTCCAGCGCGGACGCTGGTTCGTCCAGCAGCAGGACGGCGGGTTGCGGCAACAACGCCTGCGCCAGCCCGAGCCGCTGCTTCATCCCGCGCGAGAAGCCGCCGATCTTCCGGCGCCCCACGTCGCCTAGGCCGACGCGATCCAGCAGTTCGGTGATGGGCGGGTTCTCGATGGCGTGCAGATCCGCGATGTAGCGCAGAAACTCCGGCGCGGTCATCCAGTTGTAGAAGCTTGGGGTGTCTGGCAAATAGCCGATCGGCGGGCGTTGCGAGCCGCCGACGCGCACGCCCTCGATCGTGATCTGCCCGGCAGTCGCGCGGGCCAGCCCGGTCATGATGCGGAGTGTGGTCGTCTTCCCGGCGCCATTCGGACCCAGAAAGCCGAAGATCGCGCCGCGCGGCACGGTCAGGTCGAACCCCTTCAGCGCGGGGAAATCGCCAAAGCGCTTGGTCAGGCCGCGAATCTCAATCGCATACTGGGTCATAGGCTAAACGTCCTCTTTTCGACCGAGAAAGAAGTACAGCAGTGGCCCCCAGAACTGCCCGATCGCGACGATAATCACCCAGGCCCAGGTCGGCAGGGGCGGGCGCGCTCCGCCTCGCTTGTAGATGTCGTAAAGAGCATAGATCGCCAGCCCAAGCTGGAGCACGATCAGCGGCGCGAGAACTGGCAGCAGCTCAGAAATCTTCGGGTCCATTGCGAGGTCCTTTCGTGCGAGGAACAGGTGTCAAAACGCAGGGCCTCGGGTGCGGCGTAAAAAATCCCCGGACAGCGGCAGGCCGTCCAGGGATTAAGGAGCATTGGCGGCCCGAACTACCTTACTCGATGTGCTCGGTTGGATCAATCGTCGAGGCGACGGTCGGCGGTTGCTCGCCGCCCGCTTCTTCGCCCTCGATCGAGATGCGCTGCGCGGCGCGCCGGACTTCGTCCTCGACGTCGTTGCCCTTGCTGTGCCGCACCTTGTCGATGGTTTCCTTCACCTTGTTGACTAGCTCGTTGGAGATCTTGCCCCAGTCGGCGTCTTCGGTGGTGCCGACCAGCCCGGCAACCCACGAGCGGACGTCGTGCTCGACCTTCTGGCCGATGTCCACCCACGACGGCTCGGCGGGTTGCTCGCCTTCCCGCGCCGGCTCCGCGCGGACCGCCGAAGCGATCCCCTGACGGATACGGCTCTCAATGCGGGTCGTGATCGTCGGCCAGTCGGCGGTTTCCTCGACGCCCACCCATCCGGCGATCGCGGTGCGGGTGTTTTCGTCCATCTTCGAGCCGATCTCTTTCCAGTCGGCGTTTTCGCCAGCGCCGACCCACCCAGCCAGCGTGCGGCGAACCTTCACGTCGATGCGGTCGTCAAGGTCCTTGAAATTGCTTCCCTCGGGGTTCTCGGCCCAGTCTTGCACGGTTTCCTTGATCTCTTCGTCCAGCTTGGCGCCCATCTCTTCCGGTGTCGGCGCCTGATTATTCTCGCTCATCGCGTTCCCCTTCTCTCCTCTTGCCACTTGTTGAAAGGTGGTTCTGCTACCCTTTACGCAGTTTTGTCCTGCGGGTTGCTTGCCTACGTCGATTTTATGGGTTTCTTACGCGTTTACCCATTTGCGCAGGTCTTCGACGTGGCTCCGCAGATGCACATGGTAGTTGAACCAGATCACGTCGATTGCTGTGGCGGTGTTGCCGTTGGGGAACGTGCCGACCATGCGAAGCTGCTCATCCGTCGCCGCCTGGATAAGCTGCGCCGTTCCGGTGTGCGCGGCGAACAGCATGGCGTGAAAGCTGGCGAGGGTCGCGGTGGCGTAAATCTGGCGCCAGTACGGGTCGCCGATCACCGTTTCGACGATGCCAATATCGCGGGGCTGCATGAGGTAGTACGGCGTGGACTGGATCGCTCCGAGCAGGTGGCCGAGGAACTGCCGCCCGGTCCACGCAGGGCCGTCGATCGGCATGCGGGTGTCGAGCTTGTCCGCGAACTGCGGCAGCAGCGCGTCGAACTCTCGCCAGACAGCGTCCATCTCTGCGAGCAGGCGCTCTTTGGTGACGGGGGCGTTTTCGGACATGGCGAATACTCTTTGACGCTAGCTGCTGTTATTTGCTTTTGCGGACGGCGCAGGTGTCGAAGCTGTTTTTTCGTAGGGGCGCAGCTTGCTGCGCCCGCTGTCACAAACATGGCTATCTACGGGCGGAGCAAGCTCCGCCCCTACATCAAACCGACGAAGAATCCCGCGCGCAAAGCCCCAAAATCGCTCTAGCGCAAGCGGCGCGAGTCCCGGTCGCGGGCACGGTCGGCCTCGGTCTTGATCCCGCCGCGTGCCGAGGAGCCGCCATCCGAACTGAACTCGCCTGAGACCGCCGCGTAGAACTCGGTGTCGTAGGTGCGCGTCTTGACCACCACCGGCATCGGGACGGCGTGCCCCATGATGATCGCCTGCTGCTTGGTGTCGAGCCGCGCCAACACCTCGCGCAGCCCGCCCGCGCCGCTGATGCCGGTCAGCACGGCGGCGATGTCGCGCTCGTTGTCGAGCAGCGCCGTGACGCGCGTCCCGATCTGGCTCATCACTTCCTCGTCGATGCCGCTGGGGCGCTGGTCCACGATCAGCAGGGTGACGTTGTACTTGCGCAACTCGCGTGCAATCGTGCCGAAGATCGTCTGGCGTGCGATAGAGGGGTCGAGGAACTTGTGCGCTTCCTCGATCGTGATCAGAAGCTGGCGCGGCTCGGCGCTCTCGTCGCCAAGCGCCTTCTCGACCTGCTCGACATACATGCTGTGGATGCGCCGCGTGAGGTAGTTGGCGACCAGGATGTACGCTTCCAGCGCGTTGCCATAGCGCCCGAACTCCAGCACGACGCTCTGCCCGCGCTCGATGAACTCGAGGATTTTCTTGGCGGAGTCTTCGATCGCATCCGGCTGCAAAAAGTCGAACCGCTCGAAGCGCCGCACGCGCCGCTGAAGCGCCTGCACCGACGCCATGTTCGACGTCAGCTCGTCCTTGAGCGCGTCCATGTCTTCGGGTTCGGCGTCGATCAGCCGCTTAATCCAGCCGTCGCGCCACTTCTTCTGAAGCTCGTAGGCCGCGTCGATCATCGAGTCCGACAGGTCGAGCGTTGTCTTCAGCATGGCGAGGTCTTCCGGCTGGATGTCGCGATAGCTGATGGTGACGACGTGATCGGCGCGCGCGCCCCGACGGCGAGTCGCCTCGTCGTCCAGCGTGAAGATCGCGATGTCGCCGGGGAATAGCTGCTTGAGGCCCTTCGCCTGGGTGCCATGCTCGTCTTTGACAGCCCAGCCGTAGTCGTTGTGCATGTCGAAGATCAGGTTCGCGGCGATCTTGTTCTTGATGATCCCCGCCAGCAGGATGCGCGTCAGGAAGCTTTTGCCAGTGCCGCTTTTGCCGAACACGCCCACCGAGCGCTCGACCAGCCGCCGCAGGTCGAGGTTGACCTGCGTCTGTTCCAGTTCCAGCGGCGCGCCGACGTTGAAGTGCGTCGGGTCTTCGCGCCCGAAGACGTCGTTCACGTCCTCGGCGGTTGCGATCTCAACCGGCATGAAATGGCTGGGGATGGTCTTCACCGGGCGCGGCTCGCCTTCGTCCTCGTCGATGGTCAGCATCGGCGCAACGTGGATCGTCCCGAAGGCCGCTGTGCCCGCGTAGATTTCGCGCAGGAACGGGTCAGACAGGTCCGGCGGATCGCTGCGGATGGCGGGGTTGGTCGTGTCGAGCGTAATGTCGGTGATCATGCAGAAAAAGCGCTTGCGACTGCCGCGCACGACGACGTAACGCCCCACGGCGAGGTCCTCGATCACCGTCTCGCGGTCGAGCTTGACATCCAGCCCTCGGCTCAGCGATCCCCCGACCACCACGCCGAGGCGCTGTCCGGCCATCATCAAGCCGCTTCCGGCGTCGAGCATATCCCGCGGGAACCAGTCGTCGAGCCGGTCCGAATCGGGGAACAGAGTATCGCCAAGCGCCATGGTCCTCTCCCTCTCAGGATTAGAACTTTAGTTCTAAAGAATTATACCTCAAATCCGCCGGTTGGCGAATTGAGATTGTATTGTACCGGACCTGATCCAGGGTTGCAGCCTAATTCTGAATCCTCTAGACTACGCTCGCAACTCACTGTTTGAGGATGTTCATGATCAGCAAGCACCAATCGAGTCTCTCCCCTCGCGCCCGCGTCTGGATCGGCGTGTTGGTGCTCGGCGCGGCGGCTGCGCTGCTGGTCGCGTGCTTCGCCCTGTGGTGGCCGCGCGGCGTCGATTACCATTTCACGTTTCGTCCGGTGGCGCGTGGCTTCCTGACCGGGGAAACCCGCCTGTATGATGAGGCCAGTCTTGGCTTCTACAATGCGCCGTGGACGCTGGTGATCCTTATTCCGCTGGGGCTGCTCTCGTTCTCGCTAGGCCAGGCCATCCTCAATACGCTGTCGCTGGGCATCCTCGGCAGCACGGCGTCCTTTCTGCGAGTCCCGCGCCGCATTCCTCTGCTGTTCGTCGTGCTCAGCCTCGCCAACCTGCACACGGTCGATGTGCTGTTTCGCGGGCAGGTGGACGCGCTCGCGGTGTTCGGCGTGCTGCTCGGCTGGGCGGGCGTGCGATCTCACCGGCCTTACATGCTTTCGTGGGGGCTGTGGTTTATTGCCATCAAACCCAATAACCTGCTGCTTGTCGTCGCCGTGTACCTGCTCGCCGTGCGCGGCTGGGACTGGCGCGATCTACTGCGAGTGGTATCTGTTCCGGCGATCTCGTTCGCGCTGAGCCTGCTGATCGTCGGCCCCGACTGGCCGCTGCGCTACATCGAAAATTATCAGGTTTACGGCCCGCCGCGCTATCTGTCGCTGACCGTCTGGCGCCTGCTAGGCCAGCTTGGCCTGCCTGACGAACCGTTCTGGCCGCTGGCGGCGCTGGCCGTGGTCGCCGTGCTGGTCATGGCGTGGCGCACCGGCCTGACTGAGCACACGCTGATCGCCGCGCTGACAACCAATCTGCTCGTCAGCCCTTACGTCGTCGGCAATCACCTGGTCTGCCTCATCCCGGCGTACCTGTTGATTGCCAGCCGCAGCCGGTGGCTGGGCGTGCTGATCTTCCTGACGACCTTTACTCCGTTGCTGCGCGCTTCCGGCAACCCGGAATGGGCGACGGCTGACCTGCTCTATCCCCTGTCACTGTGGCTCGTCGGGTGGTATTACGCCCTGCGCGACCCCGGCAAAACGGCGGGCGTCCCGGCGGCAGAACCGCACCCTACGACGGTTTGATCAGGCGCAGAAGGTGCTGAAGACGCGGGAGATCATGCGCCAGCAGCCCCGCAAGCTGGCGCCCCGCCGCAACTAAAAAACTGTACCGCTCGCTTTCGGGGCGCGCGCTAGCTGCGTGCAGCAGCGCCGCGGCGACCAGTTCCTCGGTCGGGACCTCGTTCGTGTTGAGCACCAGCCGCAGAAAATCAAAGCGCGAGGTGAAGTTGCGGATGCACGCATCGTCGCAAAGCTGGACCGGATCGAGGCTGAGCGGGGGGCGCGGCGGCAGGTTGTGATAGACCCGGCCGCCCTGAATATATCCGATATTCACCACACTGATCTCCACCGGGACCATCCGGTTCTCCCGCTGGTCGCGCGTGGTCGCCTGGTTCATGTTGTTCGCTAGAATGAGCTGCCGCACCAGGGGGTCGTCGTCGATGCTGATCGCGTAAATCAGGCCGATCACCTCGGTGTCGTGATCGTGCTGCGTGCGCACGAACGCGCCGAACGAGGGATGCTCAATATCCTGGCTGCGCGTTCCGCACACAAACCCCATCGTACTGGCTCTCAAGACGCTTCCGATCACAGGCTGCTGTATGGTAATCTCGGTCATCGCTTTCCCCTTAACTATGGAAACTCGCACCTCACGGCCGCCGTTCCAACGCTCCAACCGCTACCGGTTACGCTCACCATACCGTTTGCGGCCGTGCCGCACGACCTTCGCTTCAAGTTTCTCTGAAAGCTCGACGATTTGCTCGTTCTTGCGCAGCTCGATCTCGATCAACTGCTCAAGCTGCGTCCGCTCGATGTTCCGCACCACAGCCAGCTCGTCCGCGCGGGTGAGGGCGTAGGGATAGCGCCACATCATCTCGCACTGGGACATCACCAGGGCGTGCACCTGATCCACCCGTGCCGGATCTCTCGCTACCCACATCGGCATCTCGATCCGCGCCAGATGGTAGGCTTGCGGCTGGCCGACGTTCAGATAGAAGAAGACGATCTCGTAGCTTTCGCCGCGATCGCGATAGCGCTTGTTTTGCGGAGACTGCTGCACAAACAGCGCCGAGCGCTCGCCCGGCCGCAGCAGGCGGAACATCAGCCATTGATCGGTTAGCCCTTCGAGCGGCCCGTTGGTTTCCAGCGCGGCGCGGCGCACATCGTCCGGCGCCAGGCTCATCAGGTACACCAGGCTTACCACAAACGAGCTTGTCGGCCGGTCGACGTAGCCGATCGCGCTGGCGGAGTGGCCGGAGTCGTTGTAGAGCGCGGTGTGGGCGTCGTGCAGGTGAACCATCGCCGCCAGATAATCGTCTTGCAGGCGGTGGCCGTTGGGCACGTCTTTGCCGACCCAGAACAGCAGCGGCCCATCACTGATCGCCAGTATCGGGCGGCCGATGGTGCGCCGGTTCCAGACCTCGCGCGCCAGCGTTTGAATCTCGTGCACTGTCCGCCGGGCGTTGACCGCCGCGTTGCTGATCACCTGCCCGCGCTCGTCGTAGAGCAAGGTTTCGGTATACGACAGCACCGGCTCGGTGATCTGCTCCGGCAGGTCGTCGAGGCCGTGGTGATAAACAAAAACGCCGACGTTCGTCAGGTAGTACAGCGCGGCGCCGTGCGTGTTGGGGTAAATCTGCGAGCCGTCAGCGGCCAGGATCGTCGCCAGGTCGGGCGCTTTTGGGCGTGGATACGCGCGGTTCACCGGCTCGTGCAGCGGGGCGGCGCCGCGAAAACCGGCGTCCCGCTCACGTGCGAGCTTGATCCGGGCGTGGATCGCTTCGAGGTCGCTCATGGCGTCGAGGATCTGCCAGGCGTAGTCGCCGCGCTCGCTCAGCGTGATATTGCGCGCCGCCAGCGCCCGGCCCATCCGCTCCACCTGTGGCACAACCTTGTCAAATTCCAGCGTCACATGCCCGCTCCAGACCGGCCCTAAACCGCTTTTTAACCTTAGTTGTGAGTCAGTGTAGCACTAATGTTCGGAGCAGTCAAGCGATGTTTTAGCACAATAGTCCTACATCTGGGTATGAACATACGTTCTACCCCCTATATTTACCCCTCATCGGCGCATTGCAAACGTGATCTCTTCCGTATTGCGCCACGCCTGGGTTATACTGTTTCCAGGCGGACTGCTGAACATCCGAGCGCGACGGCAGGGGACAGCGATGACCAGACCACAGAACGCGCGCGCCAAGCTCACCTGGCACGATCCCGAAACGGGAGAGCTTCGCACCTACGTGCTCGAAGCCGGGGCAAACGTCACCATCGGGCGCAGCCCGAACAACCACATCTGCATTGCGGAGCGGCACGTCTCGCGCCAGCACGCCCTGATCCGTTCGAGGGATGGCGTGTTTGTGCTGGTCGACCTGGGAAGCGCAAACGGCACGTTTGTCAACGAGCAGCTCCTTGAAGGGCCGTTTCCGTTGCAAGATGGCGACGTGATCCGCCTGTACGTGCCGGTGCTAACCTTCTCCACCGGCGCGACCGACGAAGAACACTCCCAGGCGGAGTCCGCCGGGACGCTCATTCGCGGCGCCCAGGGCAGCTATCCCGCGCTGACGATTGAGTCGGGTCCGCAGGCCGGGACGACGATCCCGCTGCTGGCGCCTGTGGTGACGATTGGCCGCGCGACGCGCAACGCCCTATGGGACATTTCGCTGCCGGACCAGGCCGTTTCGCGCCCGCACGCCGAGCTACGCCGCGAGGACTCTGGCGTATGGACACTGGCCGACCTCGACAGCGCCAACGGGACGCTGCTCAACGACACGCCAATCGAGCCGCACGAGCCGGTCACGCTGGCGGATGGCGACGTGATCACGCTCGGCCAGACGACGCTCGTCTTCCGCGCCAGTCGTTGAACGAAAAAGGCGAGAGGCGCGTCGCGCCCCTCGCCCGTCCACTCGCAACATCTGATGATCACGACTCTCGCGGAACGAAGCGCACCTCGAACATCTTCGGCCACAGCTTGCCTGTGATCAGGAAAACGTCGTTCTCCGGGTCGTACGCGATCCCGTTGAGCACCGCGCCCGATTCCAGGCTGGCGCGCTCTTCCGGCGTCAGCAGGCCGCTCGCGTCGATCACGCCGGTGACCACGCCGTTTGACTTGTCGATCTGCAAAATGTAGTCGGTCTGCCAGACGTTCGCATAAAGCGTATCGCCGACGCATTCCAGCTCGTTCAGGTTGGGGACCGGCTGACCCTGCAACGTCACCGCGCCGCTGAAGACAAGCTCGAACGTCTCCGGGTCGCGCAGGTCGATGAACGGCGTGCCGTCAGTCATATACAGCCACTCGCCGTCATAGCACAGGCCCCAGCCCTCGCCCTCGTACTCGAACGTGTCGACCTGCTCGAAGGTTTCGAGGTCATAAACCAGCGCGGTGCTTTCCTTCCACGTCAACTGGATCAGGCGATCGCCCACCAGCGCCAGCCCTTCGCCAAAATACTGCTCGGGCACCTCAACTTGCCGCTGCACTTCGCCCGTTTCCGGATCGACTGCGCGCACCGTCGATTCGCCATAGCGCCCGGTGCTCTCGTAGAACAGCCCGTCGTGCAGGAACAGCCCCTGAGTAAAGGCGTTCGGGTCGTGCCTGCGCTCGGAGAGCACTTCGACCGTCAGCATCTGGACTGGCCGGTTCATCGGGTTTTCGCTCTGCGCGGCGGCCAGACCGGGCGCCAGCACGGCGGCGGCCAGGGCGATGACGGCGAGCAGCGGGATCAAACGTCTTCTATTTTCCATAAAAATCGCTCCTTAACTGGATGGTGCCCGAACAGAGACGACGAGAACGATGGTGAGGCTATCCGACGCTGGGGCGTGGCGCGGCTTCGCCCTGCATCAGCACGGCGACCATCTGATCGTGCACCAGCCCGTTGCTGGCGACGATCTGGTGCCCTTGCAGCGCCTGGAGCGATCGCTCGCCCTGGTAGTCGGAAATACGCCCGCCCGCTTCTTCCACAAACAAGATCCCGGCCTGCACGTCCCACGGGTTCGGCCCGCTCTCCCAATACCCTTCGTAGCGGCCGACCGCCACATAGCACAGGTCGAGCGCCGCCGACCCCACGCAGCGGACCGCCTGCGCGCGCCGCAGGAAGTGCCCGAACTGGTCGTAATTGTTGTCCGGGTTGGTCCAGCGATCGTACGGGAAGCCGGTGACCAGCATCGCCCGTTCCAGCGCCGATTCCTGGGTGACGTGAATGCGCCGCCCGTTGAGGTACGCGCCGCGCCCGCGCAGACCCTTGAACATCTCGTTGTGCAGCGGGTCGAACACCAGCCCTAGCAGCGGGTTGAGGTCCGGCCCGGATAGCGCTAGGCTGACCGAGAAGAACGGCATCCGGTGGGCAAAATTGACCGTGCCGTCGAGCGGATCCACATACCAGTGATACGGTGTGCGATCGGCCGCCTCTCCGTAGCCGCCGCCTTCCTCGCCGACGATGTGCGTGCCGGGGAACGCCGCGAGCAGCGCCTCGACGATGAACGCCTCGGTTTCCTTATCCGCCGCAGTCACGAGGTCGATTTCGGTGCTTTTCTGCATCGACTCGCGGGCGCGCTCGTAGTGCAGACGTAGGATCTCGCCCGCTTGCCGCGTGATCGCTTCCGCCGTTTCGAGTACGGTTTCGAGGTTCAAATCAGAGTGAGAGGTTAGTGCCATCGGTGAATACGACCCTTCTAAAGAGAGAAAGCCAATACATCCCACACGCTGCACCGCGCACAGCAGAGCCGCCCGCGGGCGGCTCTTGAAAATGGGCGCGTGCTGTAGCTCAGTCGAAGCTGACGCGCACCAGTTGCGCGTAGGTCGGGTTGCTGTCTGCCACGACGACATCCCCGTCGCTGAGCACCGCCAGCCCGGCGATCTCGAAGAACACGCCCGGCTCAAATGGCGGGTAATCCTGCGTCTGTGTTTCCGGCGCGAACAGCTCAAACTGTGATTGCCCGAAGCGCCCCAGCAGCGTGCCGTCCGGCGCGAAGTGGTAGAGCGCGCCGGTTGCCGCCGCGCCCGCGTAGATCGAGCCGTCCGGCCCGACCGCCAGCGCGCCCGGACTCACGAACAGGATCGCCGCGCCGATGCCCTCGCGCAGCAGGTTCCCCTGCGAGTCGAACACGCGCACGCCCTGGTTCCCGCCGATCTCGACGGCGTACAGGTTGCCATCCGGTCCGAAGGTCATCGTCGCGTCGTAGTAGAATTCGGCGCGCCCGATCTCGAACTGGCGCAGGACTTGTCCCGACGCGTCCAGCACGACCACCTGCCCGACCTGCTCGTTCTCCGTAGCTCCGGCGATCGGCGTCAGCAGGTAAATGTTACCGTCCGGGCCTGCCCCGATCTGCACGTTGAATCCGATCGCGATCCCGGCCTGGTCCGTTACCGAGAAGGACGCAATCGTCGAGCCGTCTTCGGTGGAGACGTGCGTCACTGTCCCGCCGAAGTCCACGCCCCACAGCGATCCGTCCGGCGCGACCGCCACATCCGCGAAATAATACGGCGCATTGGCGTCGCCGAGCAGCCCTGCATACGCGCCATCCGGCGAGTAGACGTGAATACCTTGCACCGCATCGACCACGTAGATCGTATCGTCCGGCCCTGCCACCACATCCAGGAAGCCGTTGACGCCGCCTTCGACCACCTGCTCACCGGGCAGCGCGACCATCTGTTGCCAGACGACGCTGCCTGTTTCAGTCGGCTCCGCGATCGGGCGCGCGTCGAACGAGCCGATGATCGCCAGCAGGGTCGGCTCGGTTGCCTGAAGCGTCGCGTTATCAGGCGCGGCGGCGGCGATCAGCGCCATCCCGCCCCCGTCGGTGTCGATCGCGTACAGCGCCTGCGACATGCCGAGCGAGACGCCGCTCGACTTCACTGCCTGCCGCCCGCCGACCGTGATATCCTGCGGCGGGGAGAACGTTGCCGCGCCGAGCAGCGACACATAATCTTCGATCAGCGCGTGCGGGCCGCTGTCCGCGCTCAGCCCCAGCATGGCAAGCTGCTCAACCAGCCCGGCGGGCGGCACGATCGCCACGGTCACCTGGCCTGCGGCCAGCGGCGCGGCGCGGTTCAGGGCGTCGAGCGCTTCCTGCGAGTTGGCGAGCGTGATGGTCCCAAACTGCTCGATAACCGCCCAATTGGCCGGGTGCTGGAAGGTCAGCGCGCCGTCGGCGGTGGTGTACGTCTGGGTAAGCTCATCTTGCGCCAGGGTAGCGGCGGGCAGCGCAAAGAGGGCTACCGCCAGGATTGCAGTTAGGACGGTAAAGGCAGGCAAACGGGTCATGATGCGTCCTCTTTGTCTCGCGGCCAAAAGGGAACGTTTCTGATCATACCACCAAACCCCGCGCGCCCGGCAAACGCGCCGCTTAGCGTGTGAAGTGCGCGACCGACTGAATCTGGTAGCTCTGCGGCGCCATGTCAATCGGCTGCACGTCCACCAGCCGGTAACCCTTCTGCGCCAGCCGCTTCCCATCGCGAGCCAGCGACGCGGGATCGGCGCTGACGTACACCAGCGTGCGCGGCCCGATTGCCGCCAGCGCATCGAGCGCGTGCGCGTCCATGCCGGACGGTGGCGGATCGACGACCGCCGCGTCGTATTGCTCGTCAAGCTCCGGTAGCACCGCTTCGACGCCGCCTTCGATCAGGTCGACGTTGTCCAGGTCGGCCAGGTTTTCGTCGGCGTCGGTCACCGCCGGGGGATAGCTCTCGACGCTGGTGACGAGCGCCGCCCGCTCCGCCATGAACGCAGTGAGCGTGCCCACTCCGGCGTAGAGGTCGAGCACCGCCTCGCTGCCGGTTAGATTCAACCGTTCCAGCACGGCGTCGACCATGCGCTCGACCTGCGGGATGTTCGGATGGAAGAACGCGCCCGCCGTCACGCGGAAGCGCCGCCCGTGGACGATGTAGTCGGTGTGGCTGGAACCGATCAGGTTCACCGGCTCGTTATCGCTCAGCAGGAAGTTGATCGACACCGGCAGATCGACTTCGAGCGAGGGCGCTTCGTCGTCTTTCGTGCTGAGGATGACCATCGTCGCGCCGTCCGAGCCGACTTGCAGGCGCACGCGATCAAGCTGCGGGATGTCGTCTAGCGACAGCTCCTCGAACAGCTCGACCAGCTCCGGCCGGATGATGTGGCATTCCTCAATCGGGATCAGCGAGCGCCCGTCCGTGCCGATGTAGCACATCCGCCCCGCGTCGTCGATCTGAAAAGTCGTATGGCTGCGATAGGCCCATGCGTCCGGGCTGGGGATGGTGGGGCGCACGTCCGGGTTGCGGAAACCGCCGAGCCGCTTCAACTGGTCGATCACCACGTCGCGCTTAAAGTCCGGCTGCGCCTCGTACGCGATGTGCTGAAACGCGCACCCGCCACAGCGACCCGGTCCGAAGTGCGGGCAGATCGGGCGGACGCGTACGGCGGATGGTTCCAGCAGGGTGACGCCCTGCGCAAAGGCGAACCGCCCGCGATCGTCTGTGATCCGCGCGCGAATCCGCTCGCCGGGGATCGCGTACGGCACGAAGATCGGGCGTCCGCGATAGCGTCCGAGCGCATTCCCCCCGTGGACCATTTCGTCCAGCGTTAGCTCGATCGTGTCGGACTGGCTCACGGCGGCTCCTTCCTCGGCTGAGCGGTCAGTGCGGCAAGTATAGCGTATAATGCCGGGAGCAAAGAGCAGCGGAAGGTAGCGAAGAACAGCGAATGATCTTGACGTAGGGGCGGGGCTTGCTCCGCCCGTGATTTTTGAGGTTATCCTTAACAGCGGGCGCAGCAAGCTGCGCCCCTACAACGCGAAGCTGCCTCGGCGCGCGGCTTGATTGGCCCGGGTAGATGATTCGGCAGAGAAAGAGGATATCGAGTGCATATCGCGGAATCCGAGCGTACCGGCGCGCGCCTGTCGGAGCACGCGCATCCGCGTCCGGCGCTGCGCCGCGTCACCGGCTGGCTGGTGGCGGCCGGGCTGATCGGCATTGTGGTGGGCGTGATCGGGTTGCTTGTCCTGGCGATCGGCTACCGCTTGCTGCTGCTGGCGCTGGCGGCGATCTTCCTGGCGGCGCTCGCCGTGCCGCTGCTGCAGCTTTCCGCGCTGCATCCGGCGATCACGGTCTACGAGCGCGGGTTGTGGCTCAAGCCGCTGGTGTGGCAGGGAAGCTGGGTCCCCTGGGATGCGCTGACCGGCCTGCACGACCACACGCTGATCCAGCGCGGCAAGCGCACCCGCTGGGACACGTCGCGCGAAGGCCATCTGATCACGGTGACGGGCGCGCTGCCGGTGGTGTATGCGGTCGTCGGGTGGATGGCAGGGCTGGGCAGCAGGCGTGCGTTCGGAATTGCGGCGCACAGCCACACGGATTACGCGGCGCTGTTGAGCGCGATCAAGCGGCACATCCCGCGCCAGAAACACAACCGGGTCGCATAATGCGACCCAGTTGTGCTAGAGGTGTCGAATATCCCCTTGCGCCGGTCCGGCTGCCGTTTTGCTAGTGCGCCGCGTACCGGCTTTGAAGCCCGCTTGAGCTGGCACAAAACCCCACACGATATTTTCTTGTCCAGCTTGCAGGCTAAACCGACAACGGGCGCGCAATCTTACACATTAAAATCAAATTGATCCCGCCGGACCGGAAATTCGGGGCGTTTGCCGCTCGTTTTACGGCGACTGGCGCGCGCTGAGGCGATTCATTTCCCGCCGCGAGCGGCGCACGGTCGGGTCTTCATGGCCGATCAGCTTGTCGTAGGCGGCGCGCAGCAATTCCGCGCTGCGGCTCCACGCATGATTGGCGACGACCCACTCTCGCCCAGCCTTGCCTAGCGCGGCGGCGCGCGCCGGATCGTCCAGCAGGGCGAGGATCGCATCGGCGAACGCCTGCGGATCGTCGCGCAGCAGCATGTGCTCGCCCTCGACTGCGTCCAGCCCTTCTGCGCCGATCGTTGTGCTGATCACCGGGCAGCCGCACGCCAGCGCTTCCATCAGCTTGAAGCGCGTGCCGCTGCCGCTGCGCAGCGGGCAGACAAACACGGTCGCGCGCTGGAAGTAGGGCCGCGTGTCGTCCACCATCCCGGTCACGCGCACGCCGAGCGCCGGATCATCCTGCAGCGCCAGCATGTCGGGCGTCGGGTCTTTGC
>Ga0134093_1002165_pt1 | contig 16477 bp, 12 predicted proteins | sample 4_1taG_FD_94452 | JGI IMG/M metagenome (GOLD analysis project Ga0134093, IMG submission 94452) | Switchgrass degrading microbial communities from high solid loading bioreactors in New Hampshire, USA - 4_13_20_68_A1 metaG | ecosystem: Engineered > Bioreactor > Semi-continuous > Anaerobic >...
CAGATATAATGAATATAGTATTATTACTGCTTATTAGTAAAGCGCATGAAGGTATTATTAAACATAAGCGAAGGAAACTGAACGGAAAGGATGATGTCAGATGCCGCATATAGTAATAAAGTGCTATCCCGGCAGAACTGAGGAAACAAAAAAAATATGTGCCGAAAAAATTGCTGAGGTTGTAGTTGAGACTTTAGGCTGCGATAAATCAAAAGTCTCCGTGGCGATTAAGGAGATACTCCCGGATGAATGGAAGGAAAAGGTGTGGGATAAGGAAATCGAACCGGAAATGGAATCTCTTTATATTAAGCCTGGTTATACGTGTGAGTGAGTTTTAGTGAGTTTCAGGCATATAATTCCTGGTCAATGCCAGTATGGAGGCGCTGAAAAACCCGTAACGCCTCCTTTTTAATTGATGCCTGTGTGGGTTCCAATAACGGAGAGTGGTATTTTGACTTTGGAAGAAATGAAAAGGAAACTGAGGCAGTTATAAAAGAATGGCATAATACTCAGTGAATGTTATGACCCCGGCCTGTTATCCAGGCTGGGATTGCCGGCAAACGCTACTCTCAGCGACATCAAGAAAAAATTCAGGGATCTGGCCAAGAAATACCATCCGGACTTGGAGGCTACAGTGAAAATTCATTGAATTAATTGATACATATCATAAGTTCATTGAATCCGAAAATAACTGATTACTCATGTCCATATCGTGATGTCCCGATCTTAAAGGTACTTTCAGCCACCATATTGACATCGATTAATCGTCTAATGCATAATGAAATGACTACACTTTGGGGGAAGACAGGTTAAGCAATGAGCATGAACACACATGATCTGACTCAGGGTAACATCTTTGAAAAGCTTCTCAAGGTAGCAGTGCCGATAATGGGCATTCAGCTCATGCAGATGGCATATAACCTTACCGACACATTCTGGCTCGGGCGGACCGACCAGGCTGTCGTCGCCGTTGCTGCAAGCGGGCTTGCAGGCATGTATATGTGGCTGAGCGTGGCACCCATGATGTTCGGGCGTATGGGTTCAGAGATAGGTACATCACAGAACCTGGGAAGAGGAGATGCTGAAAGCGCTCAGGGTTATGCTCAGGATTCAACGAGGATAGCATTGATACTGGGTATTGTTTATGGGTTAATAATGATTATGCTGGCAGAGCCTCTGATAGGTTTGTTCAGGATTGAGGACCGGAATGTGTTTGACAGTGCATGCGCATATCTCAGAATTGTCGGAGCGGGTATGCCCATGACATACGTGTCATCTGCAGTTTCAGGCATATTCAACGGTGCGGGAAATTCCAGGATCAGTTTCTGGGCAAATTCTGCAGGATTAATAATTAATATGACCCTTGACCCGGTTATGATTTTGGTTTTCGGCTGGGGCGTTGAAGGAGCGGCCGTTGCCACGGTCATTGCTCAGGTTACTGTGTGCGTATTGTTTGTCTGGTTCATTAAAAAGTATCCCCACAGACCCTTTGTCAGGTTCAGGATTTTGGGCAAACCGGACTTCAGCAGGGTTCGCCAGATTGTAAAATGGAGCTTGCCTGTGGCCCTGGAGAGCGGAGCTTTTACCCTTCTTTCCATGTCAGTCACTACCATGGTGTCCGCCTGGTATGGTGAAATGGCAGTAGCAGTCCAGGAAGTGGGAGTTCAGATAGAATCCCTGTCCTGGCTGATTGGCGGCGGATTTTCATCTGCAGTCACTGCATTTGTCGGACAAAACTACGGTGCCGGGAAATGGGCCCGTATCAGAAAAGGTTACCGTATTTCACTACTATTCCTGATCATATGGGAAGGGTTTGTAATCCTGGTGCTGGTTTTCTGGGGACGATATCTCTTCTCACTTTTTTTGGACGATCCTCCGGAGATCCTGGATATGGGAGCGACATACCTTCGTATAATTGCAGGATCCCTGCCTTTTATGGCGCTTGAAGGCGCATGCGCCGGAACTTTCAGGGGGATGGGAAAAACCCTTCCTCCAAGTTTGTGCAGTATATCATCGAATCTGATACGGCCTCTTCTCTGCTGGTGGTTTTCACTATGGATGGGATTGGACGGGATGTGGATGGGCATCTCTGTATCGGCCGCCCTTCGCGGAGCCGCGATCTTTGCATGGTATACGCTTTATGAACGCAAACTGCCTTCCCCGGGGACAGATATGCGGGAACAAATAATACAGGACAGCCAGCTTTGATATAGGAGCCGTCAGGCTCTTTTCTATTTTTGCCTTGCTATCGTCCAATATGGCATGTTACTAATTCCAGGTCTCAATTTGAAGCAAATGGATAAGTCATATGAATTCATAATGTTTGACATGTGTTCCCGTGAAATGTTATCATAATCTTATCAAGCGGCAGGTTTCAAGGATTTGATGGTTTACGCATTCTTTATATCATTTGTTTCAGTTCAAAGGGGATACAGAATGGATTGATGTATACCCAGTGTTTCTTTTGTCTTTTTATTTCCCTTGTAAAAAATGAGATTAAAGGTATATCTTGGTATTTTTTGGAGGTTGGCACCGTGATAAGAATCATGATTGTCGATGACGAGACATTGGATCGGGAAGGTCTTTTGACCCTTGTAAAGGAAATAGAGGGGATAGAAACCGATATCATGGTTGCAGAGAGTGCCTATAAGGCTCTTGAGATTATTGAAAATTTCGTTCCCGATGTTTTGCTGACCGATGTGAAAATGCCCGGGATGGACGGGCTGACATTGGCGGAGAAAATGTCGACGGCGGTGCCCAATATTAAAACGGTATTCATAAGCGGTTACGATGATTTTTCCTATATAAAGCGGGCGCTGAAAAGCAAAGCCTATGAGTACATACTGAAACCTGTCGATTTTGAGGAATTCCATAATGCCATGACAAGGATCCTGAAGGATATAGAACTTGAGAAGAAGAGACAAGAGGAAACCTTAAGGCTTAAGCATCTCTCAGATGTAGGTTTTCAGGCAATGCGCAAAAAGGCTCTTCTTGATATAGTTTACAGTCATAATAGTCCTGAATATATCATGGATTTGACAGAAAAATATGAACTGTCAATATTGCCGTCAGGAATATATCATGTGCTCGTCTTTGAAAAGCATTTGAGCACATTTGAAAACTCTCCGGAGATGGAGGAAATCATTACTGCTTCTTTCACCGGCCGCGAAAGCGCCAAAGAGACCGTGGCCGTCTCTGATTCAAGGGTTGTGGAAATCATAAGTTTCAGACCTGATGTTCCGGACACCGGGAAAATCGTCCTGGATTATGCCCAGCAGGTTCACAACAGGCTTACAGAAGCATCGGAAAGTGCCTATACGGTGCTTGTGAGCGATCCGGTTGACAGTGTCTGCATGATCTCGGATGCCTATAACCAGTGTGGCTTTCTGCTGAATTCCAGTTCCTATCTTCTGCGGGGTATGGTCATTCACAGCGGTATGCTTAACCAGGAAAACGTCAATGTTCATACCAACGAGACCATCAATATACTTAAAGAGATTATTTCATCTATTAAAACCCTGGACCTCCCCAAAGGTTCCCATATGATAGATAAGCTGTTCAAATGCCTTGAGGACAGCAACACTGAAGATATTGTCTTTATAAGGAGCATGGTTATAAGTATCATCAGCAGTCTCCAGATCATGCTTCTGGAATACGGTGAATCTTTCGAAAACCTGCTTGGGGAAAGCAATTCGGTCTGGGACAAGGTTTTCCGGATAGAAACCATTGTGGATATCCGGCAGTGGCTCAAAAACATCTTCAGGGTTGTTACCGAGTATTTCCTCAACAAGGAGAATGAAAGCGGCCATCAGGTGGTAAGCCGGGTTATTTCTTTCATACAATCCCATTTCCATGAAGAAATTACCCTCAAAGCCGTAGCCGATATATTCCATTACTCTCCAAATTATTTGGGGTCCCTGTTCAAGAAACATACCGGGCAGGGCTTTAACGATTATCTTACCAGGGTACGTTTCGAGGAGGCCATTAAACTTCTGGCCAATCCGGATCTCAAGCTGTATGAGATTGCATATAAAGTGGGTTATCCGAACCAGAACTATTTCAACAGGCAGTTCAAGCAAATGTTCGGCTGCACGCCAAGTGAATTCAGGGCCAAACTGATGTAGAGAGGGACGCAATGAAGCGCTGGATATTATCTGTTGTCAGACCTGTCAGAAAAATTTTCCTGAATTTGAAGATGAGGCACAAACTGACCCTGTCCTATCTGCTCATCATTCTCCTGCCTTTAATCGGAATGGGGCTGTATGCCTATAAGCTTTCCATCGACAATATAACCGAGCAAAGCATCAACAATACCGAACAGGGTTTGAGAATGGTTGTTACAAACATATCCAACACGATAGAAAGATATCTCGTCCTGGCTGACAATATTTATTTCAATGACAAAGTGAGGGTACTGATGACCGAATATCATGACGGCGGTTACAAGGAATTTGAGCTCCTCCAGTACAGATCAACCATACTCTCCCTGCTTCATACCACCGGAAAGTCTGTCAACCTTTCACTTATCAGGTATGTGCCTTCCGAGATGGAAACAATAACGAACAATTTCGACCGTATATTGAGTTATTCCAAGGACCAGGATTTTCTGGAGGAAGAGAACAGGCAGCTTCTCAGTATATACAACGCAAGGCACATTGAGGACAGGGAATGGTTCAAACAATTAAGGGGCAAAACCCTGCAGTATACATGGGCGCAGGTGGAGCAGGACGGGAATTATAATAACATTTCCCTGTTAAGGGAGTTCGCAAGAATCACCGAAGCAGGATTCTCGGCAAGCGGGCTTCTCAAACTTACCGTAAGGCTTGAGGATCTGTTTTATACCGGATATGACCTGGTAAACGGAAACTACAACTATCTTGTCCTTGATAATAACGATCAGCCGTTTATCCTGAACAGCCGCATGCAGGAATTTTATGAGAGGCATAAACAAAACATCGAAAGCCTTATGCCCCATGAACCTGGGAAAGGGATAATTATGGATGATTTTTCCATGGTATACACCAATCTTGATTCCACTCCATGGAAAGTCGTATATATCATGAATCTTGAAGAGTATACCAATAAGGCTGAAAATATCAAAAGACTGACTTTCTTTATAGGCATAGGGGCTTTGTTCCTGCTCCTCACCATATCCGAGCTCCTTTCATCGCTGATAACAAAGAGACTTTCAAAGGTTTCAAAATATGTTATTGACGTAAAGAACGGAAATTTCGACGCCGTCATCCATGACTCTTCCAGCGATGAAATCGGTATGATGACCGCAGGTATCAAGGAAATGGTGAAGACCATCAAACGGTTAATTGAGGAAGTCTATAGGACCAATCTTGAAAAAAGGGATGCCCAGCTGAAAATGATCCAGTCCCAGATCAATCCCCATTTCCTGTACAATTCCCTTTCCGCCATCAACTTCCTTGTCCTGAAAGGGGAACTGAAGAAAATAAACCAGATGGTAAAGGCTCTGTCCACCTTCTATCGGCTGACTTTAAGCAAGGGACATGATATAATCCCCATTTCTGATGAGCTCATGCATCTTAAGGCTTACCTGGAAGTTTTCCGTATCCGGATGGAAAAGAGCTTCAATGTCAGCTATGACATTGATGAAGAAGCTCTGGGCTATGCTACCCTGAAGGTGATACTGCAGCCAATGGTTGAGAATATATTCGAACATGCCATAGGAAACAGGACAAACCCTATTAATATCAACATTTCGATTAAAACAGCAGGGAATGACATTATATTCAAGGTAATTGACGATGGTATAGGCATAAGTCCCGAAGTCATGTCCAAAATCCTCTCACATGATGCCGGGAAAGTGGGATACGGCATCCGGAATGTCAATGACCGGATAGTCCTCCAGTTCTCAGAGTCTTACGGTGTGAGCCTTTCAAGCATTCCCGGAGCCGGCACGACCGTGACCATTGTTATACCCAAGTTCAGAATTTCCGATCTCCATTGATTTGTTTCATTTATCGTTGACTTGTTCAATTGAATGTGCATGCCGGGGAAACTATAATGAAGCCGTAACGAACAATTCGACGGCGGGAGAGATTTCCTTGGCTAAAAAGATACAACCACTGAAGCTGAAAAAGGACAGTTACATAATGAGGTTTTCCCGGCAGTGGCAACTGCAGACCATGGTCCTGCCGGCTATCATATTCATTTTTATTTTCATGTATCTGCCTATGTGGGGGGTATTGATTGGGTTCAAGGATTACAATATTTACAAGGGATTTGCCGAAAGTCCCTGGGTGGGGCTGAAACATTTCAGATATTTCATTAATTTGCCCGAATTCCCGCGGATTATGAAAAATACGCTTGGGATCAGCATTGCCAAATTGGTTTTTGGCTTTCCGGCACCCATTATCCTTGCCCTCATGCTGAATGAGGTAATGAACGCCTCTTTAAGAAGAACCATACAAACCATCAGTTATCTTCCCCACTTTATTTCATGGGTCATTGTGGCAGGCTTCGTCTTTGAGCTGCTTTCGGTCAATAACGGTTCTGTAAACCTGCTGCTTAGGTGGCTCGGGATAATTGATGAGAATATCAACTGGATGAGCCGGAAGGAATATTTCTGGGGGATACTGGTAGTAGTAAACATATGGAAAGGCGTAGGTTTCAATGCCATCATTTACCTGGCAGCCATATCGGGGATTGATCCTACATTGTATGAAGCCGCGGTTGTTGAAGGAGCAGGAAAACTGAAAAGAATTATCTATATTACGCTGCCATGCATCTCAACGACTATAATCATCCTGTTAATCCTGAGCGTGGGAAATATTTTGAATGCAGGATATGATGACATTATGCTCCTTACCAATATGGGCAAGAACGGAATACTCTATGATGTCTCAAATACCATCGACATCCATGTGTATACATGGGGTATAGAAAAGCAGAGATTTTCCTATGCAACGGCTGTTGGTGTGTTCAAGTCTGTTCTGAATGTTGTGATGCTGTATTCTGCCAACGCGATATCAAGAAAACTGTCTGACAGCAGCCTGTGGTAATAAAGGAGAGTAAACCATGCTTCAGAGTAGATCGGAAAAAATCGCGAATTACATAATTATCGGCTTACTCATAATGTTTTGTTTCACGGTACTGTATCCTTTTCTGAATATCCTGGCCATTTCCTTCAATGTGGGGACAGATACCCAGAAAGGCGGTATAACTCTATGGCCGCGCGCCTTCACAACTGAAAACTATTACGTAGTGCTGCATGATTCAAGATTGCTCAACTCCTTCTTCATTTCAGTGGCAAGAACGGTTTTGGGAACGGCTTCCCATATTTTCTTCACCGCCATGTTCGGGTATGCCATGTCCAAAAAGTATTTGCTTAACCGTAAGTTCTATATGATTTTCTCAATCTTCACCATGTACTTTTCCGGGGGACTGATACCTGTATTCCTGCTGTTCAGGGACTTGAAGCTGATTGACACTTTCTGGGTCATGGTCATCCCAAATATCATCAGCGTATGGGACATGATTATTTTCAGGACCTTTTTCTCGGAGCTTCCGGTGGAACTCGAAGAATCGGCGAAGCTTGACGGGTGTAATGACTACCTGTACTATTTCAAGATCGCTATTCCCCTTTCCACGCCCGTAATAGCGGCCGTTTCGGTATTTAATGCAATATATCACTGGAACAGCTGGTTTGACGCCGCAGTTTTCATCAATAATGAAAAGCTCCTTCCCATACAGACAATGCTCAACAATATAATTAACGCCAATACTTCCGCCCAGATGCTCATGGAAATGAATGCCTCAGCCCAGGAACTGATATCCAAAAGACAGCAGTTTACATCAAAATCACTGGTGTCTGCCGCCATGATGGTCACCACAATTCCTATAATTTTCGTATATCCGTTTGCCCAGAAGTATTTCACGAAGGGTATCATGGTCGGATCCCTCAAGGGATGACAATAGAACCGATAATATGCCAGGTCATCAAACCTGGGATATTGGTATAAAATTTTGAAAATATTATAAAGGAGGATCCATTTATGCGTAAACCATCAAAAATTCTTGTTTTGCTGGTAACAATCATTACCGTCCTGTCGCTTGTCCTCTCAGGCTGCGGTGGCAACAAAACCAGCGGGAACACATCAGGTGAAACACAGACTCCCGGCACCAGCAATCAGCCTGCAGCAGAAGAAGACGGGAAACCGAAGCCGCTCAAATTCACATGGTATATCCATTATGACTGGTTCTCACCTGACCATCAGTGGGGCGAACGCCTTGGGGAAAAACACATCCTGGAGACCATGGGTGTTGAAATTGAATTTGTATCCCCTAACGGGGCTGCTCAGCAAAAGCTTGCTACCATGATTGCCGCTGATGAATTCCCGGATGTTATCTGTATGGACAGGGGACCTGAAGCCAACACATTGATGATGAACGTCGGTGTGCCGCTTGATGACTGGATGTACAAATATGGCAACTTTGTCAACGAAGCAGGGGAAGAAACTATCAACATGCTTCGCAATGAAGACGGCAAATGGCGTCAGATGCCAAACTGGTATATAAGTGGGGATAAGGGTAACGGAAACTCAGGCTGGATTATCAATAAGAAGATCTATAAAGAATTGGGAGAACCCAGGCTTGAAACCTATGATGATCTCGAAGCTTATCTCGCTAAAGTAAAACAGACATATCCGGATGTTATTCCGATGGTAGTCGACCCTCAGTGGAGATGTAAACGCGTTATTCTGGGATCATTTGTAGAAAATGCCGACGTATGGGCTTATGACCTGCATGCCGTGGTCAAGGACAACAATCTGGTATCCATCTTTGACGAGCCCACATACAAAGAAGGTCTCTACACAATCTACAAGCTGTTCAATAAAGGCTATATCAATCAGGATGCATTTACCCAGACTCAGGAACAGTTCCTTGAAAAGCTGAAATCCGGTAATCTTGCTGTTGCCATTTCAGGTGCCATTGCCACCGAAGCAGAGGGTGAGGCGGGCCACATCGAGCTTGTGAAGAATGGTCCCGAATACGGCTACAAGATGATATGGCCTATTCATAAGACTGGCCTCAACAAGGACAACATCAAGGTCAACGATTTCTCATCACTTGGCTGGAATATCAGCTTCATCACCAAGAGCGCGAAAGAGCCTGAACGTATCTTTGAATTCATCGACTGGCTGACAAGCAAGGAAGGGCAAACCATAATCCAGTTTGGTCCCAAGGGCGAATATTGGGATGAAGTCGATGAAAACGGATACCCAATTCCGAACCAGAGATATCATAATGCTTCAGATGATGAGAAGAACCTGATACCTGGCAATAACTGGGTAGGAAATACTTCCTTCATTGATGGTGCAAAGGCCGCGCGTGAAATGCTCCTTCCGGAAGGCCAGAGAAAGTGGTCAACAGAGGCTCAGGTAACTGTTGCCTTCAAAACCACAAAGAACTCTGTAGCCGCATATGGAATTCAGCCTCCTGTTGAATCAGAAGAGGGATATATAAGATCACGTCTTGATGAACTGGTAAACAACTACTTCGCAAAAATGGTATTTGCCAAGAATGATGGGGAATTCGAACAGCAGTTTGAACTGATGAAGCAGGAAATGCATGAAGCCGGATATGAAAAGTACCTGAATTATCTCAATACAAAATATCAGGAAAATCTGGCCAAACTCGGAGCTAAATAATAATTCCCCAATTCCAGCCGGCATGACTGCTCATGCCGGCTGGTTTTAATTATGTATTCATAAAAAGTTCTGTGCAATTTCTTCTGCCCGGAAAATGCCGGTCTCAAACCGGGATATTGTCAAAATTAAGTCTCTTTTCACACTATGAAAACAAAAAGAAGGAGAAAAAGTGATTGGAAATGTCGGCTCTGAAAATATCGAAAACCAAGGATTATTTTATAAAGGACAACAAACCTTATTTCTATTTCGCTGATACCGTATGGTCCGCTTTTTATCTGATCAGCCCCAAGGAGTGGGAGGAATACCTGGATTATCGCCGCAGCCAGGGTTTCAATGCCCTTCAGATAAGCATATTGCCCCTTGGGGATACCGAAAAGCCGTCTTTGCATCCGTTCAAAGTCACCGAAAAAGGCTATGATTTTTTTACAATCAATGAAGACTTTTTCGACAGGGCCTGTTTATTTCTTGAAACGGCTGTTTCCAAGGGATTTCAGCCAAATCTAGTCCTTATCTGGGTCAACTATATCAGGAACAGCCATGTACAGAAACGGGATCAGAGCCAGTATATGCCCGAGGAAGCCATAGAGCCATATGTCAGGTATGTAGTCAAACGGTTTTCACGCTTTAATCCCATGTATATGATAAGCGGGGATACTTTTCTTGAATCACCCGATGTGACAAGACCTTATCTGCTTGCACTTGACACGTTGAAATCATTGGATCCCGGGGCGCTCACCACCCTTCATCTGGCCATTACCCATGATGTGCCCCAGGAATTCATTCAGAATAAAAATCTGGATTATTACATGGCACAGTCCAGCCATATTCTCGATCAGCAGTACAACACCTATGAGCTGCCCACGGGATTTTACAGAAAGGAAGTAAAACGACCAATCGTCAATGGTGAACCCTGTTATGAATCCCATTGCAATGCAGGAAAGTACGGGCGTTTTGACGCTTTCTACATGAGAAGGGCTTTCTGGCAGAGTGTCCTGTCGGGAGCGAAGGCAGGGTTTACTTATGGCGCCCATGGTATCTGGAACTGGTACGAGGATGGCCGGTATTTTCATCCTTGGGGCGGAAGACCTTTGGACTGGCGCTCGGCAATGAGGCTTCCCGGCTCATGGGACGTGGCTTATTGCAAATGGCTTTTTGAGATGTATGAGTTGTTTGACATCGAACCGGCGCAGGACAAGCTCTTGTTTGAATCGCCCGAGGTGCGAATGGCGGCATCTCCGGGAAATGACAAGATCTTGATCTATTATCCTTACAACGAGGAAATCAGGGTAAGCCTGGACCTGGGTGAATATGACTGCCGGCTCATTCATCTTGCCTCAAAGGTGGTTTCAAAGCCGAGGCTCGTATGTTCAAAAGATGAGACAGTGATAAAAATGCATGGTTTCAATGAGGATGTTCTTTTTGTCGCCACAAGGTGATACAGTGGCCTGGGCGGTCATTCCCACCGCTGCTTTCGGCTGTTCTTCAGGGGAAGCCCTTGCGTCCGCTGTTCATACGTCTTCGCAAATATACCATGATGTTCAGATCTTCCTGCTGTCCTCGTCGCAGGAAGTTGTAAATGCTCAAGCTTGCTCTCGCGAGGCCGCTGGGCGATCACGCATCCGTGCGTGCGCCAGCTAAAATCGCGTCCTGCGATTTTCCCTCTACTTATGCTGCGCTTTTCGCATACAACTTCCACTGCTCCTGCGGAGGCATTTCAGATCTGAACATTATGGTATTTAAGCCCCCGTTCCAAAACAGCCTCAAGGACCACTGTTTTACCTTATCACCAACCGACACCGAAATAAGACTTGAAAACATAAACAATAAAGAGGACACGGGGAACTTGTCCCCGTGTCCCTTTATCTCTGTGCCGGATGCGGTTTTGCTACATCCCTGAAACGCTCCATGCATACTTTGTCCATATAGCGTTCGATGTCGGACACCTTGCCTGTGAAGCAGCATTTGGTGCAGTAATATTCATCCATGGCGGGGTCGTAGTTCAGTTCGTAGTCTATATCCCTTGCGAAGCAGGACGGGCATCGGTACATAGGTGTTTTACTTCGAGACATGACTTCAGCTTTCCTCCATTCCTTACATTTTTGCTGAGTGACAAGGTATAAAACGGCCTGAAAAGATAACCTTCCCTGGCCTCCCCCCAGTCAGCGCCATCAAGAGGGATAAGTGAAACAGAAGTTTCTATCTGGGGAATATCGGCTGTCAGATATTCAGGGGATTTTTTCCCGAGTATCCTGCACTTATATTCATAGTTCAGACTTTCTTCTCCGGTATCGTCCGTACCTTTGGCAGCAAGCCTGATTCCCCTCATATCCTCAGGATAGATTGTGGTTCCATAGCATCCCCGGTGGTATTCAGTGAGAGTGATTTCAGCTTCAGGATCGGACATGTTTGTCACGGTTCTTTCTATTTCAATTCTTCCATTTCGTGCAAAACGGTAGCTTGATGTTATGTCGAAAGTCAGATTTCCAAGCTGAAGAGTCACAGGCTCGAAATTCACGGTATAGCAGCCTTCAAGGTCCTGATGCAGGGAACATCTGGTCCTGCGTTCGGCAATACTGGTGGTTTCGCCGTTATACGTTATTTTCAGCGTATGGAGCGACCCATCCTGCAGACCCCCGCGGTGTTCGGCGCTGATAAGGAACGGGTACATCCCGTTGGCCAGATGTGGTGTGTCAGGACCCAGATTCCGTTCAACCCCGCCTGCATAGGGGCGAAGGTCATAGATGGAGCCTCCGCAGTTGGCATCAATTGTCACGCGGAAAGAGGAATCCACATACCAGAACATTTGTCTCTTTGAACCGCACAAAATGTCCTGCCACAGATTGACCTCGGGTGTGTCAATTTTTATATTTTCCTTGTACCACGCGGCAAACTCCTGCATGGTGGCACAGGTTACCCTGTTCTCGTCAGCCTTTGACTTAAGATACTCCAAAGTCTCGGTATAGAATTTCCGGTTGAGTTCATTCGGGTATTCAAAGACATAGCCGTCTGCCAGCCAGTATGGGCTCACAAAAATGTTGTAATATCCGAAACTGTTGTAATCAAGCTGTTTCAGCCATTCATCAACAAACCTGTAAAGGTAGGGGCACTGGTCACCGTAAAAACCCCTTCCTCTTGTCACGTTCGCGGGATGGCTGGAGAATAGGTCGTCGCGGCTTACTATTGCCATAAGCATATCCCGGTTGAGATGGGGAAGGCCGACTATTCCAATGGCATCGCCTTCATTGGCAGCCGGGCAGAGAATATTGCGCTTGGAAGGATAATATGCCCCCCATGGCCCGCCTTCGCTGAAAAGATACCATTGGCTCTTGTTGCCGAGAAACATGTGGACTCCTTCCTCGAAGCAGTTTGTAATGGCAGTTTCAATGCAGGGATAATTTTGTTTGGCCCAGGTCATGAACCGGGAATCAATGAAATAAAACCCCAGGGATTTCGGATAAAAGCCAAAAGCGCTTTTGAAGGTTTCCATCAGGTAAGAAAACACTTCTTTTTTCATATCAAATGAAAGGAGGAAAAACGCATCCTCTTCCGTCCCGAATCTTTCACGGAACTCCCTGCACTGAAGCTCATTGATGCCAAGGGCTATTTCGTCCCCATATAGCTCGTGCTGGTTTTTGACGTAATCAATAATTTTCTTCTCACTGAAGTTGGGGAGAGTTACCATTATTGTCGTACGAAAGCCCATCCTGTGGGCTTCATCCTGCTGAAAACAGAATGCTCTGAACAGGTCTTCCCGGGCAAAGGGCCTGTGTATGATATTGAGATACATGGTTTTCTGCTGTTTTGTCATATCTTCACCTCATAAAGTGATGGTCATGCATTGGCTGGTACCTGCATTAATCTTTAAACACGCGTATGTCGTCAAGATAAATGACACCCTCTCCGGATTCGCCGGCTTCCTTGTTGACGTAGATACCGATTTCCCTTATGTCCTTAAGGTCAATTACTCCGTTTCCGTCCCCGCTGTACCAGTCAGGGTGGAAGAAATCTTTGAAATAGAGCTTGACTTCCCGAGGCTCGGTACCTTCAAGGATTACCTTTGTCTCCCACGCTTCCTTGCCTCTTTCCTGGAACTGAACGTACATGGTGCGGTTTGAGCCGTCGGGCTTGAGCCAGAAGGAGATACCGTCCATGTCTTTCCAGCTGAGTTCAACCGGGCAATATACTCCTGCCCAGTCGGGACTGGTGTTGACATATTCCAATTTCAGGCTGTAGCTGCCCTGGCTCTTGTTTTCCGTATCGAGGGACAGGGTGACCCTGTTACCGGCCGGATTCCTGAAGTATTTTTCGCCAAGCTTTGCGCTGTCCCCGCCGTAGCTTTCAAAATCATCCACAACAGGTATTACTTCCTTGTCAGGCAGGGGCAGGGGAGGAGCTTCTTCCGGAAGCTCTCTGAACTGGTTGCTTGAAAGCTGTTTCATTTCATCCCTTGTGATGGCATATTCGGCTTCATAGACTTTTTTGACTATTTCCTCGCTGTTGTGGCTGTGAAGGAATGTGGCCCATACCATGAACCAGGACCAGTTGGGCTGGAAAATGGGCATGGAGATCAGGTTGGGCATCTTTCCGCATTCCCCTATGGCAATGGGTTTGTCGCCGGTCTTTGCCAGCTCCAGCAATGTGTCATAATGTATCTGATCAAAATTGTCATAAAGGTCCACGCCAAGAATGTCAACATATTCATCCCCGGGATAATATTTTTCATAGGGCTCAGCCCAGTCATTGACACCGTTGGGATTCCACATCCAGAGGAGGTTATCGAGTTTGTGCACCTTTGTGAACCTTTCATACATCATGATCCAGAGTTCCGGGTACCGTTCATGGCTTCCCCACCAGAAGAAGTCTGCATTCATTTCATGATAGGGGCGCCAGATGACAGGAACACCGGCTTCCTTAAGTTGTTTCAGGTATCCTGCGATCTCGTCAACCCGTTCAGTCCACTGCCTGTTGAGCTCTGTTCCGGGTGTCAGCAGCTCATTGAATTCCTCTTCCGCGTATCTGCTTTTTGAAACACTGTCCCAGCCTTTGCTTTCGGGATCATTTGGCCGGACCTGGTGCCATGTGAGTACTACCAGGGAACCCCTTTTCCATTGATCAATGGCTTCATTTATCATGTTCTGGCGATGGACCTGGACATTTTCACCATAGGCAAAGTCGGATCCCCATAAGGCCGGGGCTTTGCCGGTGGCGATACGGACCTGATCGTACCAGACCCTCGGGGCTTCCACATAATTATGCTGACCTGTAAGAATTCCCTTTCCTCTCATCTCTCTCAAAAAGGCCAGAACTGCCCTGGCTTCTTCGGTGGCATTGGGATTTACAGGACCGTAGGGATCGCGCTGGGGTTCATTTTCTGAAACCAACTGTCCCCTGAAGATTATGTATCCTGCTGCCAATACGGTAATTATGACAACTGGCAGAAGAATTGACAGCAGCTTTGTTAATTTGTTTTTAAACATATGTGTCACTCCTTAAAGTCAATCCTGAAAACGGGAGAGAGTGCTTCCACTCTCTCCCGTTACCGATTGTTTAATTGGTCAGCAAATAATATAGGATGGATTATCTTGGCTCAAGACAGTAATTTCTGTATGCGGTTCTGAAAGGTTCCTTGTATTGGTTCCACAGCCAGGCAAGGAGAGTTATTTTCTTGTTTCTGCACGCATTCATGATGGGATTCCATATTTCATCCCCATTATTGGCAAACTCTTCGACTATGAAGGGCAGCCCGGCGTCCAGCATGCTCTGGAAACGCGCTTCAATTTCGCTTTGGGGTATGTTCCATTTATGGTTGTAAGCATGGACAGAGAAAATTATATTATCGTAATCACGAAGGATGTTTGGGCCGTGGTTTATAAGAACCTCATGCCCCTGACCCATGTGTGAAGGATTAAGCACGATGGGGTTTGTGGCCCCGGTACTGCGTATCTCCTCGATCATTGCCCTGGCATCGGCCTCCCACATGTCATCGGTATAGCCATTGGAACCATCCCACATATAGGGTTCGTTCCAGGGATTGAACCAGACATCCGACTGGTCCTTAAAGAGGAGGGCAATTTCTTTCCAGCGGTCCATGATAGCTCTGTAGCGGGGATCCTGCTGAGGATTTGCGCCAAGAAGCTGGCAATTGGGATAAGGTGTGTTTCCGCCCAGATCCTTATGGTCATACCAGAAACCTGCGAGAATAACTACGAACCCTTTGGACCTGGCGTGATTTACTATTTGCTGCAACTGGGCGTTTGTAGTCATCTTCATATCAATACATTCACGTGTGATGTCCATGCCCCATGCATCAATTTCATCATAGTTAAGTCCGAATACGCTCATTATGTTTGTTCCGCGAAGCTCCATCTGTACACCGTCCTTGTAGATTCTGTTTCCTTGTGTGTACCATCCCGTTCCCGGAGTGGGAGTTGGCGTCGGCGGTATGCCGTCGGTGGTAGACACAATTATTTCGTCAAGATAAATGTCAGTTGTATTGCCGCCAAGGTTGAAAACCAGCCTTGCCGTGGGGTCTGTAACGCCGGATGTGAATGTGTATTCACCGTAAGTATTCGGGGATGTTCCAACCGTCACATCCTGAACCCAGTATGCCGTATAGGGAGAAGACCATTTCTGCAGCATGACCTGGATGTTCTTCTGGGCATCTGCCTTGGCCCTGAAACGGATTGTATAGGTTTTTCCGGCTTCAATGGAAACCTGCTGGGTCACCTGGACGTTCCAGGCAGCAGAACCTCCGTTTGAGATGGAGACCTTCAGGGCATTGGCGCCTGAAAGACCTG
>Ga0134093_1002171_pt1 | contig 16445 bp, 9 predicted proteins | sample 4_1taG_FD_94452 | JGI IMG/M metagenome (GOLD analysis project Ga0134093, IMG submission 94452) | Switchgrass degrading microbial communities from high solid loading bioreactors in New Hampshire, USA - 4_13_20_68_A1 metaG | ecosystem: Engineered > Bioreactor > Semi-continuous > Anaerobic >...
GCATCTATTGCTTTATAATTCATTTCAACAACAGCATCGCCTTTACTTCCGTATGATTTCTTCGCTGCTTCTTTCATATATTTCACAGCATCTTCAATGGGCATAATATTTGCCAGTTTGAAAAATGCCGATTGAAGAATTGTATTGGTACGTTTACCCATACCTATTTCAAGAGCTATATCTATGGCATTTATTGTATATAACTGAATATTGTTGTCTGCAATATATTTCTTGGTTTCAGCATTTAATTTGGTGGATAACTCTTCATCGGACCACTGGCAGTTAATGAGGAATACTCCACCCGGCTTAACATCCTGAACCATTTTAAAGCCCTTTATTACATAGGACGGATTGTGACAAGCAACAAAATCAGCCTGATTTATATAATAAGGACTTCTAATGGGCTTATCACCGAATCTCAAGTGAGAAATGGTAACTCCGCCGGTTTTCTTTGAATCGTATTGGAAATATGCTTGAATATATTTATCTGTATGGTCACCGATGATCTTCGTGGAGTTTTTGTTGGCACCTACAGTACCATCTCCTCCAAGACCCCAGAACTTGCACTCTACCGTACCCGGTGCAGCTGTAATAGGAGCAGGTTTAACTTCCGGTAAGCTCAAGTTTGTAACATCATCAACTATACCTATTGTAAAGCGTGGCTTAGGATTATCCTTTTTAAGTTCAGTATAAACGGCAAATACCGAAGACGGAGGAGTATCCTTAGAACCGAGTCCGTAACGTCCGTTTGTAACTACTATATCATTAAGCCCGGCTTCTCGAATTGTTGACGAAACATCAAGGTATAACGGTTCAGCCAATGCTCCAGGCTCTTTAGTACGGTCAAGTACTGCAATCTTCTTAACTGTCTTTGGAAGAACCTTAAGGAAACTGCTTGAAACCCAAGGACGGTACAAGCGAACCTTGATAAGTCCGACTTTTTCACCGTTGGCATTTAAATAATCTACAACTTCTTCTGCCACATCACAGAAAGAACCCATGGCAACAATAACACGATCGGCATCAGGAGCTCCATAGTAGTTGAAAAGATCGTAATTAGTACCTATTTTCTTATTAACCATTGTCATGTATTTTTCAACAATAGCCGGCAATCTATCATAGTATACATTACATGCTTCACGATGCTGGAAGAATATGTCTCCGTTTTCATGGGAACCGCGCATTTTCGGTTTTTCAGGATTTAATGCACGATCTCGGAATGCTTTTACCGCATCCATATTGCACATTTCTTTTAAATCGGAATAGTCCCACACCTCAATTTTTTGAATTTCATGGGATGTGCGGAATCCGTCAAAGAAACTGATAAAAGGAATTCTTCCCTCTATTGATGCAAGATGTGCAACCGCACTCAAATCCATAACTTCCTGAGGATTCGATTCGGCCAACATGGCAAAACCCGTCTGACGACAAGCATAAACATCACTGTGATCTTCAAAGATGTTCAAAGCATGTGTGGCAACAGTACGTGCCGATACATGAAATACGCTCGGAAGCAATTCTCCAGCTATTTTATACATATTTGGAATCATTAAAAGCAATCCCTGTGAAGCTGTAAATGTTGATGTTAAAGCACCGGCAGCAAGAGAACCGTGAACAGTTCCCGCAGCACCTGCTTCCGATTGAAGCTCTACAACTTTGACTTGATTACCGAAAATATTCTCCCTGCCCGCTGCAGACCATTGGTCAACAAAGTCAGCCATTGGACTTGACGGGGTAATTGGATAAATGGCAGCAACTTCTGTAAAAGCATATGCCACATGTGCGGCAGCTGTATTGCCGTCCATTGATTGTTTAAGTCTTGGCATTTTTTCACTTCCCCCTTTGAATTAATTAACCTAAAATTTTAAACTTTTTATACTCCCCATAAAGAGGTTGTATACATTACAGTGTATACAAAGTACATTAATAAGGACACAATTAATCTTTTTTTGTTAATATATCTTCCCACATGAAAGCTAGAAGAAATGCTGATAAGATTAATGTAATCCTACTGGACATAGCTTTAAAAATTAAACTATGGAGACAAACCCCTAATCTGTCCTACATGTTAAATTTTAAACAAAGTTTTTTTTACTCTTTTTATTGTAACACTTTTTATTAAAAAAACAAAGTCTAAATTTGTCGGAAATGAAAAGTCTTGTTTATTTTTTTCATAAAACCTTTTATCAGTATAAAATAAAAAGCCATACACCTACCGGTATGACATGTGGTCACAGATTTTGATTTCATCTTTTTAAAACGATATGAAAGAAGCAAAATAGATAGCTTCGATGTCTTAAAACTTTTATGTTCGGCAAACTTTAACCTATTTATTCAATATATATTGTAAAGCAACCGTTAAACAAACTCCAGGAAACCCAAGTGTACCTACTATAAATGAAGTAATAGGATTTAGTGCTATAGTGAAATTAAAGAAATTACCGATCAGATTTATAACAGCAATTGCAATGCCTCCCAATATACAACTAAATAACATTTTTACAACTACTTTCATAGGCTCCGCAAATATTCTTCCTAAAAAATACAAAAATATAATTCCGGCTATATATAAAAAAACAGTGCTATATTCCAAACTCATGATTTATCACTTCGCTCTCAATTTGTAATAACCAGTATATTGTCAAACTTTAGCACCTTTACGGCAACTATAAATTTATAAAATGTCTACTATTAAAATATATAAAATAAATAATAGATTTATTACATAATGATGGTCAATTACTAGAAAATAATAATTTCTGATAGGTTTATAAAGGTTAATTTGATGCTAAATGTACAAGATTACATTTTTGTAAAGCGAAAATTTATTCCGAGTACATTATAAAGAGCAATTATCAAATTGATAAAAATTAATTTTTATTTTTTATCAAATTGGCATCATATTTAATACCTCTTTCTTTTGCTATCCTTATAAGGTACTGATATCTTGCCTCATAAGCTTTGATTTTATATGAAAGATAGTCAACCATCTCCTTATCCACTACGTAATTAAAATCATAGCTAGCTTCCATCCATTCCCTCTTGGCATTTGTTATACTGTCTATAAGGCTCTGGGTATCGCTTATATCATCATTTGTAAACTTATTCATTTCAATAGGTCTAAGGAGATTTAGGATTTTTTGAAAAATCCAACTTTTTTGTTCTTTTATCCCTTCATGTTTCTGAATATTTAAGTTCATAAAATCACCTTATACTTATAAATTTTATTTAACACTCTTAATTTAATATATGAATCCATAAATGTATTGTTTATATGTTGCCTTTATAAGACTCATTACCATTCACAATTTTAATCATTTGCCTTGAGTCCCATTTTTCTCATCCTCTCACTTTTGGTTTTGAAGAGAAAGCAAATTCAATACAATCAATGCAAAAAGTCTTTTAAAGATGGTTGTCTTAATATTCTTTTTATAAGTATAAGCAAAAATTGTTCAATCTATACATATAATAACAATTTATTATTTTTTTACCTTATATTTCAGTATACATTTTATTGTTTGATATACTTAAGTTTACATTTTTACATTGAAAAATATATTGTTTTTTTTTATCAATCTTGCGATAATTATATTATACTGATAAGAACAAGCTAACTATTACATAAGTTTAGCTTTTTGTGAACTTTAAACAAATTTTTATCGTCTAAAAATTTGTTTAAATCAAATTTATTAAAATGGAGTGTAGTTATGACAAATCTTGAAGTATCAAAGAAAATTGTTAAACCTAAAAACAAATATTTATTTATTCTGCTAATAGCAGTAACATTGCTGTTTGTAATTTTTTCAATCTATTCTATTATTTCTTTGACATACAGCAAATCATACAAGGGAATTTATATCAATAATTACAATGTCAGCAAAATGACTGAAAACGATTTACATTCATTTTTAACAGCCAACTTTTCCGAGAAAGCCAAAAACAATAAGATTACTCTAAAATATAAGGAAAAAATTAAAGAAATAACTTTTTCGGAAATCGGTGTAATGTATGATATTGAAAAAGCTATAAATGATGTTATGAGTTTAGGAAGGCAAGGCAACATATTTGAAAGACTTTTGGAAATATCCCGCCTTAGAAAGAACGGAAAAATTATAGAAATGAACTACTCCTATGAAAAAGACAGCTTAAAAGCTATAATCGACGATTTCAACAATGAAACAATTAAATATGTAAAAGAGGCCGAACTGATTTTTGAGGATTCAAAAGTTACATTAAGAACAGGTCATCCCGGTGAGCAAATTGACACAGACAATATCTATAAAGCAATTGAAGAATCCATAAAAACTTGTAGCCAATTGGAACATGAAGTTCCGGCAATAATAATTCCTCCAAGCAGTATAGATGTTGATGAATTTTATAATAAGATATGTGTCGAACCGGTAGATGCAAAAGCAAAATTGGATGAGAATAAAAACCTTTCGGTAATTCCTCATTCAAATGGAAGATCCATAGATAAAAACGAATTGGCAAGTATTATAAATGAAATTGAAAACCAACACGATACCGAAAGAGTACTTCCGGTGGAATTTACCGAGCCAAAGATAACTACATCCGTATTTAATGCCAATCTCTTCAAAGACACTCTTGCAACGGCAAGTACAAGTTTCAATACAAATACTGAAAATAATGCCAATAGAGCAGTAAATATGAGGCTTTCTACTTCAAAAATAAATGGAACAATACTACTGCCCGGTGAAGTATTTTCGTTCAATGACGTTGTTGGTCCAAGAACGGTTGATAGAGGTTACAAGGCTGCCAATTCCTATATTGGCGGAAAGATAGTTAAAGATATAGGTGGAGGAGTTTGCCAGGTATCCACAACTCTGTATAACTCGGTATTGAAAGCAGACCTAGAAACTGTAGCAAGAAGCAATCATATGTTTACAGTGTCCTATGTTCCTTTCGGCCAGGATGCTGCCGTAGATTACGGTTCGGTTGATTTCAAGTTTAAAAACAACACCAGCATGCCAATAAAAATTCAAGGAACGGTAACCAGTGACAATCGTGTTGTTTTCACAATTTTAGGGACAAACGAAAATCCAAACAAGACTATTGAAATAACCAATGTTCAAGTAAGCACAATACCAGCTCCCGTTAAATATATTTACGACTCCTCTCTTCCTGAGGGACAATCAGTCGTTATTAATAGCGGAATGCAGGGTTATGTAATCGATACCTATAAAATTGTTAAAATAAACGGAGAAGTACAAAGTAAGACTATGATTCACAGGAGTACCTATAAAACTTTGGAAAAGACCGTCAAGTTAGGTACCAAAAAGAATACTTCAACCTCTCTTTCAACACCTGAAACTATACAGGAACCTGTTTCAACTCCGATTCCCGCGGTTCCCTCGGAAGGTGTTATCGATTCACAACCTGCTGATATTATGGATACCATATAATCCTTATTTATAAAAATGCTTCCTTTATAGTAAAACTACTATATGGGAAGCATTTTCGGCTTAAATATATTTTTCAAAATACAGATAACTTAAAGTTTTCACCAATTTCATTTAATTATCCAGTCAACTTGCATTATGAATTTTATTCTAAACAAACAGATTTACAAATTTTTTGTGTAATTTGCATCGTACGGCTATTAGTAGCTATCCACACTTACTGCACCGTTTTTTCTTAATATGGAACTAATGGAAGAAACATTATCGTCATCTGCTTTCATGCTGAAAAGAATTTTACCCGCTTTTATATCGGTTTCATACTGACGGCTTTTATTTTCCGGAATGCCGAGATCTACAAGACCGCCTACAATACCGCCTGTCACAGCTCCCGATAACAATCCTGTTATTGGACCTGCTGCTGCGATTATCCCTAACCCCGGAATTACCATACTTCCGGCACCAATCAGCAACCCTGCCAGTCCTCCAAGAATTCCCCCCGATATAACTCCATTAGATATATTGTCATTTACACCTCTTGGATTTACGCCCATATTAAATCCCGTTGTTTCGGTTGTATTTCCATTACTTTCATCCCTATCTTTTGCAACAATGGAAATATCATCTGTCCTAAGTCCTTTTTCTTTTATTTCTCTTGCCGCATTTTCAGCCTTTGAATAATCATCAAAAATTGCTACAACTGTTTTTGACATTTTTTTATCCTCCTTAATAAGGTTTGTTGGAATAATAAATAAACAACACAAAATTATTTTGATTTTTAAAAGGGCAATTGCAAAGTTTTCAATATAAAAACAAGATTTCAAGTGTTGTTTTATTTATCCTTATAAATATCATTAGTTATTGCATAGCATTTTATTCATCAATTAAAATGTAACTTTTTTTTAATATTTATAACATTTTTCATAGTGTATAATAAAATTGTACGGCTATATTCAGAAGACATGACAATTCATGAATTAACCGGAATAAAAATTCTTATAAATTTGTCCAAAGAAAAATTTGCTAACAAGGTTATTAACAAATGTTTAATTGTATTTTCATAAGTTAATTCATGAACATAACACTAAAAATCAAAGTTCAAAGCGAATAATATAAGGGGTGTTACATATACAAATGAAAAGGTATTTAAGATTTTTTATCGTTTTGGTTATTATATTTTCAATTTTTTCAAACATGGGAGTTTTCCATGCCGATTCCTCTGAATCTACTATAATGGAGCAAAATGCAAACACCTTGGTTAATCTTGGAATAATGAAGGGATATGAGGACGGATCCTTAAGACTTAACAATAAAATAAAGAGAAGTGAGTTTATCACTCTAGTTGTAAAAATGATGGCCTATGATAAAGATACCAATTTGGCAAACACAAAAATCACTTTTAAAGACTTGGCAAAAAATCACTGGGCTTATACTAATATAGGTCTTGCCCTTAAATATGATCTCATAGCAGGATATCCTGACAATACTATAGCTCCGGACAAAGATGTAACTTATGCAGAAGCACTTGCCGTAGTTATAAGGGCTTTAGGTTATGAAAAAAGTTTAAAGGGTAAATGGCCCGACAATGTTGTCAGCAAAGGTGCTGAACTTAAACTGAATAAAAACTTGTCCTTAGATCCTAATCAAGCATTAACCCGAGGCGAAATGTCCGTTATTGTTTATAACGCATTGACAGTAAATTTCGCTGAAAATTAAATTTCATAAGTCTTATAAAAATGTGTTGTACTAAAGAAATAAAGCTGCTAATATAATATAAGTTGCTTTATTGTTTAGGAACTTTCGAAAGAAGTAAGATTTAGAGATCTAAGGGGCTCAATGCCCCTGAGATTTTATCAGCTTTGCTTCTTTCTGGCATTGTGAAAAATGTAAAAACAGCGGCTTACAGCTAAAAAATCTTATATTTGAAATATTTTATTTAGGAGTATGAAATGCAATTAGAAGGTATGTTACTTTTGCTTATAATGTTAATATTTGTACCTATTATATATATAGCATCAAACGATACAGTCTTTTTTATCATTTTTTCTTTAGTAATTGCTTTTTCATCCATTAAAAATATATTAGGTCCGTTTTTACCCGATTTTGTTGAAGACGATGAAGAAACTGAAGACATAATAGAGGAAATAAAGGATTCTATAAATTTAGATTTTAACAAAATCAAATCCGGTATTAGATCTATCAGGGCTATGATTTTCATTTTATATTTTTTATATAGTTGTTTCTATATTGATAAACTTATTTATAAAATAGCTGCAGTTTTTATAATTGTTTACTGGCTCTATCATGTAATAGAGAATATCAAAGACAATAGGGAAAATAAAAACTCCTCAGAAACCAAGAGATCTTTTTTTGGCAATCTTATAAATATTTTTGTCGGCATAATTAGTTTAATAGTAATTTTAACCACAAATTACAGTAGATTTTTGAAATAAAAAGTTGTTCTCAGTTAAGGAAATATTGAATTTTATTCTTTTAGCATAATTTAGACAACAACTCTTCTTTAAATACATTTCTTATTTGGTTTATGTTTATTCTTTTATATTCATTCGTTGCTTCATTTATATAAATCAATATTTAATTAAGGTAAATCAATTCTTTTTTTGAGATAATATCCATTTACAGCAAGTTTATCATGAAAAAACCAGGAGGCTTATATTGTAATTAGCAGTATATAGCTTTATTTACATACTTTGAATATATTTTTGCAAGTACTGCATTAAAAAATTGCAAATTTATATAATTTTTTTTATAAATTTATTGAATTTAATTATATATTTATGTTATAATTAAAAAAAACATAAGATGAAAAAAAGGACATTGTCCTCAAATATAGCAATGGTGCTTGGGTTATTCGATAAATAAGCGTACTCAATGGCGAGACTGGTTATTTCGTTTATGTACGCTTTTTTTACACCCTCATCACTTTTGCAAGTTTATGTTTTGTAAATTTCATTTTATAATTAAAATATGTGTTTATGGAAAGGGTGTATAACTATGAATAATTATGGATTACCCTCAAAACAAGGTTTATATGACCCACAGTTTGAGCATGATGCCTGTGGGATTGGTTTCGTTGTCAATATAAAGGGGAAAAAATCTCATGAAATTGTCAAACAGGCTTTAACCGTCTTGATAAACCTCACTCATCGAGGTGGAAGCGGCTCGGAATCAAATACAGGTGATGGTGCAGGTATATTAATTCAAATACCTCATAAATTTTTTGCCAAGGAATTGGCAAAGCAAGGCATTACATTACCTGAACCGGGGAATTATGCAGTAGGTATGGTTTTCCTTCCTACCGACGAAAATAAACGTAAAGCAATGGAAAATTATATTGAAGGTATAATAAAAGAAGAAGGTCAAAGTCTTTTAGGTTGGAGAGATTTGGAATTAGATGGCAGTTCACTGGGAAATGCTGCTCTAGCGGTAAAACCCTATATAAGACAGCTATTTATAGAAAAAAGCAATAACCTTGATAAGGAAATTGCTTTTGAAAGAAAGCTTTATGTTATAAGAAAGCGAATTGAAAAATATGCCCTGGATAATAATGAATATGTGTACTTTTCAAGTTTGTCGTCAAAGACAATAGTATATAAAGGTATGTTGACTTCCCATCAGGTTGAAGAGTTTTACACTGAACTGTCAGATACTGATGTTGAAACTGCCCTTGCCCTTGTGCACTCAAGATTCAGTACAAATACTTTCCCCAGTTGGGAAAGGGCACATCCAAACCGTTATATTATTCACAACGGAGAAATCAATACCTTAAGAGGTAATGTAAATTGGATGAATGCCAGACAGGCACTTTTAGACTCGGAGCACTTTGGTGAAAATATAGAAAAGATACTTCCTATTATAAATCCAAATGGAAGTGACTCGGCAATGTTTGATAACTGCCTTGAGTTCTTAGCACTTTCAGGACGTTCCCTTCCCCATGCTGTAATGATGATGATACCTGAACCATGGTCAAATCATGAAAGCATGAGTGATGAGAAAAAAGCGTTTTACGAGTATCACAGCTGTCTTATGGAACCCTGGGACGGTCCTGCTGCAATAGCTTTTACCGACGGTTCAAAGGTTGGAGCTGTTTTAGATAGAAACGGTCTTAGACCTGCCCGTTATTATGTTACAACCGATGACCTTGTTATATTGGCATCGGAAGTTGGGGTACTTGATATTCCTGCTGAAAATATAATATGCAAGGAAAGACTTCATCCCGGAAGAATGCTTCTTATAGATACAACTGAAGGAAGAATTATAACCGATGATGAAATAAAGCATTCGATTGCTACTCAACATCCTTATCGCGATTGGCTTAATCAGCACTTATTGGATATGGAAAGTTTGACTCAGGTTTCTGATATACACGAAACAGACCATGATACTCTTCTTTTAAGGCAGAAAGCTTTTGGATATACCATAGAAGATATCAATGCAAACTTGCTTCCAATGGCCAAGGACGGTATTGATCCCATTGGTGCAATGGGTACGGACATACCATTAGCTGTATTATCCGACAAACCTCAGCTATTGTATAACTATTTCAAACAGCTTTTTGCCCAGGTTACAAATCCACCCATTGATGCAATCAGGGAAGAAATTATTACAAGTACTGAAACAATGATGGGTTCGGAAGGAAATTTAATCAATCCGGCACCTGAAAGTTGCAGGCAGATAAAAATAAAAAATCCTATAATTGACAATTATGAACTTGAAAAACTGCGTCACATAGATAAGAGCGGATTTAAATCGGTAACATTACCTATACTGTATAATGTAAAGGAAGGCGGCAAATCTCTTGAAAAGGCTATGGAAGATTTGTTTGCCAATGCTGATTCCGCAATTTCGAACGGTGCCAATATTCTGATACTGTCCGATAGAGGAATAAACGCTGATAACGCTGCTATTCCTGCACTTTTGGCGGTATCCGGATTGCATCACCATCTTATCAGAAAAGGAACCAGAACATTGGTAAGTATAGTTTTAGAGTCGGGAGAACCGAGGGAAGTACATCATTTCTGTGTGCTTATAGGATATGGTGCTTCAGCTGTAAATCCATACCTTGCGATAGAGTCCATTGAGCATATGATTGAACAAGGTTTACTCCCAAATATGAGTCGTGAAGATGCAGTTCACAATTATTTAAAAGCATGTAAAAAAGGTATAGTTAAAGTTCTCTCAAAAATGGGAATATCAACTATCCAAAGTTATCAGGCTGCCAAAATTTTTGAAGCAATCGGCCTTGCGGAAGATTTTGTAGATAAATATTTCACTTCAACTGCATCAAGAATAGGTGGATTGGGAATTTATGAAGTTGCTGAGGAAGTTAAATTAAGACATATTGCTGCTTTTGATGAACGTATAAATGAATTGTCCTTGGATTCTGGCGGAGTCAATAAATGGCGTAGCGACGGAGAATACCATATGTATAATCCGGAAACTGTGCATAAACTGCAAAATGCTTGCAGAACAGGAAATTATGAAGAATTTAAGGAATTTTCCAAATTGATAAACGATCAAACTCAGAAACTTTGCACAATAAGAGGACTTATGGACTTTAAGCACCGCAATCCCATACCCATTGATGAAGTTGAATCGGTTGAGTCTATTTGTAAAAGATTTAAAACCGGTGCCATGTCCTACGGTTCTATAAGCCAGGAAGCCCATGAATGTTTGGCTATCGCTATGAACCGCCTAGGAGGTAAGAGCAATACCGGTGAAGGCGGCGAGGATCCCGCAAGATTTATTCCTGATGAAAATGGGGATTCCAAGTGCAGTGCCATTAAGCAGGTAGCTTCGGGAAGATTTGGAGTCACAAGCCATTACCTTGTAAATGCAAAGGAAATTCAAATAAAAATCGCTCAAGGAGCAAAACCCGGCGAGGGAGGTCAATTACCCGGAAGAAAAGTTTATCCTTGGGTTGCTAAAGTTAGAGGATCAACTCCCGGTGTTGGTTTGATTTCACCGCCTCCTCATCATGATATTTACTCAATTGAAGATTTGGCGGAACTTATACACGACCTTAAAAATGCCAACAGGGATGCAAGAATAAATGTTAAGCTTGTTTCCGAAGTAGGTGTAGGAACTATTGCCGCAGGAGTTGCAAAAGGAAAAGCCGATGTAGTATTGATAAGCGGTTATGACGGAGGAACCGGTGCTTCCCCCCGTACAAGTATAAAGCATGCTGGACTTCCATGGGAATTGGGTCTGGCTGAAACTCATCAAACTCTATTGCTAAACAATTTGAGAAGTCGTATAGTTGTTGAAACGGACGGAAAACTTCTTACCGGAAGAGATGTGGCATTAGCAGCATTATTAGGTGCAGAAGAATTCGGTTTTGCAACTGCTCCACTAGTTGTACTCGGTTGCGTTATGATGAGAGTTTGTAATCTTGACACTTGCCCCGTCGGAATTGCAACGCAAAACCCTGAGCTTAGAAAGAAGTTTAAAGGAAAACCCGAATATGTTGTCAATTACTTTAAGTTTGTCGCCCAAGAATTGAGGGAAATCATGGCAGAGCTTGGCTTTAGAACAATAAATGAGATGGTTGGAAGAACTGATGTACTTGAGCCTTCCAATGCAGTTAAGCACTGGAAAACTAAAGGAATTGACTTGTCTAAGATTTTATACAGACCTGAAATTCCTGAAGGTGCTGTAATGTATTGCAATGAGAGCCAGAATCACGAGTTGGAAAAAAGCCTCGACATGACAGAACTTTTACGCATATGTGAGCCTGCTTTGTCATCAAAGGAAAAAGTAAGGGCCATATTGCCGATAAAGAATACAAACAGGGTAGTAGGAACAATACTCGGAAGTGAAGTTACAAAAAAATATGGTGCAGAAGGCTTGCCTGAAGATACAATAAGTCTCCACTTCCAAGGATCGGCAGGACAAAGTTTCGGTGCCTTTGTGCCGAAAGGAATAACATTAACTCTTGAAGGCGATACCAATGACTATTTGGGTAAAGGGTTGTCCGGCGGTAAAATCATTGTATATCCTCCTAAAACTTCCTCCTTTAAGCCTAATGAAAACATCATTACCGGTAATGTCGCATTCTATGGTGCAACTAGTGGTGAAGCATATATCAGAGGAGTTGCCGGCGAAAGATTTTGTGTTAGAAACAGCGGAATAAATGCGGTTGTCGAAGGTGTAGGTGATCACGGCTGTGAATATATGACCGGCGGAACAGTTGTTGTGTTAGGAAAAACCGGCAGAAATTTCGCAGCAGGAATGTCAGGTGGAATAGCCTATGTACTCGATGAAGACGGTGACTTTTCAAATAGATGCAATATGGAAATGGTAGGTTTGGAAAAAATCATCGATAATGATGAGGCTAATAAAGTAAAATCAATGATTCAAAAGCACTATGAATACACTAACAGTGATGTGGCAAAGAGAGTTCTTGATAATTGGAGCAGCATGGTTGATAAATTCGTTAAAGTAATGCCTATAGACTACAAGAGAATGCTTCAAGCTATAAAGAAAATTTCCGAACAAGGTATTACCGGTGATGAAGCATTAATGGCAGCTTTTGATGCAAACCACAAAGATCTTGCCCGCGTCAGCGGAAATTAGAAATGGAGGAATTGAAATGGGTAAACCAACAGGATTCATGGAATATAAACGAGAATTACCGCAGGATCGTTCTCCCCTTGAAAGAATTAGGGATTGGAATGAGTTTCATGAAGCTTTTCCTGAAGAAAAGCAAAGGATTCAAGCAGCAAGATGTATGGACTGCGGAATACCGTTTTGCCACTCGGGAATTTTAATAAACGGTATGGCGTCGGGCTGTCCCATACACAATCTTATCCCTGAATGGAACGATCTATTATATAAAGGATTATGGAAAGAAGCACTTAAAAGATTGCTTAAGACTAATAACTTCCCGGAATTTACCGGTAGGGTATGTCCTGCACCATGTGAAGGTGCTTGTACCGTTGGAATCAACGATCCTCAAGTAACAATAAAACTGAATGAATGTGCCATAATTGACAAAGCCTTTGAAGAAGGATGGATAGTTCCGGAAGAACCAAAAGTAAGGACCGGAAAGAAAGTTGCAGTAATCGGGTCCGGTCCTTCGGGCCTTGCCTGTGCAGATCAGTTAAATTCTGCAGGACACAGTGTTACAGTATATGAGAGAGCCGATAGAATAGGCGGCCTTCTAATGTACGGAATCCCCAACATGAAACTTGACAAAAGCATAGTTCAAAGAAGGGTTGACCTTCTTGAAAAAGAGGGTATTAAATTTATTACAAATACAGAAGTAGGAAAAGATATCTCGGCTGAAGAGCTCTTAAAAAATTACGATGCCGTAGTATTATGCGGAGGTGCTACAAAACCGAGGGATTTGAATATTGAAGGTAGAGAATTGAAAGGTATATATTTTGCCATGGATTTCCTACGTGCAAATACCAAAAGTCTCCTCGATTCGCAACATGCCGATTCCAAATATATCTCCGCAAAAGGAAAAAATGTTATTGTAATAGGCGGCGGAGATACCGGAACTGACTGCGTTGCTACTTCAATAAGGCATGGCTGCAACAGCGTGGTACAATTTGAAATAATGCCCAAGCCTCCTTCTGAAAGGCAGCCTAACAATCCATGGCCCCAATGGCCAAAAGTACTAAAGGTAGACTATGGCCAGGAAGAAGCATCAGCTCTTTATGGTGATGATCCCAGAATTTATTGCATCACAACCAAGAAATTTGTTGGAGATGAAAATGGAAATATAAAAGAAGTTCATACTGCTGATATAGAATGGAAAAAAGATCAATCGGGTCGATTTGTTCCGGTTGAGATTGAAGGTACTGAAAGAGTTTGGAAAGCTGATCTTGTTCTCTTATGTCTTGGATTTTTAGGACCTGAAGATACGGTTTTAAAACAGTTGGGAGTTGAACAAGATGAAAGATCTAATGTAAAAGCCCAATACGGCAGTTTTAAAACAAATGTTGAAGGAGTTTTTGCTGCCGGTGATATGAGACGAGGACAGAGCCTCGTAGTGTGGGCAATTAATGAAGGTCGCAGTGTTGCTCGTGAAGTTGATAAATTCTTAATGGGTTATACAAATTTACCATAAACACAACTCACTTCAGATTATTTGCAGAAACTGCATATTGTGCAGTTTCTTTTTTATTTTGGACCCTTCCAATATGGTAATATTTTATTTTTTGTTTATACTATCATTATATATTATTAATTTTTAACTTTCATTTTTATGTTATAATGATAAACAATGACAATGAATGTGTCGAATTAACATAAAATTGAGAAAGGTAAGGTTTTGATATATATAATGGAAGAAAAAGTAATAAAAATCAGCACTGTGCTTACGCTTGCTATTCTTATACTGTCAGCATCTTTAGATAATGTGGTTTTAGGATTGTTTCCCCCTCTTTTTTCATCCATATCGGAGGATTTAAATATAAATGTTTCTGCCATGGGGGTTGTTTCTGCCGTTACCATAATTTTTTCCGCTGTATCGTCAATATTTTGGGGATTTATGGCAGACAAAGGTAAAAGAAAACATTTACTGATTACTGGGACTTTTATTTTTACCGTTTCAATATTTTTGACTGCTTTTAGCAATAACTTTTTTCAATTGATACTGTTTCAAATATTCACCGGTATTGGTCTCGGTTGTGTAGGTTCAATAGGGTATAGTGTGTTAACTGACTTCATACCTAAAAGGTATCTAGGTACATTACTCAGCCTTTGGGGTTTGTCCCAGGGATTTGGAGGTATTGCCGGAGCCATTATGGCCCCTATAATTTCTACACACTCAACATGGAGAAGGCCTTTTATCATAATTTCGATTATTGACTTCATTTTTATGTTTTTATACTTTTTTATAAAGGAACCTGAAAAAGGTTCTGCCGAGCCGGAATTAAAAGAACTCCATAAGGATGGAGTAGGTTATAAATATTCAATAGAACTAAGTCATATACCTGAAATTATCGGAAAGAAAAGCAATAAATGGCTTATGCTACAAGGTTTTTTTATGCAAGTTACAATAGGTACCCTTATATGGCTCCCTACGCTTTATTCTTCTAAAATTAGGGCAGAAGGTATAAATGAAGATACAGCTATAATAGCTGCCGGTTATTTTTTTGGCCTTCTCCAAATGGGAGGTTTATCATCTACATATTTCGGATATTTAGGGGACAGATTTCAAAAGAAAACTTACAGAGGAAGAGCCCTTTTAACCGGAGGACTCATTCTTGCAGCAATTCCCCTCTATATACTCATATTTTTACTTCCAATGGAAAATTTAATACTTCCATCATCCCATGAACCGCTTTCAATTCTAGTTTCCCTTGTAAAGCAATTTTTTACAAATCCATGGATACTTTTAATGTTCGTACTGGCAGTATGTGCAACAGCCGCACAATCAGCCAATACACCCAACTGGTTAGCCCTCTTGACCGATATAAACCTCCCTGAGCACAGGGCAACCGCTTTCAGTATAGCCAATCTGATAAACGGATGCGGAAGGGCAATAGGAAGCATTCTTTTAGGTATTGTTCTAGGGCTAATATCCCAGAAATTTAGCGAACCCTACAATTATATGTATACTATGGTTATTTTCCAATTTTTCTTTATTCCTGCGGTATATTGCTACTATGAAGTCTCTCGAAACAGCGGCAGGGACATCAGAAAGGTAAAGTCAATTTTGAAACTTAGGGCGAAAAACAAGACGTAAGTTTAGAAAAAAAGATATTTGAATGAAAAAATAAAAACATTCCGACTATTGGAATGTTTTTATTTTGGCGGAGAAGGAGGGATTCGAACCCTCGCGCCGGTTACCCGACCTAACGGTTTAGCAAACCGTCCCCTTCGACCTGCTTGGGTACTTCTCCACATTTTAACCTCTATAATAGAGGTTATATATTGGCGGAGAGAGTGAGATTCGAACTCACGGTAGGCTCACACCTACGCCGGTTTTCAAGACCGGTGCCTTAAACCAACTCGACCATCTCTCCATTTCTTGTGACAACAAATAATATAACA